>OEIV010000423.1_pt1 | contig 23318 bp, 28 predicted proteins | sample 1539231 | NCBI WGS metagenome assembly OEIV01 (sample SAMN03794762, study PRJEB22550) | activated sludge metagenome | feature: wastewater treatment plant; material: activated sludge; isolation source: Wastewater treatment plant of a petroleum refinery complex | place: Argentina: Buenos Aires ... | reverse complement strand
TATGTGTAAATTTATGGTCATAAACATTATCTACTAGTTGTCTTTCATCAAATTTTTCTGCTTCCCCTGTATAAACGATTTTCCTATTTAAGGCTATTATTCGCGATGCTTGTCCAGAGATAATATCAATGTCGTGTGATACAAATATTATCGTTAATCCATTGTTTTCGTTTAATTCCTTTAAAAACCTATAAAATTCATCTTGTGAGGCTAAATCGACCCCCACAAAAGGTTCATCAAGTATTAATATCTGGGGATCTGATGCTATTGCTCTTGCTACAAATGCTTTTTGTCGCTGACCTCCTGATAACTGTCCTATAAGTTTGTTTTCATAGCCTTTTAATCCAGAAATTGATATTGCATTGAGGATTTTCTCTTTGTGTTTTTCACTATTGCTAAAGAATTTCTCCTTTGCTATCAGACCACTCTCAACAACTTCGTAAACTGTTGCAGGCAGATCTTGAGATTCCTGACTTACTCTCTGTGAAACGTAACCTACTCTGCAAGAATCCAGGGCATTCGATAATTTTTTTCCTGAGATAGTAATACTTCCTTTATCTGGTTTGATCAATCCCAAAATGATTTTGAGAAGAGTTGATTTTCCACTGCCGTTTGGACCAATTATTCCAATATAATCACCCCGATTCACATCGAAAGTTACGTCTTCAAGAACCTTTACGGAGTTATAACTATAACTAACATCTTTTACTTTGATTATTGTTTCATCTTTCATTTGCATTCCATGGCAACTTTTAAGTTAGTTAGGTTATTTCTCATAATACTAACATAATTTTCGCCGTCCAAAACCTCTTCGGGAGTAAGTCCTTCGAGAGGATTTAAAACTAATGTTCTAGCACCTATTTCACTTGCAATTGTATTAGCGAGGTCTGGACTTACCAAAGTTTCATAGAAAATGTTTTTAATTTTATTTTCTCTGACTGTTTTGCTAATTTCGATCAATGTGCTCGCAGTGGGCTCTTCTTCAGGGGATAGACCTGAGATATTTATAATTTCCAAAGAATATCGATTTGCCAAATACGAAAAGGCATCATGAGATACTACAATTTTCCGTAGAGAACAATCATTAAGTTCAGTTTGAAATTCTCGATTAAGTTGATTCAATTCTCCGATGTATTGAGTTTTATTCATTTCATAGAAGTCCCTGTTTTTCGGATCAATATCTACTATCTTTTGGAAAATCACACCTACTAAATCAATAGAGTAAACAGGATCGAGCCAGAAATGTGGATCTCTTGCAGATAATTCCGAATCTATATTTTCACTAAGTTTAAGAACGTTAATTTCTTTATTGTCATCTGCTAATTCCTCAGCCCAAGTATCAAAACTGTTTCCGTTTATAATAAATAAATTAGCATTTTGGATTTTAACCAAATCTTTAGGATTTGGCTCAAAATCATGTGGTTCAATACCTCCGGAAGTAATATTTATTACATTGATCTTTTCTTTGGCAATCCGGGTCGCAAATTCAGCTGGGGGATAAAAAGTAGTAACAATGCTGATTTCGTCATTATCAACGTCTCTTTGGTTAAGAATGACAATCGCAAAAACAACAATCAACAAAACAGAAATCACGAAAATTGCTTTTTTCATACAAAGTGGTAAATTACTATGCAATTATTGCAACTCTGTCGCATTTTGTCAATTAGGGATTTTTTCTTCTAGCCGGTTTCAGTACTCGGGGAGATTTTTCTTTTTCATAGAATCTTTCACAAAATTCTAATACATCTTGTTCCATTAAGTGTCTCTGATATGGAGATAATTTACTATATAAACCTTCATCAAGAAGTGTAAATTCTCGAGAAGAATACATTAGAAAGACAGAACTTGCGCTTTCATCAGGGGGAATAGCAGTAATAAACGGTCTTGATACTTTTGTCGCCATTTCATATGTCATTCCTAACATATAAGCGATATCTATTCTTGTTGATAAACCCAATATCAATTCTCTTACGGACCTCAATAAACCCATATACCCGTGCCCCAAATCAAATGTTTTGTCATCTTCGAACTGAGTTTCATAATCCATCCAGACAGGTCGAGATAAAACCTGATATTGACTATCCGGTGGTGTACCTGAAATTCCGATACAACCAAAAGCAGGATCTAGTGCGATCCCATAATATTCACTATTTTTAAATAGTGACAAAATTTGATGAGACCCTTTTTTAAAAAAATATGGAGCAGTCGCATTTTCAATATATGCAAGCACGAATCCAGATCCCAGGAATTCTCCCATTAAATCAGAATGTTCATCGCGTAAATGAATAGCATATTTTGCAGTGGCTTTACCACAGTCGCTCCCACAATCTTGAAGTAAAAAATCTCCTGTTTTGAATCTCCATAAATACTTAGACCCTTCTTGGAGTACTTCTTGTCGCTTTGCATAATAACGTAACACATCCGCTGGCCTTCTATAGTCAGCAGAAAATGGAGTCATTGCTTGCTGTAGTTGTTCGAGAAGATTGACCTTGACACCAAATTTATCTGCAATTTGAGTCAGATCAGCATTAAGATTTAACCCTAGTCCCTCAGTAGACATATTTTTAACCTAATCCTGTAAATTAAAAATTAAAATTGATTATCTGGCAATGATTATACAATAACAGGTTCCTATTTGAGCAATCCAAGTTTAATTCATATATAAAATCTTTGAACTGTCGCGGCCGCCGCGTTGCATTTTGTCTTTGATTATTCTTTTCGATTGTCTAAATATTCCAACAAATCCCTATATGCTTTCTCTCTCAATCTCCTGTTTGGTGCACGTCGTAATTTCTGATAATACCAATCAGTTAATTCATCTCTATCACCATTACCAACCATTCTTAATAGCATCCATTCTTTAGCTGGAAAATTGCTTCTGGTATTTGTGACCATATTTATCCCTTCAGACTGAGAGCTTGACTGGCTTGGATCAGTAGTCTGCCATATATACAAAGTCTTTATTAGTTGTTGTTTAAAATCATCGCCTGGATCAAAGTTTTTCTCACTAATTAAAGTCGACAATTTATCTGAGAATATTGTGAATCCATCCGGCTTTCCTGTACCCTCTGCTACGGCTTTATCCATAGCAGAATACATTTCATCTTCAGTAATCATTCCATTTGCTTTTGTATTTAAGAAGGTTAACGTTTGATCAAATAGAGGTCTATAATAAGCTGGTTTATTACCATAACCATTTTGTATTCCCTCCTGTTCATTTTTAAACTGAGCTATTTCATTTCTTAGAAAAATTGTTGCAACCATTTCTTCTACAGCCTTGATAGGGAACTCCTCTCCGTTTACAGAAATGCTTAGTCTAAAGCCATTTTGATTTAATACTGAGATATTATTGCCATCAAAGACGAAATTTCTATTCGGATCTGTCCATCCTAATAATAGTGTATCCACCTCCCTTGAACTACAAAAGGCTGTGTGATGGAATTCATGCGCAAACACCCCAATCATTTCTAAATATCTTCCTTCAGGCATAAATATGACTGGAGAAGCATTGCTTACATAAGGATTTCCATGATGGTCACCTGTTTCAAATCTTAGTGGTTGTTCTGCCGTTGGTAAGACACAGCCCTGACTTGTCACGGTTTGCGCATATCGAGAAAGGAAATTTGTCAAGACACCTACATCGACTCTAGTTTCAGGATTCATTCTATTTACTATTGGTATTCCATTCATGGTTACATAATCAGTTTTATCGGGCATATCAATGCCATTACAGGCACTTAATGCTAGACCGACTAGCATAGTGAAAGCCAAAGGCAGAAGAATGTGTTTTGTGCGGTAAGTATTTTCAGGTGACATAATGTCAAAATCCATATATAATCATTATATCATATCCGCTTGGATAATAGAGAAATATGAGGGGTAAATTATAATACTTAAACCGTTACAGGTCTTTGATGAAAACGAAAATCACTAAAGAAAATATATGGGGAAGGATAATCAGGACTCTCACTTATTACTCTTAAATTTGGATTATTTCTACTATCTACAATGTTACTTATTAAATGACCCGAAAGGAAAAGTTGATAATACAATGTACAATTTTCATTACCTTCAAATTCTTGTATATCTACTCTATGGGCATATCTGAAAACACCTTGCTCAAGGACAACACCTCTTGTGACTAAAGGATAATTAACTTGAAGGTTATAACCTCTCGCCAAAGTAGTATACTCCTAAAGTAACCACTTCTGAATCGGGGTTTTCACTATCTACGGATGCAATATTGCCACTCTCTGAAGATGTATTTTCTATACTGTTAATAATGGGAACTGAAGGTTCTGTACTACCTTGGCCTCCTCTAAGCCAGTTAAGAAATCCACCGGGTAGTCTGGCGATTAATTCCCGCGATTCCTTAACCAATCTATAACTCCACGTATCCAATTACCAAAAATTTCCATCGAGTCACCAACACTATTACTGAATCTTTCCGGAGCAGAAAGTGGTCTCGCAGTAGGACCTATTATAGGTGGATTTCCTTCTGTAACTAACTCCGGAGCAACACAATTCAGAAAATCAGCAATATCAATTATTTGACTATGAGTAATGACTACCTCTTTGTTTCCTTCAAAAATACCCGGGAATCGAGGATCATTAAGTAACTCAATTGCACGTGCATCCGTAATTTGCACACCCCAGGGGATCACAACCCTCAAATGCTCATTTAATTGAGCAAATACCGCTTCACTTCTTTGATCATCGGGATATCTCGTATCTACTACAAAATAATCTATTCCTACTCTAGCAGGATCAAAATTTGGATCTTCTGTTGTTGGATAATATTGCCGTCCAGGAAATACATAATCCGAGGGTACCGTCCGCACACCATCTCCCGTACATATTTGTATCCAATTTATTGTAGGTTGTGGAATAGGGACATCTGGAGTACCTAATGCAGCAGTACCTACTACTTCTGATTGAGTTGTTCGGTTTTCTGACATACTTGAGCCATTTATAGTATCTACAAGTTGACGAGCCTGATGTGCTAATGTTGCTGTATCACTACATGATCCAACTATTGGATTTACTCCAACAGCAATCTGTGCCAAAACAGGTCTTTCATTCGCGTTTTCGTACGGATCTCTTGTTGCTACAACACTATTTACTTGAACTCTTTGATAATCAGGTAAAACACATGCATCTACAAAAGTACCATTTACAGCTCCAGCACATTGTGCCGTTATAGCATTCGCTATACCAGCTTCACAAGCATCTCCCTGCTGTATACCCACATTATTATACATATTTGTAGCTTTTGCAGAGATGGGAGCTAAAACAGGAGCAAACGCTAACCAGGAGGCACATATAACATTTCTCATCCCTATTTTATTAATTTTTCTATACTTATCAACCACACTCAATAGTCTCGATGCTACATTCCCTGCTACACCCATAAGTGTTTCCCCTATTTTAGATGTTTCTTCAGGAATCTTTTCCCTATCAGGAGCAAATGCATTAATTTGTAAAGAATCGAAAAGCATGACCATATTCAGCTATATATGCATAATATCACACATATACAAATAGTCAACGATATCGGCCGAAGGAATTAGCTAATGAAAGGTAGAGTACTCAAAGAGTCGTCCTAAGATTTGTTTATACTCCTTAGATTCCTGAAGGAGTTTTCGAGGTTGCCACCAGACACATCCATCTGCTTCAGCTGTATTTTGTAGTTGCTCTAGTGTTAAATTCCCAGCCAAATAGTCCAGGGAAAGGTCATTTTTCGTCTGATGATAGCCACATGTTTGAAGAGGTATTATCTCAATATTTCTGAGCTCATTTTGATAATAGTTCAGATTTACAACGACAGACTGCCTAGTCGGTAGGGTATGTGTTTGATCAAAGATAAAGTTACCTAATGCATAGAAAATGGGCTTTCCTTTGTAAAATTCAATATTTTGGACCCAGTGAGGATGACTAGCAACAACTAAATCAGCCCCGTTGTCGATAAAAGCGTGCGCAAGTTCAGTTTGATGTGAATTGGCTTTGTTTGTGTATTCAATTCCCCAACTTTCATAAATTATTAAATAGTCAATTTTGTTTTCCTGCTTTAATGTTTCAATCATCTCTACCTTATCCATATTTATGTTTAGAATACCATTTGATGCTGTTGAAAATGTATTAACTCCGTAAACTGATTTATCACTAGACCAGTAGAAATACGAGACGTCATCAGCACTTATCATGCCGATTACCCGACCATTTAGATCAAAAAGAGCTGGTTTCATCTGCTCATCAACTCCCTTTCCAATTCCGGTAAATTTAACACCTGCATCAGTGAGCGCCTTAATCGTAGGTTCATATGCTTTTTGGCCTCCATCCCCAACGTGATTTCCGCTTACTGCCAAAATATCAAAACCTACTTCAGAAAATCCTTTAGCATTTTTCTCATCACCTACAAAAACAGTGCAACCTGTGCAGGGTACAGGATCTCCCATTAACGGATTTTCTAGTTGCGCGATAGCAAGGTCCGCACTTTCGATATCTTGTCGGACAAAGTCGAACAAATACGTGTAGTCATTGTGAACATTCAATCCAAGCCTATCTACTGCCCTAGCTGGGATTATTTCTCCACCAACGAATATTGTATTTATTTTCTCTTTTGAAAAATTTATTTCAGAACCTGCTTCACCAGGTATTTTCTCGATAAAAGTCAGAGGGTATTTCTCTAAATCTACATTTTCATCCCAAAGGTTTTGTCCTTCAATCGAAAGTGTCTTATAGTTTGGAGTAATTTGATTGATTTGTAGAATTGCAATCTTACCAAACTCTAATTCAAATCCTACTGCATCAATACCCACAACATCAGCCTGATAACCATCCAAGAAAATATCGACATTCTCCGAAATTGTGACTAATTGAGAAGATTTTAGTTCTTCAATGGTGATGTTAAGTCGTGGATCTGTGAATTTTACAACTGGAGCGTAAAAATGCTTGATTGTTTTTATAGGAATTTCTGTCGGTTGAGGCCTGACAATGTTTAAATCAAACTTTTTAACTCCCGAAAAGAATGTAAATTCTTTATTTACAACATAGACAACGGGAATCATGAGAATTATGAGAAAAAAAGTTACTAATATTAGTCTTTTTTTCTTTAGTTTCGCTTTATTGCGATTGAATTTAATTTCGCGGAAAGTTTGTGACATGTTGTCCCAATTTTAGAACAAACCTTGTATGTTTACAACTTAAGTATCTACTCACCTTTAACTAGGTGGAAGAGGATCCTGCTGTCTATTTAATTCTTCTTCGGATAATCCTATCACGATTACTTTTCTACTCGAGTTAACTTCTGCAATTCCCTTGATTAAGTTCTCAACTGTTAGTTTGTCCGCTTCATCACAACAAACATAGATATTATGGTCTAAGTCTTTAGAGTCTGAATGGTCACCTTCCATAATTTTAAATATTAAATCAATCAAAGCATTTGATTTGTTAAACCCAACCCGTGCAAAAAATGCATCTTTCCCCCCGACTGGAAAGCGAGATGTAAAAACTTTATCTCGCGTCATATTGATAATTGCCGAGTCTGCGATATGTTTATGTGGGGCATCTTCTAGAGTGTCGATTTGGGTAACTACATTTAAACGTCCATTTAATTGAGGTGGTACAATTATGTTCTCATCCTCCCCACTTCTTTTTCTTTGTTCATTGTAATCATTAATTAACTTTTCATGAATATGTTCAAAACGAGTCGCCAATTTGATCGTTTTACCATGAACGAATGCCTGATGAACTAAACTCTTAATTTTGTTATCTTCATCATCCAAGTTCTCGTTATTAGCAACCTTGGAAACATATCTCCTCGCTTTATTAACTAGGTCAATTTTCTCAATTCCCTTTTCTTCGAACTCTTCCAAATAACTCTGCCAGAAAACATCATTATGATCATCAAGTGCAAGTTTAATGGATTGCATGACGCGAGTTATGGCAGCTGATTTATTGACTTGTCCGCCTTCCTTTGAATCACTATCATTCAAAATCTGATTAAACAAATACTCTCCCCATCCGCAGAACATATGTGAATTAATCTTAATGTTCCCATTACTCAGCATGATAATCTGTTCAATATCAGAATCTTCAAGAAATTCCGTTCCTCCACCTGGAGTATTAATATGAACTATATCCAAATTTCCCTCTTTGTCTCTTACGGAAACTACTGCCCGTTCATCAATACAGGTAATTTCCACCTCAGGTCTCTCTTCAGGCGGTAATTTTAATATATCTTTAATGCTACGAGTGTGGGACAAAAAATCAGATTTAACAGTCTCAATCTGAAGAATTTCCTTAGATCTCTGGTTAAATAGTTCCCAACCTCGATTATCAATATTTAGATGATTTGAATCTTCGTTCATAGTTATATGTTTAAACTAACAATTCCTTCACTCCACCATCAAAATTAATGTGATAGAACCTGAACAAGAGTTTTGGATATTTTTCTAGTAACTTTTCCTTTAGCTGTTCTAACATTTCTGTATGTTTCAATCTGTCATCTTCAAGTTCAAGTCCACCAGGAATAGTTCCATCCTGCGCATACCCACCACAATCTTGATGATCCATAAAAACTATCAAGTCCGGTTCATGTAACTTGATCGAAAGTTCTAATTGTAGCCATGCGTATTCACCATGTTCAATTTTCATAGGTTTTATAAAATCTCTACTACTTCCAGCAATACTAATAAGGTCATAACTGTCTGCCCAAGGTTGGGACTTCAGAAAATTATCAGTTGCACCTCTAAATCGAAAATCAATACAACCGATTACACATGCTTTTGCTTTATGCATTTTGATAAGCTAACAAATAAATTTGATTATTTAGTCGTCAGAGTCAGAGCCAGAATCAGTATCTGAATTAGAATCATTGTCATTATCGTCATCTACAGGGACTTCGTCATTTACACCCATGACATCAGTTCTTTCTTCTGCATTTTTATAAGTTCCGGCTGATGCACCAGATTTTAGTATACCTAGTTTAACTAGTAGATCTTTAAAGCTCATTTAGGAAAAAATAATAAGTAATCAATGGTGTATTTTAACACCTACGAAATCAACATACTACACTTTTGCGACGTTTCTCTTAAAATATCCTAATACCCTTATATATTAGTATGCACCGTTTGATGGAACCGAAGGCGTATCTAATGGTGCAGGATTTGGATTTGCCATTGGTGCTGTGTTTAATGACGGTTCTGTCATTGTCGAACCCATATCAGTAGATACCGAATCAGGTGTGCCAGAAAGATTTGGCATGGCATCCATTGATGGCATTGACGTTACAGTCGTATAGTCACTCGGCATAGTAGGTAGTGCTGCGCTATCAGTCGTTGTAGTAGGAACACCATTCATAGCATCTTGTGGTGGAGTAGGTTTTGGCATATCCATAGGTGTTGGACTGTATGTTGCTGAGATGTTTTCAACTGGTGTTTGAACAGGTACCGAAAATGTTTGTTCAGTAGTATTTGAGCTATCCATAGGCATTGCTCCTATATTACTAATAACCGGATTCACAGAGTTGTCAACCGGTGCTTGTGTAGGGACTGTAGGCTCTACTGGAGCAACCGGTTGTTGGTCATTGAAATTGACCGGATAAGTAGAAACTGGATTGACTGGTGCACTTGATGGTTGTTGGACCTCCGGCTGTACCGGTTCTTTTTTCTTAAGGAAATCAAATAATCCCATTAGATATATTTAAGAAATAAAATATTACAAAATTGTAATTTACTTATTATAGACTGAATAATTTTTTAATTAAAGTTGATCGATCAACATTTACAACATGGGTAATCAGTTCATCTTGAAATTTATAAATCAAAATGAAACCCCAGATTAATTTAAAATACTTTTTGTATATCTCATACGCTCTCTTCTTCTTAAAGAATAGCAGTGTTGCATAAATTAGGAATAATGGTTCTAAAAAGTTAGGGAAGAAGAAAAACATCATCTCATCTCTTGTTAGAAAAAATAATAATTGTCCAATAGTTCTCAGTGCAAAGGTGATTTTTATTTCCTTATGAATTTCCCATTTCCAACCGACTATTAGCATAAAAATATATGTGACATAATCAGCTAGCTTATCAATGGTTTGATAATTGTAGTCTTCCAGTCCAAGGGGAATCAATATATCACCATCAATAGTATCCAAAACAAAATTCGCCCAACCAGACAAAAACGGGAACCAAATTAATAAAACCGGAAGTAAAAATTTGAGTGCTACTACAAAAACCAGCAAATACGTTCCCATCGTTAAATATTGATAATAAATAATTTCAAAACGTTGGTTTATTGTATAATTTCCTATGGATTACGTAAAACTTCTAAAAACAATCAATACGCTCGTAGTTGGAGAAGGGAAATTGCTTCAGAAAGCCCTTTTGTCTAACTATGCCTTAGATTTCCACATTAAATCAAATACTGACAAAAACTGGAGTGATATAGATTTACATACTGAATTGGACGAAAAGATTGAAAAGGATATTTATAACAAACTTTCAAAAGAATTCCCCGAGCTGGGATTTCTCCTAGAAGAGCACGAGGAATTAAACAAAAAGGGGAAAGAATTCACGTGTTTCATAGATCCAATTGATGGTTCTAAGTATTTTGCACGAAAAGTTCCGTTTTTTGCTATATCCGTTGGAATATTAAAAGGCGTTGAGCCCGTATTAGGCGTAGTTTACAACCCCATATCAAAGCAATTGTATGCAGGTGCAGAAGGAATACCAACAACATTAAACGGAAACGAAGCTAGGGTTAGCCAACAGACAAATCCTCAATCAGCAATGATATCTGCCTGTCTAGCATCACACAAAGAAAATTGGGAAAGCGAGAAAGCATGGATGTACGATAAATTAACTCATCTACTTGATAGTTTCGGAAAAGTCAGATTGTTTGGAAATGGTGCTTTGTCATGCGCTTGGACTGCCACTGGTGGACTTGATGGATTTGTAAGTCTCTGGGGACATGGTTCGAAAACTTTTGATATTATGGCCGGGAAAGCATTAATAAAATATGCTGGTGGTAAAACCATTGATTTGAAAATCCCGGGAATTAAGCAACCAAGGTTTATTGGTGGCAATGAAGCTTTGGTAGACGAAATTAGTAGAATACTTTTGTATAAAGATTGATGACTGGATCACTAGAAAATACTCTTTATGACACGTACGGAGTTATACTCCCAATAGAACTCCATGGAAATCGAGAACTTATAGGACGAATTTACGAAAGAGTTAACAAGGTTGTCCCGAGGAATGAGTTTACTGCCGTATTTTCTGACAAGGCCGGTGTGATTTCACGTGGTGGAGGAGAATGGAATGTAATCCAAGCTGATACAAAAGATGGTTTTGAATTGATTCCACCGGTAACATACTATCGAATTGATTTTGTACAGAAAACAGCAGGTATGGTTCCTGAATTCGCGGTAATGAAAGGTGGCCACGTGACAGTCGGCTTTCAGTGGGACATTTTTCGAGGTACACCCTGGTTAAGATTATTGGATATCTCGACAATCAGCACCTTAAAAAACAAGATTAGATTTACACGGTGTGATTCAGATCCTAAATATTTAGAGCCGGTGACATTTGGAGTAAATTTAAATTACTCGCAAAGCTTAAAACCAGATAATTCAAATGGTCCTTTACCCTATCCCAGAATCTCATACGATTTCAAAGGATCAAAACTCAGAACTCAATACTCAGAACTTCCCTATGATACATTAACAGGGGATTTATTTGTGGGGAATGGAGGGCAACAGATTCGAATAATAGGAGCACAAGCAAATCAAACAGTTCCATCAGTTTTTCTAAATATTGACTCTACAACAACCGAGTATATAATCTCAGTCACGTCAGGAGATAGCACAATGGGAACATACTTGAGAACTCCACGAGCTATAGAAGATCCTGGATTTGTGTCTCATCCCACTCTGCATGACTATGATGAGTGGGTACAAAAACTTTCGGAAATTGTGTTGCCTTTATACGCATAAATATGACAGCATTCTAGAATAAAAGTACAATTATGTATTCGGAATTCGCTAGAATTTATTAAGAGCTGAATTCCTAATATGAAACTGATGATTATTACAAAATACCGAATTATTAATTTTTTAATTTTTCCAAATGAACAAATCCCAAAAAGGTTATCTCGATAATATCGAGAAAGAAACTGAAGAGAATTCCAGTTACAGAAAAGTGCTTTTTACTGGTAAGTACTCGCAGTTGGTCTTGATGTCACTAAAACCAGGCCAAGAAATCGGAAAAGAAGTACATGAAGGGCACGATCAATTTTTCAGAATCGAATCTGGAGAAGCAGAAGTGATAATTGGAGGAGAAAGACTTAGGGCGATAGCAAATGATGCATTCATTGTTCCATCTGGAGTTGAACATAATGTCACGAATACTTCAGCAACAGTAGAGTTGAAAATATACACGATTTACTCTCCAGCAGAGCATGCTGATGGTCTTGAACAAGTTGAAAAGCCTGAGGAGGATTAAATAACTAAGTTTAACGATAGTTCTTATAAATTCGACTTATTAAGTTTAAATCTCTCGTATCTCAGTCGTTTTTCGAGCTGTATTAGCTCTGATGGCGGAAGATCCGAAGTGCCGATCATCTGTTCTGCGTTTGCAATAGCTTGTTCGATTTCTTCTTTTACGAGTTCATCAGCGAGATCAACTTCATCAAGTAACAATGTCACTTCATTATTTGCAATCCTGGCATATCCACGACTGATTAGAAAATCGAGTTTCTGACCATTAGTAAGCTCGATAATTACATCACCTTGATCGAGCTCTGTAATAAGAGGCATATGTTCTGGTAAAATCTCAATTTCACCTTTTATAGAAGGCAATACAATACTTTTTACACTTTCGTACTGTGTGGCCTTTCTTGCTGAATTTATCTGAATATTTAATACACTCATTTTTTGCTGTTTTCGTAATCAGAAATTACTTCTTCAATTTCTCCTTTCATAAAGAAGAATGTTTCAGGAATTTCGTCAAGTTCACCTGCGATAATTTTCTCGAAGCCCTTGATTGTATTTTCAATTTTGACATAACGGCCTTCTCTTCCGGTAAACACCTCTGCAACATGGAAAGGCTGTGTTAAAAATCTCTGCACTTTTCTAGCTCTAGCTACGACTAGTTTGTCTTCTGGGGATAATTCATCGATACCCAAAATCGCAATAATATCTTGTAATTCTTTGTATCTTTGAAGGATTGACTGTACAGAACGAGCTGCTTGATAATGTCTTTTACCGACAATATCCTCTGTCAAAGCCGAAGACGTGCTATTTAGCGGATCGACTGCAGGATAAAGTCCTTGCTCTGCTAAACTTCTCTCCAACACGATCGTAGAATCCAAATGTGAGAAAGTAGTTGCTGGAGCAGGATCAGTATAATCATCGGCAGGAACATAGATAGCTTGGAATGATGTGATGGAACCAAATTTTGTAGACGTAATTCTTTCCTGGAGATAGCCCAGCTCTTGTGCGAGTGTAGGCTGATATCCTACGGCTGATGGAACATGCCCTAACAAACTTGAGACTTCAGAACCAGCCTGAGTGAAGCGAAAGATATTATCAATAAATAATAGCAAATCCTTTCCTTTCTCATCTCTAAAATACTCAGCCATAGTAAGTGCACTCAATGCTACCCTCATACGAACACCAGGGGTTTCGTTCATCTGTCCAAATACTAGGGCTGTTTTATCAATAACACCTGAATCCTGCATTTCTTTATACAAGGCTGTTCCTTCTCTGGTACGCTCTCCCACTCCAGCAAATACTGAGTATCCTCCATGACTTGTAGCAAGATTGTAAATCAATTCTTGTATTACAACTGTTTTACCTACTCCAGCTCCTCCGAATGCCCCGATTTTACCACCCTTGATGAAAGGACAAATCAAATCGATGATTTTCACACCTGTTTCGAACACTTCTGTTTCGACTGCTTGCTCAAGCAACTCAGGTGGTTCTCTATGAATCTTCCATCTTTCTTCTGTTTTTACAGCTTCTTTTCCGTCGATTTCTTCTCCAAGAACATTGAAAATTCTTCCTAAAGTCTCTTCTCCAACAGGAACAGTGAGACCTTCGTTTCTGACCTCAACCTCGGATCCTCTAGCTAAACCTTCTGTGGCTCCAAGTGCGATTGCTCGTACTGCATTTTTTCCAAGATGCTGTTGTACTTCTAGTGTCAATCCTTGATCTTTTACAATCAAAGCAGCCTTTATAGCAGGAACATCTTCCGATTGTTCGAAGACCACATCGACTACAACACCTTTTACTGCAGATACTTTTCCTAGATTATTTGACATGGTTATTGAATGTAACTACTTAAATATGTTTCCTGAATTTGACTCGTAATTTGAGTTTGTCTTTGTTTGTTATATTGTAATTGATATTCTCTTCTCAGCTCGGATGCGTTCTTTGTCGCTGATTTCATAGTAACTACCCTAGATGCGTATTCACTACAAGATGAGTTTAGAAGTACATAAATCAAGAATGCTTCTAAATAATCTTCCAACAAATGCTCTAATAATACCTTTGAACTAGGCTCAAATGTGCTATTGCTTGTAGAAACATGAGGAAAATCTTCTTTGCTTAACGGAATAAACTTTTCTGAAACGGCTTCCTGGATAAATGCGTTCTTAAATCTCATGAAAACCACATAAACTCGTTGCACTTTTGCTGGATAATAATCTAAGACAACTTTTTTCAATGGCGTTAGTTCAGTAGGAGAAACTTCTTCGAATGCAGCAGAAAAGTGGAATTCGGATTTGAGATTTAATTCTCTAAAAACATCTAATGTTTTCGACTTTACTGATATCAGATGTGGAGTAATTCCTTCGGCTTTTAAGGAGTTAACTAAATCATAAGTTTCCGACTTTAATTGATGCAGAAGAGGTCCCACAAGTCCTTTGCCACTCCCAATAACAATCACAAGCGCATCCTTTGTCTCAGTTTCACCAGAGTCGAAGAGCGGCATATCAAGATCAACGTCTGTTTGTACGGCTTCGTATAGGAATTGTTTCATCGTGTCTAAATAGACATTTGCATTTAATGTGGCTTTTTCAACTTTTTTCAGTTTAACAGAGCTGACAACTTCCATCGCCTTGGTGATTTTGCCAGTATTCTGTAGACTTGCGATTTTTGTTTTGATTTCTCTTAGAGCCACTTAATCTAGATATGATTTAATTATTTTATTGATTTCTTCAGCCAATTCACCTTCTACTTTTTCTTTACCTGTGTTCAATCTTTCCCAGACTTTTGGATATTTTGTTTTCAATGTAAGGATAATTTGCTTTTTCCATGGACCAATTTCATTTAATGGCATTTCATCAAGGAAGCCTTGACTTGCTGCATACATGATAACTATCTGCTCAGGAGCAGGTAGTGGATTGTATTGCGCTTGTTTAACAGCCTCTGTGATATGTTCTCCTCGGATCAACTGAGCTTTTGTTGCTTCATCAAGCTCTGAACCTAATTGAGCAAATACAGCTAATTCCCTGAATTGTGCAAGGTCAAGTTTGACTTTACCAGCGACACTTTTCATTGTTTTTGTTTGTGCAGCTCCTCCGACACGAGATACAGAAAGTCCAACATTCAATGCAGGTTTCTGACCGGCATTAAAGAGATCTTGATCAAGATAAATCTGACCGTCAGTAATCGAGATAACATTAGTTGGAATATATGCCGAAAGGTCGTTTGCTTGAGTTTCAATTATTGGCAATGTCGTGATAGAGCCTCCACCAAGATCATCAGAATATTGTAACGCACGCTCTAAAAGTCTGGAGTGAAGATAGAAAACATCTCCAGGATAAGCTTCTCTACCTGAAGGTCTTTTCAATAACAATGACATTTGTCTATAAGCATTTGCGTGTTTCGTAAGATCGTCAATTACTACCAAAACATCTTTACCTTTTTCAGCGAAATATTCAGCAATAGCAGTACCTGCATAAGGAGCAAGATATTGTTGAGTTGCCGGATCGTTTGCAGATGCTACAACTACTGTTGTGTACTCCATTGCACCTTTTTCTTTCAATTTCCTCACGATATTGGCAACATTAGACGCTTTTTGACCTACTGCGACATAAATACAAAGACAGGCTTTGCCTTTTTGATTAATGATTGCGTCAATTGCAATTGCAGTTTTCCCTGTTTGTCTATCTCCGATGATTAATTGTCTCTGACCTCTTCCAATCGGAATCAATGCATCTATAACCAAAATCCCGGTTTCAATAGGTCTTTCTACATCTTTTCTCTCAATTACACCTGGAGCCCTCTTCTCCATAGGCATCAATTTCGCCTCTGCACTATATTGAATTTCAACGCTACTATCTTGAACTTCACCTAAAACATTAATAACCCTCCCTAAGACATTATCGTCAACTTTAATAGATGGTAATTCACCGGTAGATTCTGCACTTTGGTCTTGTTTAACTTCATCAAGATAATCTATCATAACGCCTTTTACTACATCTTCTTCAAGGTTTAATGCCAACGCTCTTGCGTATTTGTTGTCACCGATTTTAATATTAATCAGCTCTCCAGCTCCTACGGAAGATAATCCCGATACAGTTACAATTCCTTCATCATTTGAGATTACTTTGCCAGAGGTTACATTTGCCATATTTTTGTATGCTAATAATTATTATGCCGATTTTTGTTTTTTAGCTATAAGTTCCTTAACTTCGTCTAACATAGTCTTTGATTTCTCCTTTGCTGTTTCAACTATTGATTTCGCTTCTGTATTGGCTTGACTGATAATTTCTTCAGCTTGCAATTCTACTTTGGCAACTAACTTTTCTTCTTTTACCTTCATTTCTTTTTTTAGTTCTTCTTTATGCATCTCGATTTCTTCTTTTAATTTTAGATTATCCTCAAGGAGTTTTTTCCTAGCATTAATATTTTTCAACAATGGTGGAACAAGAAATTTATTCAACACGAAATATAAAGCTGCGAAGAGAAGTATGTATATGATAAAACTTAGTAAATTGAATCCTAATGCTTGCATGATATATTTTGTTTAATAATTAGACGAAACGTATGATTAGCGCAACAACAAGCGAGTAAATCGCAATTGCCTCAGCAAATACGATCGCTAAAATCATAGCAGTTTGGATTTTAGATGCCGCTTCCGGATTTCTTCCAATAGCTTCCATTGCTTTAGATGCAAGTAAACCAATGCCCAAACCTGGACCGAGTGCACCCAATCCTATAGCTAAAGCCATTGCAATATATTGTAAACCCTGAGTATCCATAAAATGTAAATAAAAAATTAGTTAAAAATATTAATTATGAATGGTGATGTTCGATTGCCAAATTTAGAAAGACAGCTGTTAACATGAAAAATACTAATGCCTGAATAACTCCAACGAATAATTCTAGTCCGAGGAAAGGCAATGTAGCAGCTCCAAATGATATCGCAGTTATTACAACCAATAATACTTCCCCGGCAAATATATTTCCAAATAACCTAAACGAAAAAGAAACAATTTTTCCTATTTCTGAGATTATTTCAAGAATTCCTACAACAAAATTGATTGGTCCATTAAAATTAATATATTTACTTAAATACGCAAGTTTATTTGTTTTAAAACCTACAATGTTTGTAACAACCACCGAGATTAGAGCTAATGCCATACCTGCTGAAAGATCTGCTGTAGGAGCTCTAAACATATGCTTAAAGCTACCGGTGGTGATTCCCGATGTGGTCAAATAACATTTACCCTTCAATAGACATCCAAAAGTTGGTTCGACCTCTTCCTTAACGGTAGCTGTTTCCGATAATACCACTCCCTCTTCTGTGTCTAAAACATTATTTGAACTAGTAGTGGTACTATATTCAACACTTGGTTCTTCTGTATGTTTTTCTTCACCTACAAGTCCAATTGAGGATATTCCCGGTAATAATGGAAACCAATTCGATACTAATATAAACACAAAAAATGTAAGTAAAAATGAAAAGTATTTCAATGCGTTCTTCTCTCCCATGATGCTCTCCACTAACCCAAACAATCCACCGAGGAACATTTCTAAGAAAAGTTCGATTTTGGATGGTTTCAACGCGTTAAAGTTTCTGCTGAAGATTATTATTAAGAAAATCGTTGGAATCAACACAAACAAAGCCGTATAGAGTGAATTCGTGATTCCTTGGGAGAAAAAGTTAAATAAGACCTCTGGTTGAAAACTAATATGTACTTCCACGGTTAAAAAAAGCTTAAGGAGCATAGTAGCATAAGCTCACACGAAGAAGCAATGGTCATAATGGCAAAATTTAAAAATTTTATAGCGGAGTAACTGATAGAGATTTACTGAAGACGTACGCGCCACCATTCGTAAAATCACATGCTACGATACTACCCCCACCCTTTTCCCAGACTGTTAAAGTTCCTACATTTACGACAATTGTTGGACCACCTTTCCAAATGATTGCCCCTCCATTTGTAATAAAACCTGAACTAATTGCTAGTGTGGGTTTCGGAAGGGTAAAAAAATTTCCCACTCTTAAACTACTCAATTGTGGATATTCACTAAGACCTTCTTCCATTACCATTATACACCACACAACTATCCAGACCACTGCGTTTTCAGGTGGGACATAAACTATTAATCTAGAAAAGAGGAAATATCTGACATTTCCTCTTTTAAAATTGTGCTAAATCTTGACGGTAGGTCATTCTAGGAATCATTTGAGTACAAAAGATGATTTAGAGACTTAGGTTCCCACCTACTTACCAGTTTATCGTCAACTATGTAAATACTATAGAGCCTATAAGCAGTCGCCCTTTTATAGAAACTTCAGTAACATAATCGCCTTCATGGACTGGAATCTCATTATTACCATGCTATCAAAGCATTTAAAGGATATATTTTTCTGATTAAAAGCTTCCAATCTTCAATCAATTGATATGATAAACTCCTTTAATTAGATTTGGAAGAGTAATAACACGACAAGAAAGTACGTCAGAAATATTTACAAAACTTTGAGGAGGATTACCATCAGTCCCGAAAACACCCTTAAGAATAGGCCGTATAATTCCGTCTTTGAAAACCCGTGGTAGATAAAAAAATAATTCTTCTCTCATCTCCTCCAAACCTGGGGTTAACTCGCATCCATGTTCCTTCTCCTCAATCAAAATTCCGAATTGACCACCTTTTATTTTGAGTAAAGATCCGAAAGTAATTTCTTGTAAAGTTACTTCGGAACAACTTTCAGGATCAGGATTTGCTTCCGTTGTTAATCTAGTATTAATTGGCAACCAAAATGAATCAGGGGAATTTGATTCTGGAACCCCATCAAATATTACTCTAATCATCTCTCTGAATGAGATACCCTGAAAATCTGCAAATAATCCAGGTATGTATGTTCCTTCTGGAAGATAATGCCATGATCCAGATAAACTAAAACAAGGGACGCTTTCTCCAACCCCGATGTAGAAATGTCCATCCGATACTTCTCTATCAGGTGAAACTCTTGTGCTACTTTCAGTCATTTCTATTCAGTTAATAATAACTATAAAAACATATAGCACTTTAGTTAACGAAATTCAACTTTATCTGCTATCTATGATATTAAATTGATTTCTTATTTTTCAAGTAATTTACCCAAAATTGCTTGTATAGATTTTTTTAAATTTCTTCCACTAGGTGTGAAGTCTCGTTCCTCCCAACACGTCGCCCAAATTTGTGAACCTTCGGGAGTTGTCAATATCCGAACTATTGTATTACTGGGAAGAGCATATGTATTTCCATTAATTAATCTACCACCTTCAAGCGGTGAAACTGTGTGTCCCGCAGCTGATAAACCAGTTATATATTTCAAACCCGATGATAGTGGATCAGTGTATTTACCCAGAGTATCACCACTTACTTGTCTTCCATATATTATTTCTGGAAACATGATTATGCTTCCGATTGGAGTTCTATCGAGAGTAGATGAGTATTTAGGTAAGTTGTCATGCGGTTCATAGATGATATTATAGACATTATCGGAATCATTGGGTCCCAATGTTACACAATGCCTGTTACAATTCGCACATCTACATGAGCCTTCTATCGGTTGTACTACCCTAATGAGAGTACCTGCTTTAGGTGTAAACGGAGTAGAATTATAATTATCCGGGCTAATCAAACCCACTTGTAATCCAGTGGCTGTATTTTGCGAGCAATTAAGCCCTGTACAATGAGTCAAAACCACTCGAATATCAGGACTTTCGGGGATAGCATATACCCAACCGGGACAAAGCATATTAATATCCTCAGGAAGTGGAGGGTATTCAAGCGGAGTTTCTAACATATGTATAATCTACAACGCAGATTATACATTTTCTCAAGTCCATACGGCAAAATATTTACAATTTAAAAAATACTATTTAATTGTTATAAATCTGAGGAATTTTAAAATTAATAATTTAAGAATTATTTCTTAGGAGTCGAAGATATAGTATTGTTGCTTAAACAACTACTAGAAGGAGATGCGTTGCCTAACAATTCAGGTCCTAAAAATTATTCCAATACATCTATTCAAACACCAAAGGGTGAACTTTCACTTGCGTCTACAGTTTCTGCATCACCACTAACAGATACGACTAGTATTCTATTACCATCTGGATATTCTCCACACATAAGAAAATATTATAACCGGCAGGTGAATACGTGCGTGCACTTTATTCAACAACCCTTACATACAATTAAATACATAATTCCGACTTTCCTAGCCAAATTCAAGTGATTTGATGCCTAATATTTGTATGCGTGATCCTATCCCATCCCTCGGATCTAGTTACTGTAACTGGTTGACCAGTTCCAACTTCTGTCGCCTGATGTACTTCTTCCGCTGGAGCATCAAACATACGATTTAATACATTATATATACCTAGTTGTATTGCCGCGACGAGAGGAGGTCTTTGATCCAACTCGGTAATTCTTTGTTGTCCTTCTTGCATTTTATTAAAATAAAATTTAATAATACATTATACACCCCTGTGCAAGGGGCATATCAAGTTTTGCATTAAATAGTCATTATACATGCTCCAATATTTAAAGACCAATTGACAATATATTTGACAAATACATAACGATGGAATACATCAATAATTACATTATCTAGCTTTTATATGACTTGCGTAGGGAAACTATATAGAGAATAGGATACGGGATTGTTGGTAAAATTTAGATATACTATCCTAAATTCTCGATGACAGAATCTCTGTTTGTGATAACATGCGCGCGATCCGAGGGAAAAAAATGACCTTGTTCTCCTTTGATTTCCCCATATCCCTATACAATACAATTCCCTAACTCAAAAAACCGAACACTGAAATAGGTAATTGGTCCCTACTATTGACATCACGTACCTCTAGACCCGGAAGGTAAATTGCACTTCCAGGTAGAATTTTTCCAATTTGAATAGAAATTGGTTCCCATTCTTCTCTAGTCATACGTGTAATAACCTCAAGGTTTAGCTTATAATTTATTAGCAAAGGCTCTTTAAAAATACCACTCAGAAGATATGTTTATATCTTAGAACAGACATGTATACCACGGATATATATATCAGGACGGATCTACAACTTCCCGATTTCTTGTGCTATAGATTAGAAAACCAATAACCACAGCAAAAGTCACTAGTTGTGGAAATGAAGATAGTAACAATTTTGTCTCATCATTCATGATTGCAAGAATGGCAAAGATGAGAATATTTGCGACAAGCGAGAGTAGAGAGAACAATACAAACATTTTGTTCATGACCCCTATGACCGCTTGAAATCCAAGAAACAAACCAAGAAGAAAAATCACACCTGCGCTCTGGTACCAAGAAATTGTGGCAATCAGTCGAAGACCATTTTGATCGTCTGCGAAATCATTCAGGAAATTCTCCCTACCCCAAATAATATGTACGAAAGACATTAGTATTAAAATTGCGCTTGATATAAGTAGTGGTTTTTTTATTGTTATATTGATAAAGGATACATAAGTATATGGTGAACTAATATTTGTATCAAGTTATTACCAATTACGCACTCAATTTGGTAGAATTATCCCTCAAATATAGAGTTGGAAATGATGGTGGCAATAGCTCAGTTGGTTACCTGCCTGCCGGCAGGCAGGGAGTGCCGATTTACCGAATAAAATGTTTTATATTTACATAATACAAAGCAAAAAAGATAATAAGTTGTATACTGGTTACACTAGGGACATTAAAAAGAGAATAAGCGAACACAATTTAGGGAAAGTAAGATCAACAAAGGCTAGAAGACCCTTTGAATTAATTTATCGAGAAGAGTTTAAAACAAAGAAAGAGGCAATAGAAAGAGAAAGGGAATTAAAAACTGGTCAATGGAGGGAATTAATAAAAGAAATTATCAAATATGGTGGCAATAGCTCAGTTGGTTAGAGCGCCTCTCTGTGGAAGAGGAGGTCGTGGGTTCGAGTCCCATTTGCCACCCCATATAGGATTTTCAGACATCAAAACTTTCATTTCTTCCTTACTCTCCGCCCATTTCAGAGGTTCTAAGGTACGCATAGCCTGCTCAAATTTTGGTTTGGCTTCTTTTATAATCATCAAAGGTGCATCAACTTCAAGTGATATTTTAAGGTCTGTTATCACAACGTTTGTACCTAAATTGCGTAAAATCTCGTTTTTAGTCTGTAAACCACCTTCTTCAAAACGTGTTTTGGCTGTCTTGGCAAAAGTAAATGCTTTCTTTGCTTTGGTAGTCCAGTCTTTTATTCGTTCATCGGTTGCATCAAGTATCTTTTTATATTTATCCCTATCTTTCTCTAAATCTGCCAATGTTGTATCGTAAATATCTTCTGGGATTCTTTTTGCTAATAAGCCTTTAACAAGGTCTGTAATTTGTACAATGGCTTCATCGTAGCCTTTTTGTGCCATTTCGGTTAGTTCTTTTCTATCGGCTGTATCTTTGTCTAAATCCTTTTCTAATTCTTCTATTGCCCATTCGTGAAATGACTCAGGGATTTTAATATCTTCTATAATTGCTCCAAGTTGCTTCTCCATCTTCTTTTTTTCTAAGTATTTTTGACTGCATCCACCTTTTGATTTAGTACAACGATAATAAAGATACTCGTGTCTACTTCCACTCTTTGTAACCTTCACTTTCGGGTCTATCACAATTGAGCATCCACACTCACCGCATTTAATAAGTCCTGTATATGGGAATAAATGTTTTTGTGGTCTTGGTGCATCCTTCTTACCTCTATATTGCTGTATCATCTCGTATTCTTCTTCTGTTATTGCTTTTTTATGCTTACCATCAAACCAATTTCCGCTATTCTTTGGATATTC
>OEIV010000422.1_pt1 | contig 23332 bp, 25 predicted proteins | sample 1539231 | NCBI WGS metagenome assembly OEIV01 (sample SAMN03794762, study PRJEB22550) | activated sludge metagenome | feature: wastewater treatment plant; material: activated sludge; isolation source: Wastewater treatment plant of a petroleum refinery complex | place: Argentina: Buenos Aires ... | reverse complement strand
AGGAACTTCGGCAGGCGGCCGCCGAGCGTCCGGCGCGCGATCCGGCGGCCGACAAGGCGCTGCTGCCGCCGCTGGCGGTCGAGATGCCCAAGCCGGTGGAAGCCGAACCGCGCTTCGACCTCAATGTCGTCAATGCGCCGGCGGCGCAGGTGTTCTCCGCCATCGTCACCGGCACCCGCTACAACATGTTGGTGCCGCCGGACGTCGGCGGCCAGATCACCCTGAGCCTGAAGGACGTGACGGTGCGCGAAGCGCTCGACGCCATCCGCGACCTTTATGGCTACGAGTACACCGTCAAGGGTAATCGGGTCATCGTTCAAGCCAACAGCCTGCAAACCCGCGTTTTCCAGATCAACTACCTCGCCTCCCAGCGCAAGGGCGCCAGCGAACTGCGCGTCACCTCCAGCGCCATCACCAGCGCCGGCGGGCCATCGACCACCACTACCACGACCGCCAGCGGTGCCGCGGTGCCCGGCCAAGGCACGACCGGTTCCGGCAGCGTGCCCAATACCTACACCAGCCGCGTCCAGACCACCACCGAGAACGATTTCTGGGGCGGGCTGACCGTCGCGCTGACCGCCATCGTCGGCAACGCCGATGGCCGCAAGGTGGTGGTGAATCCCCAGTCGGGCGTAATCGTGATCAGCGCCTTGCCGCGCGAGATCCGCCAGATCGAGGCTTACCTGCGCGCGACCCAGACCGTGGTGGACCGCCAGGTGATGCTGGAGGCGAAAATCCTCGACGTGATGCTCAGCGAGCAGTTTCAGGCCGGCATCAACTGGACGGCGTTCCGCACGGGCTCGCACGGCCAGTCGGCGATCGGCGTGGTGGCGCCCGGCACCCGTCTGGCGGCGGCCGAGGCCGGCGCCGCCAAGCCGTTGTCGTCGAGCTCGGTCGACGCCCTGCCCGGTCGCCTCGGTTCGATGGCGGCAACCTCGCTCGGCCAGGGCTTCATGGGTCTCGCGCTGCAAACGGCCAATTTCGCCGCGCTGCTCAACTTCCTCGAAGGGCAGGGTACGGTCACCGTGTTGTCGAGTCCGCGCATCGCCACCATCAACAACCAGAAAGCGGTGCTCAAGGTGGGTACCGACGAACTGTTCGTCACCAACGTCACCACCACCACGACGTCGACCAACAGCGGTTCGGTCAGCACGCCCAGCCTGACGCTGCAACCCTATTTCTCGGGCATTTCGCTCGACGTGACGCCGCAGATCGACCAGGACAGCAACATCGTCCTGCACATCCATCCGGCGATCAGCGTGGTCACCGAGAAGACCAAGCTGATCGACCTGGGCGCCACGCTCGGTACGTTCTCGCTGCCGCTGGCGTCGAGCAGCATCAACGAGACCGACAGCATCGTGCGCGTGCGCGACGGCAACATCGTCGCCATCGGCGGCTTGATGACGCAAAGCCAGACCAACGACCGCAGCCAGCTGCCCGGTTTGGGCGACGTGCCGGCGGTGGGCATGCTGTTTGGCCAGCGCGCACGTTCCGGCAGCAAGCGCGAGCTGGTCATCCTGCTCAAGCCGACCGTCATCGCCGACGATCGTCCCTGGCTGCGCGACCTCGAACAGACCGGCGAGCGCATCCAGAAGCTCGACCCGCGCGAGTTCATGACCGACTTTCGCTAGCGCGCATGTACCTCGGTCATTTCGGGCTGACCGAGCTGCCATTCGGCATCACGCCCGACACCCAGTTCGCTTACGCCGGCGCCGCGCACCAAGAAGCCCTGAACACGCTGCTGCTGGCCATCCGGAGCGGCGAGGGCTTCGTCAAGATCACCGGCGAGGTCGGCACCGGCAAGACGCTGCTCTGCCGCCGCTTGCTCGCCACGCTGGGCGAGGATTGCGTCGCCGCCTACATTCCCAATCCGCAGGTCGATCCGAAGGCGCTGCTGGTCGAACTGGCCGACGAGCTGCGGGCGCCGACGACGGAAGGGCGGGCGATCGTGCACGTCGTCCGGCGCATCAACGGCCGGTTGCTGGAGCTGGCGCGCCAGGGCAAAACCGCCGTGCTGTGCATCGATGAGGCGCAGACGATGCCCTTGCTGACGCTGGAAACCCTGCGGCTGATTTCCAACCTGGAAACGGAAAAGCGCAAGCTGATCCAGATCGTGCTGTTCGGTCAGCCGGAACTCGACGACAAACTGCGCGAGCCGCGGGTCAGGCAGTTGCGCCAGCGCATCGCCTTCCATTACCGGCTGCCCGGCCTGCGCCGCGAGGAAGTCGACGCCTATGTCGAGCATCGCCTGCGGGTCGCCGGTTACCGGGGCGACGGGCTGTTTTCGGGGCCGGCGCGCGCCGCCTTGCATCGCCATTCCGGCGGCATGCCGCGCCTGGTGAACATCCTGGCCAACAAGGCTTTGCTCGCCGCCTACGGCGCCGGCGAGGAGCGCGTGCGCTGGCGTCATGTGCGCGCCGCCGCGCGCGACACCGAAGGCGCGATCAACGTCGACTGGCTGTGGGGATGACATGAGCGTGATCAACCAGATGCTGCGGGATCTCGACCGTCGAGAAGCTTCGGCGACCGAGCGGGCCGGATGGTCCGGCCAGGTGAAGGCCCTGCCGCCACCCCGGCGTGTTTCCTGGCCACGTCTGCTGGCGGTCCTCGGCGGAACCGCCGGGGTGCTGGCGCTCGCCGCCACTCTCTGGCCGATGTTCGAAAGTCAGCCGTGGCACGGCGCCGGCACGGTGGCATCGGCGCCCAACATCGCGGTAGCAACGCCGCCGCCAGCCGTGACCCCGCCACCGGCCCCGCCAGCCATGCCGGCCCTGACGGTGCCGATGCCCGTGGTGAAGTCAGCACCAAAGGCGGTCCCGATACCGGCGCCATCGCCGCCGACGATCGTGGCCGACCCGGCACCACCGCCCGCGGTTTTGGCGGAGCCTGTCGTCGCCATCGACAAGCGCCCGCTCGGTCAGGCCGGGGGCGAGCGCGCCGAAGCGGAGTACCGGCAGGGCATGTCGGCATATCGCCAGGGACAGACGGCCGAGGCCGTCACCGGCTTCCAGAAGGCGCTGGCCGCCGATCGCCGCCATGTCGCGGCGCGCCAGGCACTGCTCAGCCTGCTGATGGCGGAGCGGCGCTGGACCGAAGCGCAGGCCGTGGCCAGCGAAGGGCTGGCCCTGGACGCGGCCCAGTCCGGCTGGGCGATGACGCTGGCGCGTCTGCAATTCGAGCAGGGGCAGCTGGCCGAAGCCGAGCGGACCATGGCCACGCACCGGCGCCATGGCGAGCACAGTCCGGACTACCTGGTCTTCCACGGCCTGTTGTTGGAGAAGCTCGACCGGCGCGACGAGGCGCGCGTCGCCTACCAGAAGGCGCTCGACTCCGGCAAGCTGGCGCCGGCGTTGGCCGAGGCGGTCGAGCAGCGCCTGCGTTAGTTCCGCAATGTCCGCGCCGCCACCCAGTTGGTCACGCGGCCGGCGCCGTGCGCCTTCAGCGTGCGGGCGAACTCGTCGAGCGTGGCGCCGGTAGTCATGACGTCATCCACCACGATCACCGACTTGCCGGCGAAATCGATTGCGCAGGCGAAGGCATGGCGGATGTTCTGGCGACGCTCCTTCCAGGGCAGCGACGCCTGCGGCACGGTGTCGCGGTCGCGCGCGCAGCCGTCGAGTTCCAGCGCCAGCCTTAACGCACGGGCCAGCGGCCGGGACAGCTCCACGGCCTGATTGAAGCCGCGTTGCCGCAGGCGCGCGGCCGACAGCGGCAACGGCACGAGGATGTCGCCGACGGGCGCTCCGGCCGCCAGCATCGATTGCGCCAGAAAGTCAGCCGTGGCGAGACGCCGCCGGTACTTGAGCGCCTGGACGAGCTTGTCGATCGGAAAGGCGTAAGGCAGGGCAGCGATGGTGGCATCGAAATGTGGCGGCGTCTTCAGACAGGCGCCGCACGTCATTGCGCCAGGTGATGCTTCGGCGCACACGGGGCACCGGGCATCCGGCAGGCGCGGCAGGTCGGCTCGGCATTCGTCGCAGAGCAAGGCATCTCCCGAGGTCGCCGCGCAAAGCAGGCAATCCTGCGGCAGCAATACAGCCATCGCGTTGCGCCAAATTGACAAGCCAGGCTCCTTCGCCGATCATCCCGCCTCCGATTTTGCCAAAGATTGCCGCAATGACCGCAGCTACTGCCACCGCCACCACCACGAACGCGGGCGCCACGATCGCGCAAAGGCCGGCCGGCTGGAGCGCCGATGCCGTCGAGGCGCTGTTCCAGCTGCCGTTCGCCGACCTGATGTTCCGCGCCCAGCAGGTGCATCGCCAGCATTTCGATGCCAATGCCATCCAACGCTCGACGCTGCTTTCGATCAAGACCGGCGGTTGTTCCGAGGACTGCGGCTACTGCTCGCAGTCGGCGCGGCGCCAGGACAAGATTGGCATCGAGCGCGAGAAGCTGCTCGAACTCGCTGAGGTGAAGGTCGCGGCGAAAGCGGCGAAGAACAAGGGCGCCAGCCGTTTCTGCATGGGCGCGGCCTGGCGCGGGCCGAAGGATGGTGATCTCGACCGCGTCATCGAGATGGTGCGCGCGGTCAAGGAACTCGGCATGGAAACCTGCCTGACGCTGGGCCTGCTCGGCCCCGGCCAGGCGGAGAAACTCGCCGCCGCCGGTCTCGACTACTACAACCACAACCTCGACACCGGCGCCGAGTTCTACGACCAGGTCATCACCACGCACAGCCAGCAGGCGCGCATGGAGACGCTGATGCGCGTGCGCGACGCCGGCATGAAGATCTGCTGCGGCGGCATCGTCGGCATGGGCGAATCGCGCCGCGTGCGCGCCTCGCTGCTGGCGCAACTGGCCAACCTCGATCCGGCGCCCGAATCGGTGCCGATCAACCATCTGGTCGCGATTGCCGGCACGCCGATGGAAAATGCGCCGCCGCTCGATCCCTTCGAGTTCGTGCGCACCATTGCCTGCGCGCGCATCGCCATGCCGACCTCCTGGGTGCGCCTGTCCGCCGGTCGGCACGAGATGAGCGACGAATTGCAGGCGCTGTGTTTCCTGGCCGGCGCCAACTCCATCTTCTACGGCGACAAGCTGCTCACCACCGGCAACGCCGAGGCCGCGCGCGACGAAGCCCTGTTCGACCGGCTGGGGTTGCGGCCGGTCTGATGCGCGACGATTTTTCCCGTGCCGCTGCGTGCTACGACGAGGCGGCAGTGCTGGCGCGGGAAGTCGGCGAGCGCATGGCCGCGCGCCTCGACTTCATCAAGATTGCGCCCCGGTGCGTGGCCGACGTCGGTTGCGCCACCGGCGATGGCATCCGCGAGCTTCGGCGGCGCTACCCCGATGCATTGCCATTGGCGGTCGATTTTGCCCAACCGATGCTGCTAGCGGTGAAGTCGCGCGCGTCGCTGATGCAGCGCCTGCGCGGCAAGGCGCCGCGGCTGGTGAACGCCGATGTGCGCGCACTGCCGCTCAAGGCAGGCAGCGTCGATCTCGTTTGGTCGAACCTGATGCTGCACTGGCTGGACGATCCGCTGCCGGCGTTTCGTGAACTGCATCGCGTGCTCGCCGTCGGCGGGCTGCTGACTTTCGCCATGCTCGGCCCGGATACGCTAAAGGAACTGCGCACGGCGGGCGCGATCGGCCTGCGCCGCTTCGCCGACATGCACGACATTGGCGACATGCTGGTGGCGGCCGGTTTCGCCGATCCGGTGATGGACATGGAGATGATCACGTTCGACTATCGCCGGCCGCGCCAGCTGCTCGCCGACCAGCGCCATCTGGGCGTGCGCGACGGCTTGCTCGGTCGCATGGGCTGGCGCGACTGGCGGCGCGTGTTGGCCGGATGGAACCGCCATGCCAGCTTCGAGATCGTCCATGGCCATGCCTGGCAAGGCGAGCCCAAGGTTGCGGCGGATGGCCGCGCCATCGTCAGGTTCGTGCGATGAAGAAAACGAAGCGCAGGAAGCTGAAAGTCAGCCGTCGCAACCCGCTGGCCGTGGCGCCGATCATGAAGAAGGGCGGGCCGCACCAGCGCACGGACAAGCTCGCTTCGCGGGCACGGCAGGCGGCGCGTGCGCGCTTGCGGATCAGCGACGAATCTGGATCGGAATGATCCGGTGCCGCGGCGCCAGGGTTCCGCGCGCATCGTCGAACCGCCACCAGGCACGCAGGCCGAGCAGGATGGCGACGAGCGCGCCGTAAAGCGCCGGTTCGGTGATGTCGACCTTCACCATCCAGGTGAAGTGCAGCACCGCGAGCAGCGCCGCCGGGTAGATCAGCCGATGCAGACGTTGCCAGCGCCTGCCGCCGAGACGGCGGATCATGGCGTTGGTCGATGTTGCCGCCAGCGGCACCAGCAGCAGGAAGGTCGCCATGCCGACGGTGATGAACGGCCGCTTGAGGATGTCGCGGCCGATGTCCACCCAGTCGAAGAACTGATCGAGCCAGAGGTAGGCGACGAGGTGGAGGCAGGCATAGAAGAAGGCGAAGAGGCCGAGCATGCGCCGCAACCTGAGCAGCCAGGCCCAGCCGGTGGCGCGGCGCAGGGGGGTGACGGCGAGCGTGATCAGCAGCAGGCGCAGCGCCCAGTCGCCGAGGCCGCGGGTGAGGGCTTCGATGGGGTTGGCGCCCAGCGTATCCTGCCAGAGCGCGATGCCGTAATGCGCCAGCGGCAGCAGGCAGCAGACGAACAGAACGGCCTTGGCGGCGGCGATCCGCTTTTCCATCAGTAATACTTGTGCAGGTCGAGGCCGGCGTAAAGCTGGCCGACCTGGTCGGCGTAGCCGTTGAACATGCGCGTCGGCCGCTTGAGGAAGTCGCCGATGCGGCGCTCCCGCGCCTGGCTCCAGCGCGGATGGCTGACTTCGGGATTGACATTGGCGTAGAAGCCGTATTCCTCCGGTTGCAGGTTGTTCCAGGTGGTCGGCGGCTCATGGTCGGTGAAGCGGATGCGCACGATCGACTTGGCGCTCTTGAAGCCATATTTCCACGGCACGATCAGCCGGATCGGCGCGCCATTCTGGTTGGGCATGACTTCGCCGTACAGGCCGACGGCGGCGAGCGTCAGCGGATGCATGGCTTCGTCGAGGCGCAGCCCCTCGGTGTAAGGCCAGTCGAGCAGCGGGAAGCGGACGCCAGGCTGGGTGTCGGGCTGCACGACCGATTCGAACGCGACGTACCTGGCACTGCTTAGCGGCTCCACCTGTTTGAGCAGGGCCGACAGCGAGAAGCCGACCCACGGTACCACCATGCTCCAGCCTTCGACGCAGCGCAGGCGATAGACGCGATCCTCCAGCGGGGCAAGCTTGAGGATGTCCTCGATGGCCAGCGTGCGGGGCTTGTGCACCAGCCCGTCGAGCGTGACCGACCAGGGCGCGGTGCGCAGGCGGTGGGCGCGCTCGGCCGGGACTTCCTTGCCGTTGCCGAATTCAACGAAATTGTTGTAGCCGGCGATGTGCCGGTAAGGCGTCGGCTCCTCGTCGGTGGACAGCGGGCTGCGTGCCGCGATCGGCAGCTTGTCGCCGGCATGCGCCGCCGGCAGCGCCAGCGATAGGGCGCCGCCGGCCGCGAATTGCAGGAAATGCCGGCGTTGCGCGAACACTGACTTTGGCGTGATCTCGGAGGGCGGAACGTCGTGCGGGCGCCGGATGAGCATGATTCGCGTTCGACTCGTGGTTGCCTTCGCAAGTTTCCGCGAAAGCGGCCGGGAAAGCAAAAAAAGGCGGCATCGCCGCCCCTGCTGCAAGGAGGGAGATATATCCTCAGCGCAAGCCGGCGATGTAATCCGACACCGCCTTGATTTCGGCGTCGGTCATCTTGATGGCGACCATGCGCATCATCTTGTTGGGATCGTTGGCGCGCGATTCGTCGCGGAAGGCCTTCAACTGGGCCTCGATATACTCGGCGAACTGACCGCCGATGCGCGGATACTGGGCGGGGATGCCGGCACCGGCCGGGCCGTGGCAAGCGGCGCAGGCTGGCAGGCCCTTGGCCATGTTGCCGGCGCGGTAAAGCTTCTGCCCGGCTTCGATGGTGTCGCGGTTGCGGGCCTTTTCGCCAAGCAGCGTCTGGGCGCCGAACCAAGCGGCCAGGTCGCGCATCTGATCCTCGTTGTAGGCCGCGATCATGCCGTTCATGACGGCGTTGACGCGCACCGGCTGCTTGCTTTCGGCTGCCTTGAACTCCTTCATCTGCTTGACGAGGTACTCGGCGTGCTGGCCGGCGAGCTTGGGATTGGCCGCCTGTGTGCTGTTGCCGTCCGGATTGTGGCAGGCGGCGCAGACCGTCGCGGCGATTTCCTTGCCCTTGACGGGATCGTCCCGATACGGGGCCTTGGCGGGCTCATTGGCATTGGCGATGGTGGCGACGAAGGTGGCGGCCATGAGCAGCGCGGTCATCAGCGAGGGCGGCATCGGCGAATGCTTCATGGGGTGCTCCTGGGCGGCCCGGAATGGGCAATCGAACGTGTTATTCTAACCCGACCCATCGACCACGCCTCCGCAGCCCCGCCATGTCCCTGTTTCGCCACGCGGTCTTCGAGCTATCCGTCGCGAAGCCGCAGGATCTGCCGGACGCGACGGGTCCGGAAATCGCTTTTGCCGGTCGCTCCAACGCCGGGAAATCGTCGGCCATCAACACCTTGGTCGACCATACCCGGCTGGCCTTCGTGTCGAAGACGCCTGGTCGCACTCAGTTGATCAACCTGTTCCGTCTGCGCAACGGCGCGGCGCTGGTCGATTTGCCGGGATACGGATACGCGGACGTGCCGGAGAAAATCAGAAAGCAGTGGCAGGGTTTGCTGGAAACCTATCTCGCCCGCCGCCAGGCACTGGCGGGCCTGGTGATGATCATGGATGCGCGCCGGCCGCTGACCGATCTCGACCGGCAGATGATCAACTGGTTTGGGCCGACCGGCAAGCCGATCCATTGCCTGCTGACCAAGGCGGACAAGCTGACCCGCCAGGAACAGGCCAAGGTGCTGCGCGAGGTGCGTACCGAAATGGCCGAAGCCGGCTCGCCGATCACCGCGCAGCTTTTCTCCAGCCTGAAGAAGCAGGGCATGGACGAGGCGGAAACGGTGATCGCTTCCTGGCTGGAAAATCCGCTTTGAGCATGATTGATTTCGGCGGCGCCAAAAAGAAAGCCCCCGGCCAAAGGGGAGAAGCCGGGGGCCAATTGCCTTAATGGGGTTAAGGCACCCGCTCAGGGAGGTGAAGCGGGGGATGACCGCACGTCATCCGCAATCTAAGATTGCGATGAATGGTGAAAGTTCCAGAAATGTTTTTTTGCGAGATACCCATGAACCAGAAAGGTGCATTTCCCGCCACGCGCATGCGCCGCATGCGCCGAGACGATTTCTCGCGACGGCTGATGAGGGAAAGTAGTCTCGGTGCCGACGATTTCATCTATCCCGTCTTCGTCCTGGCAGGTCGGGGGCGTACCGAGGCGGTGGCTTCCATGCCCGGCGTCGAGCGTATGAGCCTCGATAAGCTCCTGCCGGTGGCCGAACGCGCGGCGCGGCTGGGCATTCCGGCGCTGGCGCTGTTCCCGGTGGTCGATGCCGGCAAGAAATCGCCTGGCGCCGAGGAAGCCTGGAACCCCGAGGGCTTGGTGCCCACCGTGGTGGCGGCGCTCAAGAAGGAAGTGCCGGAACTGGGGGTGATCACCGATGTCGCGCTCGACCCTTACACCAGCCATGGCCAGGACGGGTTGATCGATCCGGCCGACCCGACCGGTTACGTGATGAACGATGAGACGGTCGAGGCGCTGGTCAAGCAGGCCTTGTGTCACGCCGGCGCGGGCGCCGACGTGGTGGCGCCGTCGGACATGATGGACGGCCGCATCGGCGCCGTGCGCACCGCGCTGGACGCCAGGAAATTCATCCACACGCGCATCCTGGCGTACTCGGCGAAATATGCGTCGAGCTTTTACGGCCCGTTCCGGGACGCGGTGGGTTCGGCGACCAATCTCGGCAAGGGCAACAAGTACACCTACCAGATGGATCCCGGCAATTCGGACGAAGCCCTGCGGGAAGTTGCGCTCGACCTCGACGAAGGCGCCGACATGGTGATGGTCAAGCCGGGCATGCCTTATCTCGACATCGTGCGGCGGGTGAAGGACGAATTCGGCGTGCCGACCTATGCCTACCAGGTCAGCGGTGAATACGCCATGCTCAGGGCGGCCGCCGCCAACGGTTGGCTGGACAACGACGCTTGCATGCTGGAAGCGCTGTTGTGTTTCAAGCGGGCTGGCGCCGACGGCATCCTGACCTACTTCGCGCTGGAGGCGGCCGAGGCGTTGCGGCGGTAGAGCGGCCCGACGCCTACAGCATCAGCTCCTTCAGCAGGCTGTCCACCTCGTTCTGCGAGAGCTTGCGGTCGTCGCCGGCGGCCGTTTCGACGACGATGGCGCCGACCAGCGCCTTCATCGCCTTGCGGATCGCCTGGCCGGCCAGGTCCTGGAACTCCTGGGCGACGATGATGTTGGTCAGGTGCGCGCCGATGCCTTGCAGATGGGCGTCGATCTCCTTGCGGCTCCAGTCCTTGGCAAGGCAGTCGTGTGCCGAGGCGAGGATGTGCTTGGCCATCTCCGCTTCGGCCAGCGACTTGTTGGCCGCCTCGGCCGTCATGCGCTCGACATTGCCCAGGATGGCCGAGATGTCCTTGGGGTCGCCGGGCGTGCGCTTGCCGATGCCCTCCGCAGCCTTGTTCAATTCCTTGGCCAGCGACTTCAACTCCTTCAGTACCTGCCCGGTGCCCGGAGCCCCTTGCTTGACTGCGGCCTTGGCCGTCGGCGATTTCGGCCGAGCGGCGGCCTTGCCAGTGGTGAGCTTGCCGCCGGCGACCGGCTTGGTTTTCGTTTTCATTACGTCTCCCTCAGTGAGCCAGCAATTGCCATTGTGCCGGCCAGGCCGACAGTGGATCCTCCTTGAAGCCGCTTTTCACGAACCGGTGCCAGCGACCGAGCGCGTGGCAGATCAGGACGTCGGCGTGAGCGGCGACATCATGATGCTCGGCGTGGGTTCCCTGGGTAGCGGCGATGCGCAGCGACTGCTTGAGCGATGCTTCGACGCGGTCGAGCAACTGGTTGATGCGCGCTTGCAGGCGTGGATGCTCGTGCACCAGCGCGTCGCCGATCAGCACGCGGGTGAGCCCACGGTTTTTCTGGGCGAAGGCGAGCAGGGTGACCATGACCAGTTCCACCTGCTTGAGACCGTTATCCTCGTCGGCGCCGATCTGGTTGATGACGGTGAACAGGCTCGACTCGATGAATTCGATCAGGCCGTCGTACATTTGCGCCTTGCTGGCGAAGTGACGGTAGAGGGCGGCTTCGGAAACCGATAGTTTCTTCGCCAGCAATGCCGTCGTGATCTTCTCGCCGGACGGCGATTCCAGCAGGTGCGCGATCGTTTGCAGGATCAGCAGCTTCTTCTCGCCGGGCTTGGCGGTGCTCATGCTATTTCGACTTGATCAGCGTGCCGACGCCCTCGTCGGTGAGGATTTCCAGCAGCAAAGCGTGTTCGACCCGGCCGTCGATGATGTGCACGCTCTTCACGCCGCTTCTCGCCGCGTCCAGCGCCGAGCCGATCTTCGGCAGCATGCCGCCGGAAAGCGTGCCGTCCTCGACCATGGCGTCGATCTCCTTCGGCGTGATGCCGGTGAGCAGATTGCCCGCCTTGTCCAGCACGCCTGGCGTGTTGGTGAGCAGCACCAGTTTCTCGGCGTTCAGCACTTCGGCAATCTTGCCGGCGACGACGTCGGCGTTGATGTTGTAGGTTTCGCCCTTGGGCCCGACGCCGATCGGCGCGATCACCGGGATGAAGTCGCCGCTGTCGAGGAAGGCAATGATCGAGGGATCGATCGACGTGATTTCGCCGACCGAGCCGATGTCGATCAATTCCTCGGGCTTGTCCTTGTTGGGCAGCATCAGCTTCTTGGCGCGGATGAAGTTGCCGTCCTGGCCGGTCAGGCCGACCGCCTTGCCGCCGTGCTGGTTGATGAGATTGACGATCTCCTTGTTCACCTGGCCACCGAGCACCATCTCGACGATATCCATGGTCTCTTCGTCGGTGACGCGCATGCCCTGGATGAACTCGCCCTTCTTGCCGACGCGCTTGAGCAGGTCCTCGATCTGCGGTCCGCCGCCATGCACCACCACCGGATTCATGCCGACCAGCTTGAGCAGCACCACGTCGCGCGCGAAGCCGTCCTGCAGCTTCGGGTCGGTCATGGCGTTGCCGCCATACTTGATGACGATGGTTTTGTCGAAGAAGCGCTTGATGTAGGGCAGTGCCTCGCCGAGGATCTTGGCCTTGGTGGCGGCGGGCAGGGCATCGGCGGCTTGGGTGGTCATGGCGCGAAAGGTAAAAATAAAAAGGACGGCGGGATTCTACTGCCGCCGTCCTTCTTGTGGCATCGGGCGATGCTCGCCGCGCCGCCACGCCTGACTTTCACTGGCCGGTCAGTCGATGGCCAGCCGCTTCGACTGCGTCGCGGCCTTTTTCGGCAATGTCAATTCCAGCACGCCATCGGTGAACTTCGCGCTTGCCGCGCCATCGTCGATGTCCTGTCCGAGCTGGAAGCTGCGCGAAACTTTGCCGAAGTAACGTTCGGTGCGCAGCACGCGCTCGCCTTCCTTCACTTCCTTCTCCTGCTTGCGCTCCGCGGTGATCGATACCGACGGCCCGTCGATGACGACATGAATGTCCTCTTTCCTGATACCGGGCATCTCGGCGTGGACGACGAAAGTCTTTTCCTGCTCCTTCACGTCGATCTTCACGCTTGGCGCTTCCGGCATGTTGCCCATCTCCACCGGTCGCACGAAGAAACCACGGAAAAAGTCGTCGAGCGGATCATATCGGGTGATGTTGGCCATGATGTTCTCCTGTCTGCACGGGTTGAGTTGAGGGATTGTTCCCTTGCCATGAAAATAAGTGCTTTGACGGAGAATTCAAGGGGCGGTCATGAACAGGGAAAGTCAGCCGTCGCGACACGCCGGCGGCGGCGGCAACACGACGAATGTTTGTCCGCGATGCGGCGAGCACTTCACTTGCGGCATGGCCGCCGGTCTGGGGGAATGCTGGTGCGGCTCGCTGCCGCCCGTGGCCATCGATCCCGCTGTTACCGGATGCTTGTGTCCGGCCTGTCTGGCCGGGCTTGCCGAGCGCTCGCGCGCAGGCCCAGCATGAGAATCGCGTCGCGGTTGGTCCACGAGAAACAGGCGGCGGCGGCCTCGCGCCAGGGCAGCCAGCGCCAGTCACGATGCTCATCGGGGGCGATGACCACTGGCGTGTCGGCGGTCACGCGGAGGCTGAACACATGTTCGACATTGTGGGTGACGCCTTCGGCATAGCGAGCGCGCCACAGCGGCAGGATCTCGAAACGGTTGCTGAGGCGCCAGTCGATCAGGCGATCGGGCGTGCAGGCGATGGTGGTTTCCTCGGCGACCTCGCGGACGGCAGTCGCCACCAGCGATTCCACTCCTTCCCGGCTGCCGGTTACCGATTGCCAGAATCCGGGGCGGGCGGCACGCTCGAGCAGGAGGACATCGAGCGCCGGCGTATGAATGACCACCAGTACCGAGACCGGTGTCTTGTCGCCCACCGCAGCTACGGCTCCGTCGGCAGCCAGGCGATGCCGTCGGCCTGCATCTCGACCAGGCACCAGAAGGGGATATCTTCCTCGCGCCATTCGTTGGCGGCTTGTTCGAAAGTTTGCAGCGTGGTGACGAAGTCGGCTTCGGCCTTGCCGTGGATGCCATCGCAATGCTCGAGCAGCACCAGATAGCCGTCCGCTGGTTTCCAGGCCATGTCGGCCAGGCAATCGGCCAGTGCATCGAAATTGCGGCCGAACCACTTCGGAAATTTCAAGGCCTTGGCGATGGCGTCGAGCATTTCATCCTTGTTGCCCGCCTTGGCCAGATTGACCTTGAATGCGGCATAGCCGTTGGCCTTGGCGGCCGCGACCACCACCTTCTTGTCCATGTGCGGCAGGTGATAAACGCCGGCTTTGCCGGTGTCCGCCAGGATGTGCTGTAGATGAACGTCACTCATTCCCTGATCCGCCGGAAAGTTCGGTAGTGGTCGTTGGTGTAGTAATGCTCGGCGATGTTGCCGGACACGATGCGCCGCGCGCCCCGATGCCGCAAGCCGGGCGTCGGCACGGTGTACTCGCGGTAATAGCCACGCGGCTTGATGGGCAGCAGGCGCTCGAAGTTGCCGAACACGACGCCATCGCGCCGATGGGGGAATGGACCGCCCTGCTTGATGAGTTGCAGCGTCTGCCGTGCTTCCGGCGGCAAATCCGCGAGCCGGACGTCCTGAATGGCCGCCGCCGGCAGGATGAACAGCGCCAGCAGCAGGCCGAGCAGGTATCTCATCAACTCTTGCCGACTTCCACCTGGGTTTCGATTTTCTGACGCAGGCGGATGTGCAGTTCGCGCAACTGCTTCTCGTCGACGCCGGAGGGTGCGTCGGTCAGCAGGCACTGGGCGCGCTGCGTTTTCGGGAAGGCGATGACGTCGCGGATCGACTCGGCACCGGTCATCATGGTGACGATGCGGTCGAGGCCGAAGGCGAGGCCGCCGTGCGGTGGTGCGCCGTACTGGAGGGCATCGAGCAGGAAGCCGAATTTGGCCCGCTGTTCCTCCTCGCCGATGCCGAGCGCCTCGAACACGCGCGCTTGCACATCAGCCTTGTGGATACGCACCGAGCCGCCGCCGATTTCCCAGCCGTTCAAGGCGAGGTCGTAGGCCTTGGCCAGACATTCTCCGGGACTCGTCTTCATCAGTTCGTCGTGGCCGTCCTTCGGCGAGGTGAAGGGGTGGTGGCAGGCCGTCCAGCGTTTGTCTTCCTCGTCGTATTCGAACATCGGGAAATCGACCACCCACAGCGGTTCCCACGCTTTCCCATTCGTGTAGCCCTTCTCGTGGCCGAGCTTGATGCGCAACGCGCCGAGCGCGTCGTTCACAACCTTGGTCTTGTCGGCGCCGAAGAAGATCAGGTCGCCGGATTGGGCGCCGGTGCGCGCCATGATGGTCCTCAGCGCCTGTTCGTGAAGGTTCTTGACGATGGGCGATTGCAGGCCTTCCTCGTTCAGCTTGCTGGCATCGTTGACCTTGATGTAGGCGAGGCCCTTGGCGCCGTAGATCTTGACGAACTCCGTGTAGCCGTCGATCTCGCCGCGAGACAGTGAGGCGCCGCCGGGAATGCGCAGCGCAGCGACACGACCGCCGGACGTCGCCGGACCGGAGAAGACCTTGAAGGCGACGTCGGCGACGGCGTCGGTGACTTCTGTCATTTCCAGCGCCACGTGCAGGTCGGGCTTGTCGGAGCCGAAGCGGCGCATGGCCTCCGCGAAAGTCATGCGCGGGAAGGGATCGGGCAGATCGACGTCGATGGCGTCCTTGAACACGTAGCGGATGAGCTTCTCGATGAGGCCGGTGATCGCGGTCTCATCCATGAACGAGGTTTCGATATCGACCTGGGTGAATTCAGGCTGGCGATCGGCGCGCAGATCCTCGTCGCGGAAGCACTTGGTGATCTGGTAATAGCGGTCGTAGCCGGCCACCATCAGCAGCTGCTTGAACAGCTGCGGTGACTGCGGCAGGGCGAAGAACTGGCCCGGATGCACGCGCGAGGGCACGAGGTAGTCGCGCGCGCCTTCGGGCGTGGACTTGGTCAGCATCGGCGTCTCGATGTCGATGAAGCCGTTGTCGTCGAGGAACCGGCGGAAGGCGCGTGCCGTTTTGTACCTCAGCATCATGTTTTTCTGCATTTGCGGCCGGCGCAGGTCGATGACGCGATTCACCAGACGGACGTTCTCGGAGAGATTCTCGTCGTCGAGCTGGAACGGCGGCGTGACCGACGGATTGAGGATCTCCAGTTCGTGGCAGAGGATCTCGACTTCACCCGAGGGCAGATTGGCGTTCTCGGTGCCCGCGGGACGGCGGCGCACCTTGCCGGTCACCTTGAGCACGAACTCGTTGCGCACCGACTCGGCGCGCTCGAACATGGCTGGCCGATCGGGGTCGCAGACCACTTGTGCCAGGCCTTCACGGTCGCGCAGGTCGATGAAAATCACGCCGCCATGGTCGCGGCGGCGATGAGCCCAGCCGCACAAAGTGACAACCTGATCGACATGGCCGGCGTTGAGTTGGCCGCAGTAGTGGGTACGCATGGTGAGTCCGATGTGAAAGTCAGCCGTGGTGGCACGCCGCCGGCCGAGGGTTGAGGTTATTCGTTCTGTGCCCGCCCGAGAAGATTGCCCCTGGGAGGCGGCGCGACCACGCCCATCGAAACGATGTATTTCAGGGCGTCATCGACGCTCATGTCCAGTTCGATCGTTTCGTTCTTCTTGACGAAGAAAAAAAAGCCGTTGACGGGGCTGGGCGCCGTCGGGATGAAGACGCTGACCAGTTCCTCGCCGGTCATGGCGCTGACATCCTCGGCGGGCGTACCGGTGAGAAAAGCCACCGCCCACGCTTCGGGATGGGGATAGCGCACCAGCAGCACCTTGCGAAAGGCTTCGCCGCTGCCGGAAAACAGGGTATCGCTGATCTGCTTGACGCTGTAGTAGATCGACTTGACGACTGGAATGCGCGCCAGCAGCGCTTCCCAGAAGCGCACCATGCGCTGGCCGATGATGTTGGTGGCCACCACGCCGGTCAGCAGGATCACCAGCAGGGTCAGCACGGTGCCGGCGCCGGGAATGTTGAAGCCGAGCAGGTTGGTCGGATGAATGGCCGACGGCAGCAACCGCAGCGATTGATCCATGGTGCCGACGATGGCGGACAGTACCCAGACCGTGATGGCCAGGGGAATCCAGATCAACAGGCCGGTGATGAAGTATTTTTTCAAGCGCTAAGGGAGCCAAGAGGAGATCGCCGGCAAGACACCCGGCTTGAGAGCGGGTGTTACGCGCACGCGCACGATCCGGTGCCTCCCTGACACGGGGGCGGGTTGTCGCTCTTGGGTTCGGACTTGGCTTCAGGCTTGGCGCCGCCCTTGAAATCGGTCTGATACCAGCCGCTGCCCTTGAGCTGAAATCCGGCGGCGGTCAGTTGCTTGGTGAAGGTCTCGGTCTTGCAATCCGGACAGGTCGTCAGCGGTGCGTCGGACATCTTCCGCATGACATCCTGCTCCAGGCCGCAGGTGCTGCAGCGATAGGCGTAGATGGGCATTGGTGTCTCCCCAAAAGGTTCGAATTATAGCTTGGCGCTTGTCTGCAAAGACATTGCCAAGAGCCGCCGCCGCCAGATGCGGACTGGCCGGAACGATTTCAAGGCCTGGGGATGGTTCTACAGCAGGCCGAGATAGGCGGCGGTGAGCGATTTTCCCCAGAACAGGGCAATTACACCGGCCGTCGCCAGGTAAGGGCCGAATGGGATCGGAACATTGCGTCCGCGCCGCGCCAGCACGATCAATGCGATGCCGACCAGCGCGCCGACGAACGATGAAAGCAGTATCGTCAGCGGCAGCACCTGCCAGCCTAGCCATGCACCGATGGCCGCCAGCAGTTTGAAATCGCCGTAGCCCATGCCTTCCTTGCCCGTGATCAGCTTGAATAGCCAATAGACCGACCAGAGGCTGAGGTAACCGGCGATGGCGCCGATCATCGCGCTGGACAGGTCGGTGTAAGTGTTCCAGAGGTTGAACAGCAAGCCCAGCCAAAGCAAGGGCAGCGTGATGTCGTCCGGCAACAGCTGGGTATCGAAATCGATGCAGGTCAGGGCCACCATGGCGGCGATGAACACCATGGCGCCGAGCGCCGCGAGACCGGGACCGAGTTTCCACGCGGCTAGGCCGAAGAGCAGGCCGGTGGTGGCTTCGACCAGCGGATAGCGCGGGCTGATCGGTTCGCCGCAGCCCTTGCAGCGCCCCCGCAGCAGCAGGTAACTCAGTATCGGTATGTTCTCCAGAGTGCCGATCTGGCGGCTGCAAAGCGGGCAGCGGGAGCGCGGAGCGAGCAGGGACAGTGCTTCGGCGGCGGGTGGCGCCTCGCCGCGCAGCTCGGCGCACTGGGCCGCCCAGTCACGCTCCATCATGCGCGGCAGGCGATGGATGACAACGTTGAGAAAACTGCCGATTAACAGCCCGATCAGGCTGGCGACCACGATGAACGGTCCCGGCTGCAGAAGCGTTTCCATGATGTTCAAACGACGGCGCCGAGCTTGAAGATAGGCAGGTACATGGCCACCACGATGCCGCCGATGAGGACGCCGAGGATGACCATGATCATCGGTTCCATCAGGCTGGACAAGGCCTCGACGGCGTCGTCCACCTCCGCCTCGTAGAAATCCGCCACCTTGCCGAGCATGGCGTCGAGCTGGCCGGATTCTTCGCCGATCGAAACCATCTGAATGACCATGCCGGGGAAAACGTCGGCGTTCTGCATCGCCACGGTCAGGCTCGAACCGGTGCTGACCTCGGTCTGGATCTGCTGGGTCGCCACCTTGTAGACATGATTGCCGGCCGCGCCGCCGACCGAGGTCAGGGCTTCCACCAGCGGTACGCCGGCGGCGAACATGGTCGACAGGGTGCGGGTCCAGCGGGCGATCGTCGCTTTGCGGATCACCTCCCCGAAAATCGGCAGGCGGAGGAACATGCGGTCGATGGCCATCTGCATGGGCACGGATCGCTTCCAGAGGTAGAAGAACAGATAAAGGCCACCGCCGATGGCGCCGAATATCAGATACCAGTTGGCGACGAAGAAATCCGAGATGGCGATGACCACGAGCGTTGGCGCCGGCAGGTCGGCACCGAAGCTGGTGAATACGCTCTTGAACTGCGGAATGACGAAAATCATGATCACCGCCATGACGATGAAGGCGACCACGATCACGGCAATCGGGTAAAACAGCGCGGATTTGATCTTCGATTTGATGGCGAGGATCTTTTCCTTGTAAGTCGCCAGCCGGTCGAGCAGGGCATCGAGAATGCCGGCCTGCTCGCCGGCCTGGATCAGATTGCAGAAGAGCGCGTCGAAATGGACTGGATGCTTGCGAAACGCCTGGTTGAGCGCCGAACCCGTCTCCACCTCGGCCTTGACGTCCAGCAGCAGGCGGGAGACGGCGCTGTTCGACGACCCCTTGGCGACGATATCGAAGGCTTGCAGCAAGGGCACGCCTGATTTCAGCATCGTCGCCAACTGGCGGGTGAATAGCGTGATGTCCTTCTCGCTAACCTTGCCGCCCTTCTTGAAAGTCTGCTTCTTCACCTTGACCGGGAGAATGCCCTGGCGTCGCAGTGTCGTATTGACCACGGCCTGACTGGCGCAGCGCATTTCACCGCGAACAATCTTGCCGGTCTTGTCTTTGCCTTCCCAGACGAACGTGAACTCCTTCACGCCGATGTCGCGTCGATCCGATTTCGTGGCGGTTGCCATGGCTCTTACCCCTTCGCTTTCATTCCAAGCGGCTATTCGTTGGTCGTCGCCAGTACCTCGTCGAGCGAGGTGACGCCTTGTCTGACTTTCAAGAGACCCGATCGTCGCAGGTCACGTACACCTTCGGCCAGCGCTTGCGCGGCGATGTCGAGCGAGGTGCCGTTCGACATGATGATGCGCTGGATCGACTCGGATACCGGCATGACCTGATAGATGCCAACGCGGCCCTTGTAGCCGGACCCCTTGCAGCGCTCGCAGCCGCCCGGGCCGAACAGTTGCCAACTGCCGTCGAGATCGTCCTCGCTGAAGCCGGCGTTGAGCAATGTCTCGCGGGGCACGTCCATCGGCACCTTACACGCACAGAGTCGCCGAGCCAGGCGCTGGGCGGTGATCAACATGATGCTCGAGGCGATATTAAAGGTCGGTACCCCCATGTTCATCAGGCGGGTCAGGGTTTGCGGAGCGTCGTTGGTATGCAGGGTCGATAGCACCAGGTGACCGGTCTGGGCCGCCTTGATGGCAGTTTCCGCGGTTTCCAGATCGCGAATTTCGCCGACCATGATGATGTCGGGATCCTGACGCAAAAACGATTTCAATGCCGCGGCGAATGTCAGGCCGACCTTGTCGTCCACGTTGACCTGATTGATGCCGGCCAGGTTGATTTCCGCGGGGTCCTCCGCGGTGGAGATGTTGGTGCCGGGCTGGTTGAGGATGTTGAGACAGGTGTACAGGGACACGGTCTTGCCGCTGCCGGTCGGGCCCGTGACCAGGATCATCCCGTAGGGTCGCTGAATGGCGTCGAGCAGGGCCTCGCGCTGGTCCGGCTCGTAACCCAGCGCGTCGATACCCAAGGTGGCGGAACTGGGATCGAGGATGCGCAGCACGATTTTTTCGCCGTGAAGCGTGGGCAGGCTGCTGACACGGAAATCGATGGCGCGACCTTTCGATAGCACCAGTTTCATCCGACCATCCTGCGGTACCCGTTTCTCGGCGATGTTGAGGCGCGAGATCACCTTGATGCGCGAGGCGATTTTCTCCTTGATGACCAAGGGCGGCTGGGCGATTTCCCGCAGAACGCCATCGACACGGAAGCGAATCCGGTAATACTTTTCATAGGGCTCGAAGTGGATGTCCGATGCTCCCTCGGCAATGGCATCGTGCAATATCTTTTGGATGAACTTGACCACCGGGGCGTCGTCGACTTCGCTGGTGCTGCCGTCCAACTCAGCCTCGTCGGCATTCTCTTCATCGAATTCGAACTGGAGATCATCCTCGATGAGGTTTTGCAGCGCCTCGTCGGCCTTTTCAGTGACCTTGGCGAGTCGCGCCAACAACTTGTCCGCTTCGACCACCACCGGATCGACGATCATGCCGGTCTGGAAACGGATCTCGTCGAGCGCCCGCAGGTTGGTTGGATCGGCCATGGCCACCGAGAGCCGGTTGCCGCGCCGGATGAGCGCCAGCGTCTGGTGGTTCTGCATCACCCGGCGATCGATGGCCTCCTTGGCCAGGTGGTCGCTGGAAAATGCGTTGAGGTCGAGTAGCGGGTAGCCGAAGGTTTGCGCCGCAAACACGGCGATATCACGGGAACCCATGCGTCCCGAGGCAATCAATTGACCGACGAAGCCGCCCGTCTCGGGTTTGGCGTCGGCGGCAATCCGTTCGGCCTCGGTTTCCTGGAGGCGGCCCTGCTGGACGAGCGCCCGCCCCAAGCCGCCCAAGAGGGGAGGCATCGCAACCGTCATGGTGTGGAAATACCCGCTCGGGCGGGCGTCGTGCCAAGCATGTCGATGCGATAATGCCCGCCCGCCGGGGGTTTGTAAAGGCGAAGGCGGCTGGCGAAAACCGCCCTATTGCTTTGATTGTGGCCGGAAAAGTTTGACCACCTTGATGCGTCGGTCCTGGGTTTGGACGATTTCCATGCCAACATCGCCGATGCGCAGGCAGGCATCGGCTTCCGGAATTTCGCGCAGGTGTTCGATGATGAGCCCATTCAATGTTTTCGGCCCATCCAGGGGCAAACTTAAGTCCAGCAGGCGGTTAAGTTCGCGCAGGCTATGGCCGCCGTCGACTAGCGTGGTGCCATCCGTTCCCCACACCGACTCGGCGGCCGCACCGGGCATGCTGGTGGTGAACTTGCCAACGATCTCCTCGATGATGTCCTCGAGGGTTACCAGTCCCAGAATCTCTCCATACTCATCAACGACCAGCCCCTGGCGCTGCCGGTTTTCCCGGAAGAAGCGCAACTGGGCGTAAACAGCCGTGCCGGCCGGGATGAAGTAAGGCGCGGCGAGTTGCGCTCGCAAGGCGTCATGATCGAGTGAGGTGGCCAGCGTGATGCCCAGCAGGCGTCGCTGATGCAGCACGCCGATGACGTTGCCAGGATCTCCGGCGACCACGGGCAGGCGGGCGTGGTAACTGGTGGCCAATTGCGCCTGGATGTCCTCGATTGGCGTCTCGATGTCGATGAACTCGATGTCGCCGCGCGGCACCATGATGTCCTCGACCGTCACGCGCTCGAGATCGAAGAGGTTCACGAGTATGTCACGGTGCTGAACCGGTATGCCGCGGGACTCCAGGACCAGGGCGCGCAACTCCCGCGGCGACAAGGGGTGCGCGGCATGATCCGGTCGGGGCTCCAGGCGCAGAGCCTTAAGGAGCGCCGCCGCGAAAAGGTTGACGAACCAGACGACCGGATAGGCGGCGCGCAACAACGGCCAGAGCAGGAAGCCAAGAAACAGCACCAGCCTGTCGGCATAGGCGGCGCCGATGATCTTGGGCGTGATTTCGGAGAACACCAGGATGGCGAAGGTGATGGTCAACGTGCCGACGCCCAGCGCCCATTTTTCCTCGCCGAACAGTTCGATGGTGATGACGCTGACCAAGGTGGCGGCGCCGGCATTGACCAGGTTGTTGCCGAGCAGGATGACGCCAAGCATCTTGTCGGTACGTCCCAGCAGGTCGAGCGCGAGAGTCGCGCCGCGATGTCCCTCGCCGGCCAAGTGGCGCAGCCGATACCGGTTTGCCGCCATCATGGTGGTCTCGGTCATCGAGAAGAATGCCGAAAGCAGCAGCAGAATGACCAATGTTCCGCTCAAGGCGGAGATCGGAATGTCTTCCATGAGGATTGTTCAGTTCCGGCCCAGCAGGACTTCCAGCACGAAGCGACTGCCGACATAGGCCAGCATCAGCGCGACGAATCCAGCCAGCGTCCAGCGCAGTACCTTGCGGCCCCGCCAGCCGCGCAGATGTCGCCCGCTCAGCAAAGCGGCGAAAATAAGCCAGGACAGGATGGCGAATACCGTTTTGTGATTGAACGACAGGGCCTTGCCGAACAGGGATTCCGAGAACAGGATGCCCGAGGCGAGCGTTAGCGTCAGCAGCGCGAAGGCGACATGGATCAGGCGGAACAGCAGTGTTTCCATCGTCAGCAGCGGCGGCAGGCTCGCCAGCAAGGGCGTCAGGCGCCCTTTGTGCAGACGCTCTTCCGCGAACGCCATGAGCATCGCGTGCAGCGCCGCCAGGGTGAACAGGCTGTAAGCCAGCATTGCCACCAGGAAGTGGGCGCGAAACTCCATGGAACTGGCGTTAGTCAGCAAATGCTGCGCCGGAAACAGGCTGGGCAACATCACCGCGACGGCCGCGACCGGCAGACCGATCATCTGCAGGCCTTCCATGCGGGCATAGAGGCTTTCGACCCAGTAGAAGGCAATGGCCAGCCAGAGGATCATCGAGATGGCGATCGAAAAGCTGAAATGCATGGCGTCGCCAGGAAAAATCTCTCGTGTCAAGGCGGCGCCGTGGGCCAGCAGGGCGATGAACAGGCCGGCGCGTTCCCACGCGGCGAGCGCCGATCGCGGACGGCCCAGCGCGGCGCCGCGCCAGCGGCTTCGCCATGACAATACGGCGAGGGCGAGGTAAAGGAAGGCTGCAACCAGATGCAGTAAAATCGACGACATATTGGAAGTCTACCCCATTCCTTTCGTTGCTCTTCCGCC
>OEIV010000421.1_pt1 | contig 23338 bp, 17 predicted proteins | sample 1539231 | NCBI WGS metagenome assembly OEIV01 (sample SAMN03794762, study PRJEB22550) | activated sludge metagenome | feature: wastewater treatment plant; material: activated sludge; isolation source: Wastewater treatment plant of a petroleum refinery complex | place: Argentina: Buenos Aires ... | reverse complement strand
TTGGTGGTCGGGTTGGTGGTCGGGTTGGTGGTCGGGTTGGTGGTCGGGTTGGTGGTCGGGTTGGTGGCCGCGTTGGATGCGGGTGGCTGGTTCGTGCTGCTGCAGTCCCTGAAGCGTCGGGAGTTGCAGCGCGCGGGGTACTTGCCGAGCGACCCGGCCTGTCTTCTCGTGTGGGCGGCCGGGCGGGGTGTCTTGCGGCAGGTGGGTGGCGGGTTCCAGTTCCGTCACCTGTTGGTGCGCGATCTGCTCGCCGATGAGTTCGAGGAGTTGGTCGTCGACCTGAGGGCGGCCCCGTCAGCTAGGCACCCCGTCGTGACGTCACAGCCGTAGCGCCGAGGCCTGGCGGCTCGATGCACGGTCGGCCACGGCGCGTCGCCGCGACGGCCGGTCTTGCCCGTCCTTCGGCGGCTCATGCGCTTCCTCGCTGGCCCCGGGCATCACGGTCTACGTTGACCGAAATGTCCACGGCCTCGATCAACAACAACGCGGCGTTCATCTGGTCGGTGGCCGACCTGCTGCGCGGCGACTACAAGCAGTCGGAGTACGGCAAGGTGATCCTGCCGCTGACGGTGCTTCGTCGCCTCGATTGCGTGCTCGAACCGACCAAGGCGAAAGTGCTCGAACAGGCTGCGAAGCTCCCGTCGTCGTTGGAGAACCGCGAGCCGATCCTGTGCGCCGCGGCGGGTGAGGCGTTCTTCAACACCTCCAAGCTCGACTTCCGCCGACTGCTCGACGACCCCGAAAACCTGGCCGACAACCTTCGCGGCTACATCACCGGGTTCTCCACGGTCGCCGCCGACATCGTCGCCAAGTTCGAGTTCGAGACGCAGATCGCCCGACTCGACCGAGCCAACCTGCTGTACCTCGTGATCTCGAGGTTCGCCGATCTCGACCTCCACCCCGACGCGGTCTCCAACTTGGAGATGGGGTACCTCTACGAGGAGCTGATCCGGAAGTTCTCCGAGTTGTCGAACGAGACGGCGGGCGAGCACTTCACGCCGCGCGAAGTCATCAAGCTCATGGTGAACCTGTTGTTCATCGACGACGATCCGCTCCTGACCAAACCCGGCATCGTGAAGACGATCTTCGACCCGGCGTGCGGCACCGGCGGCATGTTGTCGGTCGCCGAGGAGCACATCCGCCAGCTCAACCCCGAGGCCCGCCTCGCGGTGTACGGCCAGGAGCTCAACGCCGAGACGTACGCGATCTGCCGGTCCGACATGATGCTCAAGGGTCAGGACGCGTCGAACATCGCGTATGGCAACTCGTTCTCCGAGGACGGCCACCGGGGCGCCCACTTCGACTACCTGCTCGCCAACCCGCCGTTCGGGGTCGAGTGGAAGAAGGTCGCCGACCCGATCCGCGACGAGCACGACAAGCTCGGGTTCGCCGGACGGTTCGGGGCGGGACTCCCGCGCATCAACGACGGCAGCTTCCTGTTCCTCCAACACATGATCTCGAAGATGAAGCCGGTCGAGGCGGGCGGCTCACGCCTCGCGATCGTGTTCAACGGTTCGCCGCTGTTCACCGGCGCGGCGGGGTCGGGCGAGTCGGAGATCCGCAGGTGGATCATTGAGAACGACTGGCTTGAGGCGGTGGTCGCGCTGCCCGACCAGTTGTTCTACAACACCGGCATCAGCACCTATTTCTGGGTCGTCACGAACCGCAAGGCCCCCGACCGGCGCGGCATGGTGCAACTCGTCGACGCGCGCGACCTGTTCACGAAGATGCGCAAGGGCCTCGGCGAGAAGCGCAAGCAGATCGCGGACGAGCAGATCGCCGAGATCACCCGGTTGTACGGCGGGTTCACCGAAGGCGATCGGGTGAAGATGTTCCCGAACGAGTCGTTCGGCTTCATGCGCATCACCGTTGAACGGCCGCTGCGACTGCGCTGGGAGATCACGCCCGAGACGCTTGACGCTGTGCGTGCGACCAAGACGTGGGGCCGCATGTCGGACACCGCGAAGGGCGCGGTCTCGACGGCGCTTGGCGAACTGGCCGATCGGGGACCTCTCGAAGCCGCGATGATCACGGCCGCGCTCAAACCCGTCGGGCTGAAGCCAGCAGACGCGAAGACCATCGTGAGCGCGCTCGCCGTGCGCGACCCCGAGGCGCCGGTGATCGCCGACCGCAAGGGCAACCCCGAACCCGACCCCGACCTGCGCGACAACGAGAACGTGCCGCTGCCCGCGATGAGCGTCGCGTACGAGCACGACCCGGCCGCGCGGCTGGCGGCTGTCGAGTACCGCACCGCCGTCGACGACTACCTGGAGGCCGAAGTCCACCCGTACGTGCCCGACGGGTGGGTGGAGCATGACAAGACCAAGCTCGGCTACGAGATCCCGCTCACCCGCCACTTCTACAAGTACGTCCCACCCCGCCCCGTCGCCGAGATCGACGCCGAGATCAAACAACTCGAAGCCGAGATTCAGAGCCTCCTCGCTGAGGTGACCGAGTGACCATGACGTGGGCCGATGGCCATTGCCAGTTCGAGCAGGTGCCGTTCCGGCGGGTGTTCGAACAGGTTCGACGCGTCGTTCCACCCGACGCGGAGATGGTCACCGCGTACACCGATGGGCAGGTCACCCTCCGGTCGAACCGTTCCAAGACCGGCTACCACGAGGCCTCGGACTTTTCCGGGTACCAAGGCGTCGTTCCGGGCGACTTCGTCGTTCACGGGCTGGACATACTCCGCGGGTCGGTCGGGGTCTCGGACGCAGCGGGTGCGATCACCTCCGTTTGCACGATCTGTCGTCCGAGGATTGAGTGCGACCCGCGGTACTTCGCGTACGCCATCCGGGCACAGGCGATGAGCGGGCTACCGAGGGCGCTCGCAAAGGGGGTCCGGGAGGGTGGCGCCGACTTCCGTCGGTGGGACACCTTGGCAGAGTTGCCTTTGCCCTTGCCGTCCCCGCCGGAGCAGCGGGCGATCGCCGACTTCCTCGACACCGAGACAGCCCGCATCGACGCCCTCATCACCAAGAAGCGCCGCCTCATCGAACTCCTGACCGAGGCTGACAGGGCGCTCGTCGACGACGTGTTTGGTCGGTCGTACGAAAGGTCCACGGTCCGGTTGGCGCGTCTGGCGAGGCTTCAAACCGGGCTGACGCTCGACTCGGCCCGTGGGGTCGAGTCAGGTGCGGTGACGCTCCCCTACCTCCGGGTCGCCAACGTCCAAGCCGATCGCGTCGACTTTGCCGAAATCAAGGAAGTGACGGTGCCGTCGGAGCTTGCTGACCGGTGCCGACTTCGGCCGGGTGATGTGCTGATGACCGAGGGGGGTGATCTCGACAAGCTCGGTCGTGGGACGGTGTGGGCCGCGGAGATTCCGGAGTGCCTCCACCAGAACCACGTGTTCGCCGTCCGGCCGGACCGGGCGCGGCTGCTCCCGGAGTTCTTGGCGATGCTCACGCGAACTTCGTTCGCCCGGAAGTACTTCGAGTCCACCGGAACGAGGTCGACCAACTTGGCCTCAACCAATAGCTCCAAGGTCCTTGATTTCCGCGTGCCGCTAGTTGGGGTGGAGCGGCAGCGAACCGCGCTCGACCGGTACGCCCAGCGAGCCGGAAGGCTCATTCAGTGCGGGCGGGCGCTGGCTGAGCAGATCGACCTGCTCGTCGAGTACCGGCAGGCACTCATCACGGCTGCCGTCACGGGTGAGCTGGAGATTCCGCGCGTGGCGGCGTGAGCTCGCCGACCGAGGCACCCCTCGAAGGGTTCGTGGCCGGCGCCCCGGTCTCGCCAGCCGCAGCCTTGGCGCGTCGCCAGCGCGTCGCCGGAGCGGCCCTGCAAAGCCGATAGTGCGGGTCGAGGCAGCGAGTCAGCAGCCCGGAATCCGGTGGCCGGACCATAACGTCGCCGTTACGGTCAACCGGCGACCCTAAAGGCATGCGTCCCGTTCGTTATGGTCGTAGCCTGGCCTGATGGACGCTGCCCGGTACGCGAAGACCCAGTTCGGCAGCGCAGTGCGAACCGCCGGCGCCCACGGGTACGTGGCGTACGTCCCAAACCCGCTACCGCGCCACCTTGAGGTTGGATCAGCCGTTGTGGCCCAGCTCGCAGACGCCGAATCGGCGCTCGGCAGGCTGGCCGGCGCCGGTCGGCTGCTCCCCGATCCGCTCCTGTTGGCTCGGCCGTTTCTGCAGCGCGAGGCCGTCGCTTCAACCCGCATCGAGGGAACGCAGGTGACCCATCCTGAACTTTTCGAACTGACGACAACCGACGACCTCCCGAACGCCGACCTCGAAGAGACACTCAACTACGTCCGCGCATTGAACTACGGCGTCGAACGCGCCGAGCAGTTGCCGTTGAGTACGAGGCTCGTCCGCGAGCTTCATGAACTGTTGCTCGCCGGTGTTCGCGGTCGCGATCGTGCACCGGGGCAGCTTCGCCGCAGCCAGAACTGGGTTGGCCACGGTGGCGCTTCGATTCAGACAGCGGAGTTCGTTCCCCCGCCGTTCGAGATGGTCGGAGACCTCCTCAGCGATTGGGAGCGGTACATCCACGAGGATCAGCACACCTCGCCGCTGATCGAGTGTGCGTTGTTGCACTATCAGTTCGAGACGATCCACCCGTTCCTCGACGGCAACGGCCGAATGGGGCGGTTGCTGATCGTGCTGATCTTGATGCACCGGCGTCGTCTTCCTGCACCGTTGCTCTACCTGTCGCCGTGGTTCGAGCAGCAACGAGATCGGTACTACCAACTCCTTCAAGGTGTCCGCGAACGCGGCGACCTCGACGCTTGGCTGCTGTTCTTCCTCCAAGGGGTCGAGCGGCAGTCGGCCGACGCGCTCGCGCGCGCCGAACGACTTGTCGACCTCCGGGAGCAATACCGGGGCGTCGCGGCCACCATCCGGGGCCAGACGGTCAAGGTCGTCGACCTAGCGTTCGAACGCCCGATGTTGACCACGCGCCTCGTCGAGCAACGCCTCGACGTCTCAAAGCCGACAGCCATGCGACTGCTCACGGCCCTCGCCGACCACGGTGTGCTCACCGAACGGCCGCCCGGCCAACGTGGGCGTCGCCGATGGGCTGCTTCGGCCATCATTGCTGAAATCATCCGCGACGAAATCGAGCTTGAAGAGACCCTATGAAGCCGATGGAGGCCGATCTCGAACGGTTCGTGTGCGACCACCTGGTTGCCCACGGCGGATACCGCGAGGCGAAGCACGGGATGGCCCAGACGCCGCCCCGTGACTTCGACCCGGTCGCCGGGCTCGACACCGCCGAACTCTTCGCCTTCATCGGCGCAACGCAGCCCGAACTGTGGGACCGGTTGGTCAGCCTGCACGGCGGCGACCCGAACCACGCGCAGTCGAAGTTCGTCGACCGCCTCGCCAAGGAGCTCGACAGCCGCGGCACCATCGAGGTGCTGCGCCGCGGCGTGGTCGACCACGGCGTCACCATCCAGTTGGCGTACTTCCGCCCGGCGCACGGCCACAACCCGGTGCTCGCAGAGCGGTACGCGGCGAACCGGCTCACCGTCACGCGGCAACTGCCGTTCGACCCGGAGTCGACCAAGACCATCGACCTGGCGCTGTTCGTGAACGGCCTGCCGGTGGCGACCGTCGAGTTGAAGAACCCGTTGACGGGCCAGATTGTCGAGGACGCCAAGGCGCAGTACCGCAAGGACCGCGACCCGTTGAACCGGACCCTCGCCCGCCGCGCCGTCGTGCACTTCGCGGTCGACACCGAGACCGCCGCGATGACCACGCGCCTGCACGGCGCGGCCACCCGGTTCCTGCCGTTCAACCTCGGCGACGCCGGCGGCGCGGGCAACCCGCCAAACCCCGACGGGCACCGCACCGCCTACCTGTGGGAGCGCGTGTGGCGGCGCGACGCGTGGCTCGACATTCTCGGCCGCTTCGTGCACGTCGAACAGCCCGCTAAGGGATCGAAGTCGCCGGGGCTCACGATCTTCCCGAGGTTCCACCAGTGGGACGCCGTGTTGCGCCTCGAAGCGGCGGCCAAAGCCGAGGGCGCCGGTCAGAAATACCTGGTGCAGCACTCGGCGGGGTCGGGGAAGTCGAACTCGATCGCCTGGCTGGCACACCGGCTGTCGTCGCTGCACAACGACGCCGACGAGAAGGTGTTCGACAAGGTGATCGTGGTGACCGACCGGGTCATCTTGAACAAGCAGCTGCAGGACACGATCTACCAGTTCGACCACGTGCGCGGCGTGGTGCGCAAGATCGACGAGAACTCCCAGCAGCTCGCCGAAGCGCTCGCCGGGGAACAGGCGCGGGTGATCATCACGACGTTGCAGAAGTTCCCGTTCGTGATGGACAAGATCGACGATCTCCCGACGCGCCGGTACGCGGTGATCATCGACGAGGCCCACTCGTCGCAGACCGGCGACGCCGCCACGAAGATGAAGGCGGTCCTCGGAGCGCCGCCCGAGCCGAACGACCCCGCCGAACCATCCGAACCGCCTGACGCGGTCGAGGAAGCGTTGGCAGCGCAGGTCGCCGCCCGCGGCCAGCAGCCGAACATCTCGCTGTTCGCGTTCACCGCGACCCCGAAGGGCCGAACGTTGGAGCTGTTCGGGCGCCGCAACCCGACGACGAACCGGCACGAAGCGTTCCACCTGTACTCGATGCGCCAGGCGATCGAGGAAGGGTTCATCCTCGACGTGCTGGCCAACTACGTCACCTACAAGACGTACTGGGAGATCGAGAAGCGCATCGCGGACGACCCCGAGTTCGACACGGCGAAAGCACGCGCCGCGATCGCCCGGTTCGTGACCCTGCACGACCACAACCTCGCCCAGAAGGCCGAGGTGATCGTCGAACACTTCCGCAATCACGTGCGCCACAAGATCGGAGGCAGGGCCAAGGCGATGGTCGTAGCGTCGTCGCGACTGCATGCCGTCCGCTACAAGCTGGCGCTCGACAAGTATGTGAACGCCATGGGCTACAGCGACGTGGGCATCCTCGTGGCGTTCAGCGGAACGGTGGACGACGACGGCGTCGAGCACACCGAGTCGCAGATGAACGGGTTCCCCGACACCCAAACCGCCGAGCGCTTCGACGGCGGCGACTGGCACTTCCTCGTCGTGGCGGAGAAGTACCAGACCGGGTTCGATCAGCCGTTGCTATACGCCATGTATGTCGACAAGGTGCTCACCGGCCTCGGCGCGGTGCAGACGCTGTCGCGGCTCAACCGGACCCACCCCCACAAAGACGGCACGTTCGTGCTCGACTTCCGCAACGAGGCCGACGCCGTGCGGGACGCGTTCGAGCCGTGGTTCGAATCGACCGTCGCGCCGCCGACCGACCCCAACCTGTTGTACGACTCGCGTCACGCGCTCGACGCGTACGCCATCTTGTGGCCCGGCGAAGTGGAGCGTTGCGTCGCCGCGCTGCTCCTTCCCGGCATGGACAACAACACCGCGCAGGTCCACGCCGCGCTCGCCCCGGCGATCGACCGGTTCACCCACAACCTCGACGAGGAGGAGCAGGCCGCGTTCCGCGACGCCCTCGACCGGTTCATCCGCGTGTACGCGTTCCTGTCGCAGGTCGTCGCGTTCGGCGACACGAAGCTCGAACGCGACTACCTGTTCGGCAAGGCCCTCGCCATGTTCATCCGCCCACCGACCGCAGGCGGTCTCGACCTCGGCGACGCCGTCGAACTGTCGCATCTGCGCGTCGAGTTGACCTTCGACGGGTCGGTGTCGGCCGAGGGCGGCAACGGCGAACTGCCCGTCACGTTCCCCGAAGGCGGGGGCAAACCCAAAGACCCCGACGAGGAACCGCTGTCGGTCATCATCGACCGGATCAACGAGAAGCACGGCACCGACTGGGCGCCCGAGGACCGGCTGTTCTTCGACACCGTCGCCGCCAAGCTCGCCGGGCGCGCCGATGTGCAACAGGCCGCCGCCGCGAACACGCCCGAGAACTTCGGGATCTTCCTGGGCAACGAATTCATGAAGGCCGTGGTCGAACAGATGGGCATCGCCGAAGAGATGACCTTGCGCTACGTCGACAACGCCGACCTCCAAGCGATGGTCCTCGCCGCGTATCAGCCGCTCATCCAGGCGAAAGCCAAGGTCGCGAACCAAGAACACTGCCCGATCGGCGACCTGCTCGGCCCGCCGCCGAAGGAGTCGCAGTGGGTCGAATACAAGGCCACCCTGCGCACCCACGACACCGACGGCGCGCTCGACAAGCTCCTCGAAGTCCCGGTACTCAAGACGGTCGCCGCGTTCATGAACGCACGCGACGGCGGCACCCTCCTCATCGGCGTGACCGACACCGGCACGGTGCACGGACTCGACGCCGACTACGCGACCTTGCACAAGGACGGCAAGGACGACGCCGATCAGTTCCAACTCCACCTCGGCCAGATCGTGCGGAACTCGATGGGCGAGGCCGCGGTGACGAACGTGACCGTGCAGATCCACCATGTGGACGGCCACGACCTGTGCCGGGTACACGTCCGGCCGTCCGGCCATCCCGTCGACGCGAAGGTGACCCGCGTCAACAAGGCGGGACAACACGAGACCAAGACGGCCTTCTACGTGCGCACCGGCAACGGCACCCATGAGTTCACCGACCCCGACGAGAAGGCCAAGTACGTCGCTCAACGCTGGCCGCAACGGCGCTGAGAACCGCCGCCCGCGGGTGGTGGGTTCCAGTTCCGCCACCCGTTGGTGCGCGATCTGCTCGCCGGTACCGAACCGGCTCCGGGAACTGGGCCGTGTCCTTCATTCCGACGGGAGCGGTGAGACCTACCGTGCCCTTCTTCCAGGTGATGGGGCCGCATCAATGGTGGCTGGGCGCATCATATTGCAGGTATGATGCGAGCGTGCGCACGACGATCGATCTGCCCGACGACATCCACGAACTCGTTCGCTACCTCGCCGCCAGTCGAGGCGAGTCCCTCGGTGCGACGATCGCAGCCGTCCTCGAAAACGTGATCGACACCGAGGATCGAGTCACACATGCCGTGCGCGGCGTGCAGATTGATCCGAAGTCGGGTCTGCTCAGCGTTTCCGGCGGGCCGCTTCGGCGAGCGGCCGAGGTGCGCTCACTGGCGTACGACGAATGACGAACGAGGCGTCCCAACGGTTCCTCCTCGATGCCAACGTCGTAATCGCGGTCATCGACCAGCAGCACGAGCACCACACCGCCGCGGTCGACTGGTTCGAGATGCTTGGCGATCAGGTCGCCATCACCTGCCCCACCGTCGAGAACGCATGCCTGCGCTATCTCATCAGAACGGGAGTGTCCGCCACCGATGCTCACGCGGTGCTCACCGGACTGAAGGCGGACCGGCGAGTCACATTTGCGCCGGAGACCTCGTCCATGTCGACCGCGTCACTCCACGGCGTGATCGGGTTTCGCCAGGTCACTGATGTCTACCTGTGCCAAGTCGCCGCCGAGGCAGACGCATTGCTTGCAACCTTCGATGGCGGGCTCCACCAGATGCGACCTCGCCGTACCCTCCGCGTTCCGACCGCGCAAGGATCGTGATTCGACGACGCAACGGCCGAGCAGCCTTCGAACCTGAGATCGTCGAGGATCGCGGCGATCCGGGCGACTCCTGACCCTGATGTGGTTACAGCGCGAAGACGCGGCGGGCGTTGGCGTGCAGGAAGGCATCGCGTGTCTCGGCCGTGAGCCCCAGGTCGTCGAGGCGCGCCAGCGCCCGCGCAGGCGTCATCATCGGATAGTTCGTTCCGAACATCACCTTGTGACGGCCCCGGCCCTTCAGGTAGTCGACGAGCTCGGCCGGATACCGGTGTGCGGCGTACGCGCTGGTGTCGATGTAGACGTTGGGGTGCTTGTCGGCAACGGCGATCATCTCGGTGGTCCACGGGTAGCCGATGTGGCCGCACACGATGACGAGCTCGGGGAAGTCGATGGCGACCTGGTCGATGTAGGGGATCGGACGGCCGGTCTCGGAGGGCCGGAGTGGTCCGGTGTGACCGACCTGGGTGCAGAACGGAATCCCCAGGTCGACGCACGCCGCGTACAGCGGGTAGTAGCGCCGGTCCGTCGGCGGCGCCTCCCACAGCCACGGCACCAGTCGGAGCGCCACGAACCCCTGCTCGACTCGGTCGCGCAGCTCGCGGACGGCCTCCATCGGCCTGCGGATGTCGGCGCCGGCGACGGGCACGAGCAGCCCTTGCGACCGCGCGACGAACTCGGCCACCTCGTCGTTCGAAATGAGCGAACCCTCCGGTCCGTACCAGGCCGCGGTCAGTCCCGCGGTCACGCCGGCCTCGTGCATCGCAGCGAGCGTGAGCTCGATCGGCAAGACCTCATCGAAGGTCTCGATGCCCATCCATCGACGCAGCGATTCGAACATGTCGTGGTTCGAGTGACGCAGCGTCGGGTGCTGCATCCACACGTCGACGATTTCGGTCATCGGTCTCCGCCCTTCGTGGTGAGGTCGACGATGACGACGATAGGTGCGGCGATGGTCCGGGCCGACGACAGCGGTGCGCCGGAGGACCGGCGAGCGTCGTACGCACCAGGCGACGGTTGCCCGGGGACGCGGCTCGCGCCATGCTGCGCTCGCGGCGCGTCGTCGGCGTGCACGACGACGCGGGAGGCTGCGTGACGGAGATCTTCGCGACGGGCATCGCCATGGGTGAGTCGCCCCGCTGGCATGACGGCCGGTTCTGGATGTGTGACTGGCTGGCCGGCGAGGTGCTCGTGTTCGACGGCGACGGAGGGCGCGAGGTGGTCGCCCGGTTGGGCTGCCTGCCGTTCTCGATCGACTGGCTGCCCGACGGGAGGCTGCTCACGACCACCGACAACGGCCTGGTTGTCGGTGCGGACCTTGTGCCGTACGGCGCGGCCGGTCAGCCGTTCAACGAGATCGTCGTCGACTCGCACGCGCGTGCGTGGGTGGACATGCCCGGGGCGCCTCCGGGCGCGCCGCCGGCTCCGGGCGCGGTCTCGGTTGTCGAACCGGACGGAACGAGCCGGGTGGTCGCCGGCGATGTGTGGTTCCCCAATGGGATGGCGATCATCGATGGGACGACGCTCTACATCGTGGCCAACCAGTGGGGTGTCGACGGCGCAGGTGAGGGCGTCGTCCTCACTCAACAGGTCGACGTCGCCCACGCCGGACGCCCCTGAGCGGCCGGCTCCTAACTGGGTGGCGGTGGTTGGCTCTTCGTTCGAGGTCTCGCTGGTTGGTCGCCCCATCTTGGTTTCACTGTCGGACCTCGCTGCGACCATGTCGGTCATGTGCTTGATGTGTGAGGGAGCAACCCGCGAACAGGTCGTCGACCAGCACGCCAGGTAGGTGGAGCCGCACGGATGGTCGGTCGCGTTGCTGCGGGGGAGCGACAGCATCACCGTGATCCATTCGACCGCATGCTGATCGCAGAGGCGACCCTGGAAGCGCTCACACTTGGTGACGGCGGATTCGTCGCTCGGGGCGCACGAGGTAGATCGACTCGATGCCCGATAGTGAGCACCTTGGTTCCCGGCTCCGGCCGGCGGGCGACAATCCGGAGCAGGCGGGTCACGACATCGGGCGACCTTGCTGGCGCTTCGGTGATGAACCACACTGAATCGGTGGACGCCGACCTCTGGCCCCCGGGACCTACGCGACCATCCGAATCGGCTCGAGAGGTTGAATCCGCCGAGGATCGGGCGTCGCAGGTCGGGCGCTTCCACCACCTCCGGCCCTCCCCCGAGTTGGGTCGGCATCGGTGGTTCGAGGCGGAGGACCGCTGGGACGGCGCGGCCGTCAGCCTCGTCGCCCTCGACGCTGTCGCGCCCGAGCCGTCACGGATCAGCGCTCTGGACGCTGCCGCCCGCGTGGATCATGCCGCGGTCGTGCGACCTCGCGGGCTCGCACGCATCGAATCGGGCTGGGTCCTCGTGACTGACCGGGTCCGCGGCGAGCCGCTCGATGGCCTGGTGGCTCGTTACGGACCGGTTCAGTCCGATGGATTGATCGGGTTCGCTGCCGATCTGTTCGCCGGCCTTGCCGCAGTTCATCGCTCCGGAATCGCCCACGGCAACATCGATGGCTCTCACGTCGTGGTCGACGCCCGTGACGACGTCAGGATCATCGGGCTTGGTCTTGCCGAGATCGATCCGACCTCTCAGGTAGACCAGCGGGCGGATCTGCAGGACCTCGTGCGGCTCATTCACGACGTCGCCGGCGCATCTCCCCTCCCCGGGCGCCTTGCCACCGTGCTCGACAGCGTCGCCTCGGGCGAATTGGTTGCGAGTTCGGCCCGCGATGCGCTGTTGCCGCCGGTCGACCAGGCTGAGATCGCCGCAGCGCAGCACGCGGTGCGGATCGTTGAAAGGCTTGCGCCCAGGCCGCGGTGGGTGCGGGCGTTGGCGGGGTTGCTCGTGGCAACGGCGCTGGGCGGGCTCGTGCTCGTGGCGATGAGCTTGATGGACAGCAAGGTGACTGGTGGAACGCCGACGGCGGTACCCCAGGTCGTCGGCCAGCCCCTCCGGTCGGCGCAGTTGGCCGTGGAACAGGCGGGCTTCGACCTCGACGTCCAATACCAGGCCGAGCCCGACTCGGTCGGGTTGGTGTTGTCGCAGGAGCCGCGAGCAGGTGTGGACGCGGCCAGCGGATCACGCGTCGTGATCGTCGTCGCGACCGCCGACCCCGACATTTCCGACGCCGGCACCACTGTCTCCGACCCACCGTAACCAGCGTGAAACCGGACTGAGACCGCCAGTGCCGATCCTCGAGCGCACGACCTAGGCGCTCGGTGGATCATGGAGGTGGGGACGGAAGTGGCACAGCGTACCCATGCCTTTGGCGTGGTCGGGCTTGCACTCGTGGCCGTGGGACTCCTCGCAGCGGTCGGTGGAGTGGTTGCGACCATCACCGACGCGGTCACGTCCGGGTCCGCCCAACTGGAATCGATGATGGTCCCGGAGGGCTTGACAGGAAGCTTGGGAAACCTGGTCTTCGAGGACCGCGACGACGATGGTCGGCGCGACCCGGACGAGCCCGGTATCGCCGGGGTGACCGTCGAGCTTCTCGACCCGGCCGGACGGCCCGCGCTGACCGAGATGGGTTCGCCGGTTGGGCCGGAGGTCACCGACCCTGCCGGCCACTATGCGTTCACGCGCCTCGCGCCGGGAACGTACCGAATGGGTTTCGCCGACCTGCCCGAGAGGGCCCGCTTCGGTCGACCCAGTCGCGAGCCGGACGTCGACGACGACTCCGATGCCGATCCCGCGACCGGAATGACCCAGCCGATCGACCTCTCTGCTGGCGAGCGCGACCTCACGATTGACGTCGGCGTCTTCATCCCGGCTCCCAGCATCGCCATCGAGACGCGCGTTCAAGGTCTGGACGCCGACGTTGCGCCCGGTCCGACCATCGCCGCTGGGGCGGAACTGGACTTTGACTACCTCGTCACCAACACCGGGAACGAGCGACTGGTGGATCTCGTTGTCACCGACGACAAGGGCATCACCGTGAACTGCGACCAAACGGCTGTGGCAGCCGGACAGACGGTGTTGTGCTCTGGTGTTTCGGTGGCCGTCGGTGGCCTGCAACGCAACGTCGGGGCGGCTGCCGCGACCGGCGCTGAGTCCGCGATCGACGTGGTCGCCGAGGACCCCGTCCATCACACCGGCGGCGCGGCGGGCCTCGTGGTTGAGAAGCAGGCGGGAGGAGAAGGTGCCGACACCGCGGTCGAGGCGCTCCAGGTTCCTGTCGGGTCGCCGGTCACCTACACGTTCACCGTGACCAACACCACCGACGAGCCCGTGGTCGACGTGTCCCTCGACGATGTCGGCGTGGGGCCGGTGACCTGCCCCGCCGCCGAGGTGGCACCGGCCGCGACGCTGGTCTGCGAAGCCCGAACCCTCCCGGCGGCGGTCGGGCTGAGCACGAATGTGGCAGTCGCCCGTGGTCGGACATCCGAGTCGTCGATCTCGCTTGAGGCGACCGACGCCGCGTCCGTCTTCGGTCGCGATGCCCACCTGGTGTTGCTCAAGGAGGTGTACGAGCCAGCTCGAAGGATGTACCTCGACGGCGACGCGACCCCGGGTTCGCCGGGGAGCAACGATGGGATACCCGCGTTCATCGAGCCTGGCGCGACGGCCCGCTATCGACTCCAGGTGACGAATACCGGCAACGTCGACCTCCCCGGAGCATCGGTGGCCGATGTGGGGTGCGACGACCGTCCCGAACTCATCCTCGGCGATCACGGCGTTCTGGGCACCCTCGAGGTGGGTGAGGCCTGGACGCTGCGCTGCACGCGCAAGGGCGTGACCGATTCGTACACGAACACCGCTGAGGCGACGGCGAACGGCCTGACGGTCATCGAGCGGGCGCATGTGGAAACGATCGACGGTCGCGCCGCCGTGGAGGTCGAGAAGCTCGTCCAAGGCCCCGGCGCGAGCGGATTCGGCCCCACAGCCGACGTGGAGCCCGGCCAGGCCGCGACCTTCCGCATCCGGGTCACGAACGTCGGGACCCGATCGCTGGTTGACCTCGCTATCCGCGACCCACAACTGCCAGGGTGCGACCGCGATCTGCCGGGGCCACTCGAACCGGGCGAGACGACCGCCGATGTGCTCTGCTCAACCGACCCGCTGTCGGTCGGCTTCAGGAACGAGGCGACAGTGACGGCCGCGCCGTTGGGTTCGGCCGACTGGGTGACAGCCGTTGGCAGCGCTGACGTGACGGTCTCGGCCCCCGAGCGCCCCGACCTGGCGCTCACCAAGGCGTCGTTGGCGCGTTCCGACGACCAGGCGGACTGGGTGCTGACCGTGCGGAACCTGGGCCCCGGCCCGGCCGCGGGCATCGGCGTGATCGACGACCTCCCGCCGGGACTCGCGTTCGCGGGTGCCTCCGGCACGGGCTGGATGTGCACGGCAACCGATCAGCTCGTCAGCTGCGATGGACCGGAACTCGCCGAGGGAGCGTCGTCGAGCGTGGTGCTCGAGACCCGACTCGTCGGAGGGACGACCGGCGAGCTGAGGAACACTGCCCGCCTGGCGGCCGCCGACGGGAACGGGACCAACGACACGAGCAGCGCAGCTCTACCGGGAGACCCAGCGATCCCAACCACCTCCACACCGACGACGTCGGCGTGCCCGCCGACGTCGGAGACCCCGACTACGACGGTGGCGCCGACCGACTCGTCGTCGGCGAATGGGCCGACGACGAGTCGGGGAGGCGGGTCCGCGAAAGCCGCGGCGCGGGGAGGGGCGAACGTCAGGGACGTCCGTCTCGCTCGAACCGGCGTGAGCACCGTGGGGTTCTGGATCACAGGGATAGCGCTGATTGCCCTCGGCATCTTGCTCCTCTGGTCGGGTCGCCGTCGCCGCAGGGTCGAACGGATCGTCGAGGCCATCCCAACCCAGCCCGCATCCCCGCGCACTGGACCGCTTCCATGACCGCGCACGAAAGGACCACGATGTCCCACCGAAAGAACCTCCTTGCCGCCTTCTCGGTCAGTTGCCTCCTCGTGGCCGCGCCGGCGGTGTTCGCGGCCACCAACGACTCTGCATCGACGGGAGCGCTGGACATCTGGTCGGCCGAGGTCGGTGGCGACCCCGAGCCGCCGGACGTCGACCTGAAGGTCACGAACTCGACGAATGCAGCGGGCTCGAGCCGTGATTGTCAGACGGCCACCGACTACGTCGACGACACGGCGACGCCATTCATCACCCTCGAGGGAGCGATGCTCGGCGATACGTTGACGCGGTCCATCTGCGTGATGAACGCCGGCGATGCGCCTGCACGCATCAGCGCCGACCTCGTGGAACCGGTCGACGTCGAAGCCGGTCCGTGCGCGGCGACCGAGGCCGCAGCCGGTGACATCTCGTGCGCCGATGGTGACCCCGGCGAGCTGAGCGACCACGCGATCGTGTCGGTGCGCGTGCGCGCCGGCCAGGACCCCGACCAACCCTTCGGGGACCGTTGCGACGGGAACGAGTCGCAACCAGCGGTCGACAACGCGGCGAAGGCGACATTGTCGCCGTTCACGCTCACGGGTTTCGGTGACCCGGTGTTCTTCTACGAGCCCGACGTCCTGGCGGCCGGCGACGCAGCCTGTGTCGAGGTGACGGTGCGCTACGACGCCGGCACCCCTCCTGCCGCGGAGGCGCTGGCCCAGACCGATCGAGCCGCGGTTCGACTGCGCTTCAACGGGGAGCGGTACCTCGGTGGCGGCGAAGCACCGACCTACAGCCAGCGGTCGCTCTACGAGAGCCCGAATCGCGACGCGATCACCCGTGGCTGGTGGGCACCCGGGCTCAACACCGACGGCTTCGTCCCGCAAGGACTGGCGCGCGCCGCCTCGTCGGTCAGCCCGTACGCGGTCGACACGCTCTTCGTGAGCGGCTACTACGACGACCACAACCCGAAGACCTGTGTCATCTACTCGGTTGACGAAGCGACGGGGATTGAGCTCGGTCAGTTCGACGCCCTGCCATCGACGTGCGACCACGCCGACGGCATGGCGGTCGAACCCGCCACCGGTTCACTCTGGATGGTCGCAGGACCGAACCACCTCTACCGCCTCGCCCTGGGTCCGGCCTTCGTCGCGAACGACTCGGGGGCCGTGACCAAGACGCTCGAGTTCACGACGGCCGGAGGTGCAGCGGGGGAACGAAACAGCAACTACGCGACGTTGCAGCCGACCGGTGTGTTCCCCCGCGAGGGCGGTGGCACGATCACGTGTCCGTGCCTGCTCACCGGCGAGTACCAGGCCCAGGGGGACGGCCCGGCCTTCTTCCGTCGCTACGAACTCTCGTATCTCCACGGACTGGCCTCCGGCTCGACCACCGGCGCGACCGAACGTTCGACTCGGGTCGGCGCCCCGTCCTACACCCAAGGTGCGGCAGTCGACGCGTCCGGCACCGTGTGGCTCTCGCAGAGCTACATCACGCCGAGCCTTTCCTCGAGCGGCCTGGTCCAACGAGGCGCGATCACCCGGGTCGTGGGCGAGGCCAGCGAGGACTGGGACACGTTCCCCTTCGTCCGCGGGGGAGAGGGCATCGTGGTGTCCGGCTCGCAGTTCTGGGGGGTGTCGGAGCGCGGCGCGAAGAAGTTCGACGAGGCGACTTTCTTCCCCGTCCTGTACCGCTTCGACACGGCACTCCTCGGGTGAAACCGGGCTGAATCCGGTTCGAAGACGTGGCTCCGCATCCTCATCTCAGGACGGGGGGATCCACCGCTCGTCGCCATGGTCCGCCCATCCGGGCGGGGAGGAGAAGAAGAAGAATGAACGAGAAGCGCAAGGGTGTAGCCCTGTTGACGTCGGGGATCCTGCTTGCAGGGGTGACGTTCGCAGGAGTGTTCGCCGCCGTGGTCGACACTGCGAAGACCGGTCCACTCTCGATCGAGACGGCCGAGGTTCCCGAGAAGGACATCGACCTCAAGATCGATCCGGCGTCACGCACGCAGAATGCGGCCATCAACTGCTCGAGCGTGTCCTCCTCGCTCGTGGACGACGCCACCACGCCATACATCACGATCACCAACGCCGTCCCTGGCGCGGAGGTCATCAAGGACTTCTGCATCGAGAACGTCGGCACCGATGATGCCCTCATCACGATGGACGTGATCGAGGCCTCCGACATCGAGATCGGCGACTGCAGCACCACGGAGACCACGGCGGGTGACGCCACCTGCACCACCGGCGACGCTGGTGAGCTCGCGAACCTGATCAAGGTTGGTGTCAAGGTGCACGGATCAACCGGTAGCTCCGGTGCGGGTGACACCTGCGACGGCGGCTTCTTCAACCCGGAGATCGTGCTCCCGGCCGTCAACACGACCACCGCGGCGACCCCGCTCGGCTTCACGTCCGCAGCCGGTCTCCCGACGAACACGCTGACCGCCACGGACGAGGCCTGCGTCCAGGTGCGTCTCACCTACGACGCCTCGACCACCGAGGCGCAGAAGCTGCTGGCTCAGACCGACAAGGTCTCGGTCCGGCTTCGCTTCAACGGCGAGTGATCTCGCCCACGAGCGCTGGCTAGAGCCAGGCAGCCTTGCCCGCCCGATGGCCTCCCTTCTGCCCCCCCAGGGGAGGGCCATCGGGCGGCCCTTTGAGTTCAGACGACGACACATGATTGTCCTCCTCGTGGGGACGGGGGGGGGGGGGGGAAACACACGATGGGAACGAGGGAGAGCCTGACGAGCGGCGAAAGCGGTCAGCTTTCGACCGCATTGGTCGTTCTCACCACGGTGGTGGCTGTGCCCCTCGTGGTCCTGATGGCCACCGTGTGGCTCCTCGGCTGGCACTTCGCCGTGGTGCAGACCAACAGCATGGCGCCGGGGAGCCCGGCAGGTTCGCTTATCGTCGCCAGCCCCGTCTCGGCCGACGAGGTTTCCGCCGGCATGGTTATCGAGTTCGTGGACCGTCGCCACGGCAACCGGCGGGTGACCCATCGAGTCATCGAGGTTCATCGCACCGAGACCGGTGACCTCTGGTTCGTCACGCAGGGCGACAACAACGACGCGCCCGACAGCGAGCCGGTCCGACCCCGCGACGTCCGGGCCGAGGTGCGATGGTCCGTGTCCGGCCTCGGTCGGGTGGTGGCCTTCCTTCGCCCACCGCTGTCGTATGTGATCGCAGCGGTGCCATTCGTGCTCTGGATGGTGGGTCGGTTGTTGGGCGCCGGCGCCGGCGCAGTGCGTGGGCGGGTGAGCGCCGACGAGGTGGTCGCGGACCGGGCCGAATACCTCAGATGCTCGGATTGTCCTGCGCCCGTCGCTCGTGAGGACCGCTACTGCCGGCGGTGCGGAACTCGGCTGCTCCCGACTGTGGAGGCCACGAGCGCGCAGGGCCAAGTACCCTAGGCAGATTCGCGGTGAGGGGTGCACCGCGACATGCGAGGGACGAGGGCCCCGAGTTGGTGGATGCTGCAATACTCCGACTGAGCATCGACCTGCTCGGACCGCTGCGACTCCTCCGGAACGGCGAGGACGTGGCGATGCCCACGCCGAAGGAGCGCCTCATCCTGGGGCTCCTGGCGGTCCAGGCCCCGCATCCGGTTCCGTTCGCCACCCTTGCCGATGCCGTCTGGCCTGAAGCGACCAGCGAGAACTGGCGCAAGGCGCTCCAGCTCCATGTGTTCCGGCTCCGCAAGCGGCTCGCTCTCGACGGTGTCGACGGCAGTTCCCAGCACGGCCACGACACGATCGTGACGATCGGCGACAGCTACGCGCTGACGGTCGATCCGAAGGCAATCGACCTCCACCGGTTCGAGGATCAGATCGGACTGGGACGCAGGCATGTGGCCGAGGGTCGTCCGTCGGAGGGCGTGCGGGAATTGGGCGAAGCGCTCCGGCTGTGGCGGGCCGATCCACTCGTTGACCTCGCCGGGACGCCGATCGGTGACGCTCAGATCGCGCGGTTGTCCGAGCTTCGTCTTGCCGCAATCGAGGAGCACCACGAGGCCGAGCTTGCGTTGGGTCGTCACGAGCAATTGGTGCCGCGGCTCGAGGCCGAGGTGGTCGAACACCCGCTCCGAGAGCGGTTCTGGCGACTGCTGATGATCGCCCTGTACCGCTCTGGGCGCCAGTCCGACGCCTTGCGCGCGTACCAGCGGGCTCGGTCGCATCTCATCGACGAAATCGGACTCGAGCCCGGCCGTGATCTGCGGCGGATCGAGGCGGCCATCGTGGCCCAGGACCCCGACCTCGACTGGGTCGCGCCGGCCGCCGCGACGTCTCGTCGCTCCACCGACCCTCCTCGCGTCGACGCCATACCCCGCTGGGTGGCTCGACTTCGCGATGTCCCGTTCCGCGGACGCACCCACGAGATGAACGTCGTCCGGTCCGCCTGGAGATCCGTGGCCACCGACGGATTGCAGATCGTGTCGGTCGCAGGGCCCGCGGGCATCGGGAAGTCCCGACTGCTCGCCGAGGTCGCGGTCGAGTGTGCGGCGGATGGCGGTTCGGTCGACGCGTGCCGGTGCACGCCCGATGCGGACCATCCCAACGGCTCGCTTCTCGGCCTAGCGAGCGCTGGCGAGACGGAACGTCGAGCGCCACAGTCGACAAGCGAGTTGGTGGGCTGGGTCCAGAGTCGGACGTCGGACGGGCCGAGTGCCCTTCTGGTCGACGACGTGGGTTCGGCTGACCCCGACACCCTGGAGGCGTTGAGCACCGTCCTGCGCGTGTGCGACGACCTGCCCCTGCTCGTGGTCGTCACCCAGCGCCTCCCGGACCGGGTGGCCGGCCACGTCGACGACTTCCTGCTCGAGGCGTCACGTCACGGCGGGCACCGTCGTATCGATCTCACCGGCCTGGATATGGCCGATGGCGTGTCGATGATCTCGACCCAGCTCGGTCGAGCCGATGACGGGACACCGCTCGACCTCGCGACGCTCGTCCATGAGGCCGCGGGGAACCCCCGCTACATGCTGGAGCTTGCGAACCACGCCATCGAACAGGCGAGCGTTCACCCGAACGGCCAGATCACCGTCGATTCCGTCATGGGGACGCTCGGCGTGCCAGCGTCGCTTCGCGCGCTCGTGCGTCGCCGTTGCGCGCTGCTCGACGACGGGGCGCGGGTGGTGCTCGGCGCGGCAGCGGTTCTCGGCTCGACGTTCGATTTCCGAATGGTCGCCCAGGTCGTGGATCGCTCCGAGGAAGCGGTGGTGGAGGCGCTCGAAGGTGCGGCCGCGGTTGGCCTCGTCAAGGATTCCTCCGATGCCGGCGAGGTCGCGTTCACCAGCATCGTCGTCCGCGCGTGCATCTACCGGGACCTGACGTCGCCCAGGCGGGCGTTCCTCCACCAGCGTGCCGGCGAGGTGCTCGCTTCGGCCGATGCGGCGCCCGTGTCGATGCGGCTTCCGGTTGTGATCGATCACTTTGCCCGCGGGCAGTCAGCCCTCCGGGCCGACGTGAGAGAGGGGCGATCGGACCAGTTCGGTGCTGAACGGCTGCGGCCCGCCTACGAGGCAGCGGTGAGTTGCTTCGAGGCATCGTTGGTCGACACCGGAGGATCGGTCGAGGATCAGCACTGCGGGCTCTTGCTCGGTTTGGCCACCGGTCGCTGGCGGTCGGGTGATCTCGGCGCGGCGCGGGAGCTGTTTCAGCGGGCGGCCGACGATGCTCGGGTCCTTCAGCGCCCCGATCTCATGGCGAGAGCGGCCTGTGGTCTCGCCCAGGTGGTCCTCGAGGTTGGCGTCACCCATCCGCCGGTGATGTCGCTGCTCGAGGACTCCCAGCGATTGCTGGATGCGGACCACCCCCTGCAGCAGCAGATCCGCGCTGCGATCGTTCCAGAGTTGGTGTGGGCGGGCCGATGGGCCGAGGCGGTCCAAGTCGCTCGAGCCTTGGGCGCCGAGCACCGCGAGCGCTGACTCGCAGGGCGGGTCACCCTGCGAGCAGGTCGTTCGCCAGGTCCATCCACAGTTGTGCCGTGAGGCCCAACGACTCCTCGTCGATCCGCTCGTTGTCGCCACGATCCCGCTGGAACCACTCGGCGGCCGTCAACTTCAGGCTCCACATAGCGAAGCCCAGAGCCTCGGCCCCGGCCCGGCGATATGGACCGGCACCGCTGAGCCGAGGGCTCACCACGGGGGCAACCACAGCCCCCGGATAGGCCCGGTCGGCGGCGCGGCCCAGCGCATCCCAGAGCGGTGACGGCCACTTCGAGCGGCCGGGTTCGTGGGATTCGACGAGCTCCACGTCCTGCAGCAGGCCGGCGCTCGCTTCGTCCACGGCCCGCCGAGCGTCATCGACATCCTGGTCGGCCAAGGTGGTGACGAGCAGGTCGAGTTCGACCTCGGTCACGTCGCCCGGGCCCGACACGGTCTGGCAGTCCACCACATCGATCTCGAGGTGAACGGCCGCGGCGAGCGCCATCCCGAGGTCGCCCGGGACCTCACTCGCCATGTTCGCCAGCGACTTGTCGCCGAGCGTGACCGAGTCCAACCCGATGGTGTCCCAGAACTCGGTCGCGATGGCGTTGTCCCCGGTGGGACCCTTCCACTGCACGAGGCCGTCGACGGCCTTCGCCGCTCGCGCGTGGACCCCGTCCCGGCGGGTGTATGGACTGCGATCCGCGGCCGGTCGCACTCGTCCGGTGAATCGGTGGTGGCCCTTCTCTCCTACGGCTGCGGACAGCACGAGCCCGCGTGTCCCCGGCGAGGCGTGGCCACCCGTTCCGACCAGCACGAAGTCGGCCGCGACGGCCTCGGCGTGATGACGATGAAGCCACTCCACGCCGAGCCGGCCACCGGCCTCGTGGTCTGCCGCGCCGACGAACACCAGTGTGCCGGCAGGTTTGAACCCGGCGTCGGCCATGCGGCGAAGTGCAACCGCAGCGGTGGCCGCCTGGTTGAGTCGGGACAACGCGCCGCGACCCCACACCTCACCTTCGACACGCTCGCCGCCGAACGGGTCGCGCTGCCATCGCCTCGGGTCGGCCGGTGCGACATCGAGGTGGGAATGGATCAGCATCGTCGGCGCCGTCGGATCGGTTCCTTCGATCCTGGCAACGAGGTTGTCGCGTCCCGGCTCGGCGGCGTAGCGCTCGATGTCGATGCCGGGCCCCTCGAGCACAGCGACCAGCGAGTCGACGTTGCGAGACTCCTCCGCTTGGCCAGGACCCGAGTTGACGCAACGATTCGCGATCAGCGTCGACAGAAGGTCAGCCGCTTCCTCGGCCAGGTCGCTGCTGGGTGACACCGGCCTTTCTTACCATGGCCCTGATCAGTGCGTCGGGTACCCACGGCCTTCGGCCGACGGCGATGTTCGCCTCCCGCTCGTCGACAACAGCGAGGCTGACCCGGAGCCGATGCAACGGATCTCGACCGAACGAGCTGCTGACCGATTTGATGAGTACCTCAGCGCTGCGAGTGGGTTTTCGTCGTCCGCGTTCGTGAACCAGTTCAGCTATCCGCTCCCCGTGTACTACCGCGAGCTGGATGCTGACGCCGCTCTGGTCCGGTCGAAGTTCGAAGAGCAGGTTGCCACCAACGAGTCCGTCTACTTCGGCCGCTCATCCGCTGTGCAGGTGAAGCACGACGGGGCGTCTCAGACAGCGGAGATCTCGGCCAGCTTCGAATACCTGTGGATCCGGACGGACGGGTCGGAGAAGAGCGGAACGACGAAGCTGTTCCTCACCGTCGCGCTCGATGAAGGCTGTCGCCGGTGATGTGTGGTTCCCCAACGGGATGGCGATCATCGATGGGACGACGCTGGTGGTCGCCGAGTCGCACGCCGATCGCCTCACCGCGTGGACGATCACCGACGACGGTGCCCTGGTCGAGCGTCGCGTGTGGGCCGATCTCGGGCCGGGCGCTGCTCCCGATGGCACGACGCTCTACATCGTGGCCAACCACTGGGGTGCCGACGGCGCAGGTGAGGGCGTCGTCCTCACTCAACAGGTCGACGTCGCCCACGCCGGACGCCCCTGAGC
>OEIV010000420.1_pt1 | contig 23375 bp, 19 predicted proteins | sample 1539231 | NCBI WGS metagenome assembly OEIV01 (sample SAMN03794762, study PRJEB22550) | activated sludge metagenome | feature: wastewater treatment plant; material: activated sludge; isolation source: Wastewater treatment plant of a petroleum refinery complex | place: Argentina: Buenos Aires ... | reverse complement strand
AATCAAACCATTAGACAAATGTCTTCTCTGGATTTTCATCCGAATATAGTAAGGGCATTAAGTCACGGTTATATAAAATTTGGATTGTCGCTTATAACTGGAATAACGGGTTCAGGTAAATCTACCACTTTGGATTCTATTATAGATCATCATAATAAAATCGATCCTTGTCATATTATTATTATAGCCGCACCTATTGAGTATGTTCATACTTCAAATATATCATTGATAAAACATCGTGAAGTTGGACGAGATGTTCTTTCTTTTAAAGAAGGGATTGTTCAATCATTGCGTCAGGATCCCGATATTATTGTTGTTGGTGAAATGAGAGATCCAGACACTATTATGGCTGCATTAGAAGTAACTGATACCGGACATAAAGTCTTCTCTACACTTCACACATCTTCAGCAGTAGAATCAATTGATAGAATTATTGCTGAGTGTGATCCTGCTGAACAAGAGCGTGTTAGAAACAGATTAGCTGACGTTTTAATTTCTGTAGTATCTCAAAAACTTGTTCCAAGTCTGGATGGAAAACGTGTTCTTGCTAAAGAAGTTTTGCTTGTTACACCAAGCGTAAGAGCTGCAATTAAAAACAATAATACAAGCGAAATTTATATGATGATTAATCAGGGCGGGGCACAAGGAATGATTACTATGGAGCAAGACCTAAAACGTTTGTATCTTGCAAAGAAAATTTCATTAGAAACGGCAATAACATATGCCAACAATAAAACAAGAATTCAGCAAATACTGGCGGCCTAAATTATGAAAACAATAGCCTGCATATATTGCGAGGGTAATGACACCAAACTTGCTGTTGTAAGCCAAGAGAAAAATGGCAGCAGATTAAAAATTGTTAGCACCGCATCCGTTGATGTGGTTTCAACAAGATCTAATTTGCAACCTACAGCAGGGTTTAACCTGGAAGGTGAAGGACTCCAATTAGAAGGAGTTGATTCTAAAGAAACTTCATTATCCGGAGATGTTGATGCACCAAGTATAAGCTCTATTGGTGCAGCTCTCAAGGGAGTAAATCTTAATAAACTGGAGTTTATTCCTGCACTAACCGAACCGGCAATTTATTATCATCCTTATGATGGAAAGAGAGAATTAAAAGGCACAAAGCTGCTTGATGAAATTCTTTCAGATATTCGCCAATCAAAAGGAGTAAATGTTGAAAAAGAAAGCATGGATTTTATTGAGCTTTCAGATGGTTCTTTATTATCTGCATTTATAGATGGACCTGTTGCTTGTGTTAATCTTACTGATAATATCGCAGGTTATTTTGGAAAGAAATTTTTTAAAGTTCCAACAATCAAAAGTGCTGATATTGCATTAGCATACTATGTTGCTAAAAGAAAGAAATTCTTCCCGGATGACCAAAGCTTAATTGTTTACATTGGTAAAGAATACAGTAAGCTGATCTTCTTACAAGGCAGAAAACTTAAGCACATTGGAACCACTCTCGATATTGGCACTACCAATCTTCATACTTATGATGTTTATTTCTCTAAGATTTTACTTGAGATGGAAAATGGAGGAATTACTTCTTTAGATAATATTATTGTTTGCGGTGAAGATGATTCTGAAAATTTAATTCTCTCCTTTTACGGCACATTTCCGGAAGCAAATGTTAGCAGATTAGAATTCGATGATATAGATCTTTCTCAAATCGATGAAGAAACAAAAACGAAATTTTCTTCTTATAGTGTTCCTATCGCTGTAGCCACAGAATTTTTTGATGAAGCAGCAAAAGAGCATAAAGGAATAAATTTATTACCAAAATATATTTCAGAGGAACAAAAATTCTTCCAGTTCTCTTGGCATAGTTTTGCTGTTCTTCCTTTTTTATTTATTGCCGCATTTCTATTTACTCTCAAAGTTCTCCAAAATAATAAAGAACTATCAAGACTAGACATTGAAATAAAACAAAAGACTTTGATCATCAGGCAAAATCAAGAAACATTAAGCAAGATTGCCGAAATTGAAGGAAAGATTAGCAGCTTTGGACAAACACAAGCAATACTTGATTCCGCGGCTGTTGGTACCGGTGTTTGGAAAAACGTTTTACGAGATATTGCAAGTTTTTGCGGAAGTAAACAGAATATCTGGATATCTAATATTGTTAGAGACAATAGCAGCACCATTAAAATTGAAGGATATTCACTCTCAAAATATTCTCCTACTGACATGGCTTACAGTTTACAGGACGCAAGACTTAATAGTATGATGAACGAGGCACTCAGAGAAAAGAACGCCTATAAATATAATTTAACATTTGATATTACTTCATATCAGAAGAAAAATGAATAAAAAATTACGTAGCACTTTAGTACTGCTGGCTTTTCTTTTTATTATCCTTATTGCAGGAGGATCATATCTTTATTTTGTTCAAAGCAAAGATTTGAATGAGAAAAGAGATAAGTTAAAAGAATTACAAGCCAAAGCATTAGACCCGCAAGAATTGTTCGCACAATATCAAAGCCTTTTGGTGGAATCCAATCGTCTAGATTCAATTCTTGCTAATCGGGAATTTAATATACCTCAAAATTTATCATCCATTAAGTTTTATAATTTTGTTAATAATATTACTAATGGATTTTCAGATAAAGCCCAGGTGAATATTGAATTTCTTGAACAGAAACAGGAAAAAGAATTTTTCTATCATGAATATAAGCTCACTGGATTTGGTTACTTTAACGAAGTCTACAACTTGATCTTTGCAATAGAACATAGCAAAGAATTAAAAAAAGTTACAAATATTAGTTTAGGTAATCTAGTACAAACCAAAGAAGGTGAAATTCCTCTCTATCTTGTCAGTTTTACCCTAAATGCAAAAGCTTATTTTTCAACTGATAATCGTTTTGCACCAGCTACATTTGTTGAAAATAGTTTAGGCGCTCCAACATTATACGATGCCTTTTATCCATTAATAAGAAATGAAATCCCACCAAACATTGATGAACTTCTTGATGTACAGGGCGCAACTTTACTTGCTTTGATTCCAGAGGGTGCATTTATAGCTGACAGTAAAGGAAACACATACTTGATCTGGGAAGGTGAACAAGTTTACTTGGGATATCTTACAAAGATTGACTATCAAAATAGTAGAGTTAGCTTTATTCTTAATAAAGGCGGTATAATTGAAAAAATGGATCTTGAATTAGATCGTTCAGAATTAAAAAAGAAAACAAATGAGAAATAAAATGAAAACTATTATATACTCAATAATTTTAATTTTTATGTTTGTCGGGAATGCCTTTCCGCAAAAGTATTGGGAAAGACGACTTAAAGATTATAATAATCCTGATGAACTAGTTACACTTTCACAATCACTCCCCTTTAATGAAGCTATTGCTTTAATTAGTAAGGTAAGTGAAAGCACAACAGGAAAGAGAATAGTATCTACCGTTGTTTCAGATAATCCTATTGGAATTGAAATTGAAAGTATGCCATACGATAAAGCTCTGTTTATGATTGTTCAATACGGTGGATTTATGATGGAAGAAAAAGAAGATGTCATCATCATTAAACGAATGAGAGAAGAAGAAGTAAAGCCTGAAGATATTTATGCTTCAGTTGATTCCAGAGAAGTTAAAATATCTGCAGTCTTTTTTGAGGTTGATGTTGCTGAAACAAAAGAAAGAGGTATTGACTGGAAATTTTTGTTATCACAAAACGGAATGGATATTGGGACTGAACTTATTACTCAGACTCAATCAACAGCTGAAGTACAAGCAAATCCTTCTCAGTTTAACCTAACTGGTGCTGGAGATTTTAAACTTGGTGATTTTTATGGACAAGCAACTGCCATGTTTAGATTTTTTGAACGTGAGGGTCTAGGAGAAATAATATCTTCCCCAAATATAGTTGTTAGAGATAAAAAATTAGGCAGAATACAGGTTGGTTCTGATTTTTCAGTTAGAACAAGAGATTTTGCAGGAAATACAGTAGAGAAATTCTTTCCGACTGGGACTATTATAGAGGTAACTCCACATGTTTATAAAGAAAATGGTGTCGATTATGTACTTTTGAGTATTATGGTGGAAAGAAGTTCTTTTATACTTAATGATGAAACAACAGAGATTAAAAAGACCAACGCCTCAACGCAAGTTTTGATGTTGAATGGAGAAGAATCCATTTTAGGAGGTCTTTTCGTTAATGAAGAGGTCATCACTCGAAATGGAATTCCTTTTCTTAAAGATTTACCTTGGTGGGTATTTGGAATTAGATATCTTACAGGATCGGATCAAACTGTAATTAGAAAAAAAGAACTAGTAATTTTATTAAAGGCAGAGCTTCTTCCTACACTAAAGGAAAGATTAGAAAACCCAATAAAAAATCCTCTTAATTCTGAACTTTCTAAACAGAACGAGAGAGTAAAATATTATCAGTTAGAATCTAAGAGTTCACAATTCAAAGAAGAAGAATAGCCAAATGGAATCAATTCTAATTGTAGATGATGATTTAAATCTTTGTACTGTACTAAAAGAAGAGCTTGAAGAAGTTGGCTACAACTCCAACTTTGTAAATAGCGGATTTGAAGCTTTGGATTTTCTAAAAAATAATCAAGTTGATTTGATTTTGCTTGATCTCAAGATGCCTGCAATGGATGGTTTTGATGTACTTAAAGCAATCGAGCAAAATCAAATTAAAGCTAAAGTTATTGTATTAACAGCCTATGCCGATGTAAAGAGTGCAATTGATTCCGCAAAAATGGGTGCGACAGATTTTATTAGTAAACCGTATGACTTTGATGAGCTTCTGATAACAATTACGAAAGTTCTGCAAAGAGAATGATGATTAATGAAGATAAACCACCGAATAATTCTTGTTAACCTGCTCATAGTAGCAATTGTGCTTGGTAGTTCAGCAATTGCTTTTTACTCAATAATGTATAACACTTTAACTACCCAACAATCTAAAATTATAATAAGCTCCTCTAGAAATTTCATATTTACCTATCGATCATTTGTAGATGGCATTGATGAAGAATTCTGGACATTGCTTAACAATACGCCTGAAATTTTTTTTGAAAGGCCATTACTTACAGCAAGCTATAATGATTTTTACCTGGAAGCAAATACTGCAGATTCAACTAAGATAATTAGACTGTCCTCAAAGAGTTTCGTACAGATACCAAAACAAAACTTTACAATCAATGAATTTGTAGAGTTTAATCCTTACGCAATTATTAATGTAAGAAAAATTTCTTCTGACAGAATTTGTTATTTTGGAAAAATAATTACTAACAACACCCTTGATGACTTTTCTCAAAGGATCGGTTCTGACATAGCTCTGGTTTGGGATAATTTTACTGCAGAAGTATCCAATTCAAATTTAAATTATCAGCATACTTTTTTATTAAGTAAAGCATATAATTATTTAAAACAGAAAAATGATTTAGAGGTTTTTGTAGGTGATAGCGAAACATCTGATATTATTGCAACATCACATAAGATAGATAAGTTATCAATTTATGGTAATGATTTAGGGTTTGTTTTTTTTAGATCTCATAGCGACGCTACTGATTTACGTGAAACACTTAGAAATATTTTAATCTTGATCGGTATTGTAGGAATTATTTTAGCTCTAATACTGAGCTATGTGCTAACTCATAAGCTTAGATCTCGAATTTCAGATTTAAATCATGCAACAGCTCAGACTAGTATTGGTAATTTTGATACACGAATTAATGTTAGCAGTAATGATGAAATTGGAAATCTTGGCAAAGCTTTTAATACAATGCTTGATGAACTTAAAAAGAACCAACGAGCGAAAAGCGAGTATTCTGATTTTATTACACTAATTAATCAAAATGCATCTTTAACTGAAATCTCAAATGCAGCTTTAAAAAAAATAATTGATACTTGCGGTTTTTTAGTTGGTGCACTTTATTCCATTGATGAAGATGAGGTCAGTCTAATTTGTTCATATGGATTGAACAGCACAAATCCTAACCGTGAAAGAAACGAATTTTATAAAAAAATAATCGAAACTAAGAAATCAATTGAAATATCTTCTGAAAGTTCTTTATCTACAGTGCAAACAGGCACGTTGGATTTAAAAATCAGTTACCTTTTATTACTTCCAGTAATAAATAACAATAAAGTTATTGCAATTCTAGAACTTGCTTCTATAGGTAAACCAAATGTAAATGCTAAGGACTATCTAGAGAAGATAAAAGAACAATTAGCAATTGGTTTAACGAATGCAAAAGCAGTTGTTCAATTAGAAAATTTTGTTAATGAATTAAAACTTCTTAATGAAGAATATCAAAAACAAAATATTCAGATTAAAAAGCAAAATGATACCCTTCTAGAATTAAGCAACCAACTTAAAATCAAAGCCGAAGAATTGGCAATTCAGAAAGAAAAAGCTGAAGACTCAACTCGACTTAAATCTCAATTTCTTGCAAGTATGTCTCACGAACTTCGAACACCTATGAATTCAATTTTAGGTCTCACAGAATTAATCCTTGATAAAGCACAGATGAGCGGGAAAAATCGTGAGCGACTTGAAGTGGTTTTGAAAAGCGGTAAGAGATTGATGAGCTTAATAAACGACATTCTTGATCTGTCGAAGATTGAAGCCGGCAAAATGGAGATTCGGGAAGAAGATCTATTACTTGAAGAGATTATTGAAGAAGTTTCAAACACGGCGACTCCGCTCGCCTTAGAAAAAGGACTTTCTTTTAATGTAAAAAGAAATTGTAATACACGATTTATTATTAATACTGATCGTGGACGTGTTACCCAGGTACTAATAAATCTTATTGGCAACGCTATAAAATTTACTCAAAAAGGCAAAATCGAATTATCAGTTTCCTTCAATCAGGAAAAAATGTTGCTATTCTCTATTAGTGACACGGGTATTGGAATTTCAGAAGAAGATAAGAAAATAATTTTTGAAGAATTTAGACAAATTGATGGTACCACAACAAGAAAATATAGTGGAACTGGTTTAGGTCTGGCAATTTCAAAAAAAATTCTAGACTTACTTGGCGGTAAGATATGGGTTGCAAGTATCGAAGGTGAAGGATCCGTCTTCTCTTTTACAATACCGATAAAATATGAACAGGAAAAAAGAAAAACAGAAGTTATGCCTGTTAATGTTGATGTGCTAAGAAAAAACATAAAAAATCCGGTACTTGTTATCGATGATGATCCGGAGGTAAGATATACTATTGGACAATATCTTATTTCAAAAGGCTATGAAGTTATTTTTGCGGAAAATGGAGAAACTGGAATCAAGTTGGCTATTTCTAAGCAGCCATTTGCAATAACTCTAGATTTACTATTACCCCAAAAAGATGGCTGGAGCATCCTAAAGGAGTTAAAAGAAAATCTTTCAACAAAAGATATTCCAGTAATACTTGTTTCGATAATTGGTGATAAGAATCTTGGATACGGACTTGGTGCCTTTGAGTATTTTATTAAACCGATATCCGCTGAAAAACTTTTAACAGCTTTCAGCAAGCTTGAATCACTTGCAAAAAAACGCATTCAGAAAATTGTAATTGTTGATGATGACGAATTAGAATTTGAAAAATTCAAAAATGAATTTAAGTCCGATAACATCACCATTGAATATATTCAGGATAGTGAGTTCGCATTCAATAAAATTGCAGAAGTGCAGCCTGATCTTATCATACTTGATTTAATGATGCCTAAACTTGATGGTATAACCCTGTCACATAAGCTTAAATCTAATAGCAAGACAAAACATATTCCTATAATTATTAGCACTGCTAAAAATCTTTCTGAAGAAGAACATGTTTCCTTACACGAAATTGTCGAGGATATTACAGTAAAATCAAAAGGGCATCCGCTTGATGTGTTAAAAACTGTTAGGGACCGAATTAAAATGCAGGAAGTTGATGAGTTTTTTACAAGTGATGATTCGGAGCCTTCCAGCAATTCAAATTTATTTGTGGAAGAAGAATCTGTTGGTGATTTTTTCGGTGAGGTCCTAATTGTTGATGACGATCCTGATACATTATTTACACTCAATGAGATGGTGCAAGCCACCGGATGTAAAACACATTTAGCAAAAAGTGGTGTGGAATGCTTGAAAATTTTAGAGAATGTTAGACCTGATTTAATTATGCTGGATATTATGATGCCCGAGATGGATGGATTTCAGACTTTAAAAAATATAAGAAGTAACACGGATTTAGCCGGTATACCGATTTATGCCGTTACTGCAAAGGCAATGGTCGGAGATAAAGAAATTATCCTAAAACATGGTTTTAATGATTACATTCCAAAACCTGTAAACTCAACAATTATTTCTAGTAAAATAGCCCAATTATTTTCAAAGATAAAGTTAAAATAATATGAAGAAAATTTTAGTAATAGATGATTTACCGGAAAATGTTTTTATGCTTCAGGATAGATTAGAACATGAAGGCTTTGAGGTACTTACAGCATATGATGGATATACGGGAATTGATAAAGCAAAAAACGAATTGCCGGATTTGATACTGCTCGATGTGATGATGCCCGATATAACCGGCCTAGAAGTTTGTAAGATACTGGTTAACGAACCAACAACGAAAGACATTCCAATTATTTTAGTTACTGCAAAATCTGGAGCGGAGGATACAAAGGAGGGTTTGGAAGCAGGCGCATATGATTATATAAAGAAGCCTTTTAATAGAATTGAATTACTTGCAAGGGTTAAATCAGCTCTCAAACTTTCGGAAGCGCACAAATTATTACTTTCATCAGAAAAAAGAGACACTTATATTGCTACAGTTGTAACAGCTAATCACAAAATAAAACAGCCCTTAACTTTACTCAGCCTTTCTTCCGCTGCAATTAAAAGAGAGTTAAGCAGGGATGAAATTTCAAAAGAGGGAATATTAAAAAGGGTGAAATATATTGATCTTGCAGTAAAAGAAATTACAGATGTACTTAACCAGCTTAATGCGATAAAGGACCCAGTATTATCCGAATACACATCAAATATAAAAATGATAAAAGTTGAGGATGAGCCGGATGAGCAAAATAAAAAACTAGATTAACTGTTTTATTGTATCTAACATTGTATCAAACTCATAAGGTTTCATAATCTTGCTGTTGACCTTATAGCGTTTCAAATCTTCATCCTCAAACCTTAAACTACCCGAAGATAAAATTACAGGTAGATTAAAATTTAAACTTCTAATTTTAGCTATACAATCTAATCCATTCATAATGGGCATATTATAATCAATAATCAGTAAATCAACTTTTAACTCTTCAGTAAGTACTGTAATAACCTCTTCTCCCGATTTAACTTTTATCACATAATATCCACTTGATTCAAGCATTTCTGCAAGTAACTCACTCAGCATTTCCTCATCATCGGCCAACATAATCATTTTATCTGTTTCTTTGGGCTTTGCGGCTTTCTGTGGTTCAAATACAGGAAGATACACTTCGAAGGTAGTTCCGATTCCCTTGCGGCTGGTAACATCAATATGTCCCTTGTGAGCTTTAATGATTCCATATGTGACGTATAGACCTAATCCAGAACCGGTATCTTTTTGTTTGGTAGAAAAATATGGATCAAAAATCTTTGATAAATGTTCCTCTTCAATTCCGCTGCCCGTATCACTCACTAAAAATTTAACATACTTTCCTCTATCTAAAAGCGGAAAGTTCATCACATTATTATCTTCAACTAAAATATTTGATGCACCTAAAACTATTTTTCCCTTTCCCTCGATTGACTCTTTTGCATTTACACATAAGTTTAAAAGTATTTGATATATCTCAGTTCCGTTACCTAATATACTATGAAGTCCATCTTCAACTTTTTCTTCAAGAGTTATATTCGATGGGAATGTTTGTGTAACAACTTTAGAAATTTCATTTAAAAGGAAATTAGGCATTACAATTTCCTTTCTTTTGGCCGTAGGTTTCCCAAACGAAAGAAGTCCCTTTGTAAGATCTCTTGCTCTCACGGAACAATTTTCAATATTATCTATAAGTCTAACTACATTTTCAGAGTCTGGTACACGACTACGCAATAAATGAAGACTACCAAAAATGCTGGAAAGCAAATTATTAAAATCGTGAGCCATACCGCTGCTCAATTTCCCGATCGTTTCAAGTTTCTGAGCCTGAAGTAATCTTGATTCTAATGCAGCATTTAAATCTCTTGTTTCGATATTGCTAATAGCAAATGAAAGCAAGATAGAAAATTGTTCAATATCACTAATATCTAAAGAAGAAAATGTTCCTGATTTTTTCCCAACAAGTATTTTTGCGTGCAATATATTATCAAAATAGCAAGGAGAAATGCAAAGAGACTCGCAGTTAAATACTTGGGTTAAACCATAACCAATATTATTGTGGTGGTTTAGTGCAAGCAATGGTCTTTTGTTTAGATCGAGCCATTTATTAATAAAAGAAGAGTTAAACTTTATGCTTTTTTCAACTTCACTTTTGTCATTTATAAGGTTGGAGTTATCAGTATATAAAAAGTCTTTAACATCATCGCCTTGATGGAATACAATTACGCCAAAATCACTATTAGTAACATCAATGCATCTTATAAGAATTTCTTCAGCTATATTGGCTACTGATTTCTCTTTAACTAGCAAAACAAGAATACTTTGCAGTTCGTTTTGAAAAACCAAGTTTCTTCTTAATTTCTCTTTCTCTGCATTCTGTTGAAAGTCAGAGTCTACTAACGGAAGCATCTCAATAAAATATGCTTCAACATCTTTTCCTGATTGCGAAAACAGTGGAGTAATTATGATGTTTTTATTTTGATCTGCGAGCGGAATTACAAAGGATTTTGCAGGTCCGAATAATATTTTTTCATCAGGTGTGTTTATATTGAAAAGAGATTTGAGAGAAGCGCCCTTTATTTTTCCGGTTCCAATATCTTTTTTAAAACTCTTATTGAACCAAAAAATTCTAAACGTTTTGTCTGCAAGAGCAACAGAGGTTGTTTGTAATTCAAGAAGCTCTTTTGATTTATATTTTCTGATTAATTCATCAGACATTCAATATCTAATCTTGTTTAAGTTCGTACTTCTTGATCTTTGTATAAAGCGTCTTTGGGCTTATACCTAATTGATTAGCGGTAACTGTTCTGTCCCATCGGTTAGCATCAAGTACTTTTGCTATATGCCATTTTTCAAGATCTTCCATGCTCAATATTTCTGAAGGAATATCTACAAGACCTCTTGAAGAAATGTTTTTATAAACTGCAGCATTTGGTAAATTTAAATCTTCGGGACTTATATAATCGCCTTCAGCAAAGATGATAGCTCGCTCGATAATATGCTCCAACTCTCTAACATTTCCAGTAAAATCATATTCTTCCAACATCTGTGCGGCTTCCACAGATAATCTTTTGGGTGATCTGACTGGGGATTTTGAACCAAGAAAAAAATTCGCGAGAATTATAATATCTTCTCTGCGATCTCTTAGCGGTGGAATGGTTAAAGTAATTACATTTAATCTGAATAGCAGGTCTTTTCGGAAATTTTTTGCCTCTGCTTCATCAAGAAGGTTTCTGTTCGTTGCGCCAATAACCCTTACGTTTGAATTTAAATTTGTAACACCACCAATTCTTCTATACTCACCATTCTCTAAAAACCTCAATAATTTTGGTTGTAACGTCAAACTCAATTCACCAATTTCATCTAAAAACAGAGTTCCGCCATGGGCAATTTCAACTAAGCCTTGCTTGGTAGATTTTGCATCAGTAAATGCTCCTTTTTCATGTCCAAATAATTCACTTTCGATCAACTGATCCGGAAGTGAAGCGCAATTAACGACTACGAATGGTTTATCTTTTCTTGCGGATTGTTTATGAATGTACTCGGCAAAAAGTTCCTTACCTGTTCCTGTTTCACCCTCAACTAAAACATTAGAATCTGATTGAGCGGCTTTATTTGCAAGATTAAGAACTCTGTGAAGTGATTTACTATCTCCAATAATTTTTTCAGAATGCTTTTTACTTATCTCTTTAGACAGAAGGACGGTTGTAACTAATAAATTTCTATGCTCTATTGCTCTGTTTACAGTTATTACTAGTTCTTCAAACTCATACGGTTTATTAATATAGTCATAGGCGCCATTCTTTATACATTGAATGGCTTTCTTCATATCAGATTGTGCGGAAAGAATTATTACCTGAATGTTATATCCAGAATCATTTATGAATTTTAGGACTTCTTCTCCCTGAACTTCACGCATATTCAGATCTAGAAGTAAAATATCATAGTTTTTTGCTTTAATGGCTTCGATAGCATATTTGCCATCATAAACAGCATCAACTGTAAAACCCTCTTCTAATAGTTGCTCTTTGAGCAAATAACAAAGGGTTTCGTCGTCGTCACATACAAGAATTTTGGAATTTTTTGAACTTTCTGTCATTTCCCACCGGTAAAAAAATCTGTTAGTTTGGATTAAAAATGCACATTAATTATATTTGTTGTTCAAGTTTTCGGGCGCGTAGCTCAGGGGTAGAGCATCTGCCTTTTAAGCAGAGGGTCGGTGGTTCGAGCCCACCCGCGCTCACGATAAACAAAGCCACTTTGGTGGCTTTGTTTATTTTAAACAATTTTAAAGAACTAGTGGTAATAATAACACATATTACCAAAAACAGCAAGTTTTGGTGGTTTTAACTCGATTTTAACGTCAACTTATGCGCTAATATTGTACATTAAGGTTAATAATATAATAAGGATTTATATTGGGTGAGATAGTTTATAAAACATTAATTCGGTTTGTGCTGATTCTTCTTTCACTTTGGTTTGGCAAAGACTTGTTTGGTGAAAAGTTTTTTTGGATAATCAGTGTTCTTGCAATCTATTTCTTTGTTTTTCATCCGGCATACCTATCTTACAAAAAATTTATTGAAGACAATAAAAATGTTATTACAAATAGCCTCTGCTCAAGTTGCAAACACTTTAACGAATCTGCAGTACTCTGTACGAAATATGATAAGCATCCAACGGATAATTTTATTCCTTGTGAAGGGACAGCTTGGGAACTCAGATAGCTTAAACATATCTGTATTTAAAAATACTTTTTCCGTTTATATAGATGCCATTTGGTGTTAATTTTAAATTCGTATGTTAATTTAATTCAGAATTATGGAAATCAGTTTGATCAAGTTAATTTCAATATTTTCTTTACAATGTTATTTAGTTAAGTTTTATTTTTATTGCGGTTTTTGAAATAGATTAATTTTTTAAGATGCAAGTATCTTTTGGATAAAACAAAAAAAAACAAAATAGTTGCTGATCTGGCAGAACAGGGAATCCATACAACTATAATTGGAATAATTACCAGTATAGTGCTTGCGGCTATAAAAGCGATTGCCGGTGTAATGGGAAACTCATATGCATTAATTGCCGATGCTATTGAATCAGCTTCTGATGTTTTTACTTCTATAATTGTTTTGACAGGATTAAAAATTGCAAAACGGCCCGCCGATGAAACACATCCGTATGGACACGGAAAAGCAGAACCATTCGCAGGTATAATTGTTTCTGCAGCTTTATTTATCGCGGCAATTGTTATTATTATTCAAAGCTTACACGAAATAATTACCCCGCATCATGCACCAGCACCATTTACTTTGATTGTCCTGGTTACTGTGGTAATTACAAAAGAATTTCTTTTTAGATTTATAATTAAAGTTGGAAATTCTGTCGATAGTGTCGCGGTAAAAAATGATGCATGGCATCATAGAAGCGACGCAATTACTTCAGGTGCAGCCTTTATTGGCATTGCTATTGCTCTTATTGGAGGCTCGGGATACGAGCAAGCAGATGATTATGCCGCTCTTTGTGCTTCGGCTATTATAATTTATAACGCCTTTAGATTATTTAGACCTGCATTATTTGAAATTATGGATGCTGCTCCTTCACCAGAAATAATAAGAAAAGTTGTTGAAACTTCTCTTATGGTTAATGGTGTTGTTGCTATAGATAAATGTTTTGCTAGAAAAATGGGTTTTCAATATTATATAGATATGCATGTTATTGTTGATGGCAATATTTCTGTTCATAAAGGACATGAAATATCTCATGAGGTTAAAGATAAACTTGTAGATTCTTTTCAAAATATTTCAGATGTTCTTATCCATATAGAACCGGCAACCGAGGAAAGATTAAAGAGAAAGCATATTATTGAACAAACGAAAAGTAAATGAAGTTGAAATTCTTGATGCTCTGCCATTCCTAAAAAGTATTGAGCAAGCTGGTATTAGGGAGCTTCAAAGATTCGGTATTTTTTCTCTGATTCCCAAAAATCAATTCATTACAATGGAAGGTGATAGTTGTCAATTTTTTTCCTTTGTTTTATCCGGAAAGATTAAAGTATACAAAACAGCTGAAAATGGAAGAGAAATTACGTTGTATCGTTTAGAAAAAGGACAATCTTGCATTCTCACAGCATCTTGTATTTTAAGTAATAAAAAATTTCCTGCTATATCGTTTAGTGAAGAAGCTGTTGAGGTTATTAGTATACCGTCACCGTTATTTTTAGAATGGATTGATAAGTATGACTTCTGGCGTAATTATGTTTTTAACCTGCTTTCCGAACGATTATCCGAAATCATTTCGGTTGTAGAAGAAATTGCGTTCAGAAATGTTGATATTCGTCTAGCACAACATCTTATCAAAATTACTAATGTAAACAAAGATGAAATTCAAACAACACATCAACTTATTGCTGGTGATATTGGCACTTCCAGAGAAGTAGTTAGCAGATTACTAAAGGACTTTGAAGAAGAGGGGATTCTTATTCTTTCGAGAGGATCCATAAAGATCATTGATTATCCTTCCCTGAATGCAAAATCAAAAAAAGTTTAATTCTTTGTGACAATGTCACATACTTCTGCATCTAATAACTATATGTTTATAACAGAAATTTATTTACTTATTTTATTAATCTAAAGGAGATCATTGTGAAAGCAAATGTTGGAAGTGCAGATCGTATTATTCGTTTTATTCTTGGCGTTGTTATTCTAGCTCTTGGATTTTATTTTAAAAGCTGGTGGGGAATTGTTGGTATAGTTCCAATTATAACTGGGTTTTTAAATTTTTGTCCTGCATATAGTTTAATAGGTGTTTCTACGAAGAAAAAGATAGAAACTGAAAAATTAAAGATCTAATTTATTCTTAAAATAAAAAGGGTTTCATACCCTTTTTATTTTACTTTTATTTGTTCTTCTTTTTTAGATTTGTTAAAAAATCCTGGCAAAATCATCCCCACCAATATCCCAATAACAAGTGTAATTATTAACAAAAGTAGTTTTGAAATTTCTGCTTTCCAAAACAAAAAGTGAACAGGAATAACTTCGACATTTTGAATACTGACTATAATAAAAATTGCTAACAAGCTTAAAATACTTATACTCTTAAAATTCATTTTATTATTCCTTATCTATAAAGCAAAATAATCTACTCAAATAACCATAAAAAATGCCATATCTTTTTTAGATATGGCATATAAAAAGACTAACAGAAATAATTATTCTGTATAAGCTAGCCAATAACCACTTATGCTATAAACTTTTGAATCTGCCCAAGTACGAATTTTAACTGTAAACCCGTCTCTTGAAACGGAAAGAACCTCAACATTATATCTGTTGTTAAATCCTTTATCTGCATCAATCTGGGTAACAGAAAGCATAACTTTAGGTTTTACTTCATAAGGGTTTTTAAAAGCTACTTCAATTGTCATTGCTCTCTCACCAGTATTTGTATCTAAGTTATAACCAGAATCACCAGCTTTGGTTGACCATTGGCCACTTTGTGTTTGAGCAGATACTATTGCTGAAAAAGCAACAAAGAATAATACGACTGCAAGAACTGATAGTTTTTTCATTTTTTCCTCCTGGAATGATTAGTAATTAATTATTGAATTTGAACTGTATTTCAATATTTCAGATAAATCTTAAATAAAATTTAATTGTTTGGTTTTTTATTTCCTAATAGATTTTATTGTCATGAATGATATTCAAATGATTAGTAAAAACAATTAAAATTCTTATCAAGTAATTAATCGGAACATAGGGTTATATTCATTATTAAAACTAATTGGAACAAAATACTTTCGCTTAATGTATAAAAACCAAGTCATTAGTTCTTAAGATATATTAGGAGGAATGATCATGGCTATCTTAAAGGCAAAAAAAGCTGATTTAAATATTCACTACAGAAAGTACTTTCAAATCAGTATGATTATTGTTCTCACAATGTTGATCGCAGCATTTAAATTTTCACCGGATTTAACAAGAAATCCTCCCTTAAAAAATGATGGAGAAATTATTATTACTGTTTTGGATATTCCGAATTCAGAACAGAATCTAAAACCACCCACACCCCCTCGGCCACAAATTCCAGAGATTACAACAGAAGATATTCTTGATGAACCTGAATTTATAGACAATGATTTAAATGAAAACGATGTTGTTGTAGCTCCTCCAGATAGAGATAAAACAAGTAATCGAATAGTTGAAGAAGAAATAATTTTTGTTGCTGTTGAAGAAATGCCGACTATAATAGGCGGACTCGAGAGTATAAATAAAAACATTCACTACACTGATATTGCAAAAAGGCTTGACATTCAAGGTAAGGTAATTATTGGGATTCTTGTGGATAAAAAAGGAGATGTAGTTGAATCCGAGGTTATAAAAAGTTTGTTTCCCGAACTTGATTTGATAGCATTAAATGCGGTGAAGCAAGCCAAGTTTACACCTGGCTTGCAAAGAGGAAAATCGGTTAAAGTTAGAATGGTTATTCCAATTGTATTTAAACTAAAATAGTAATGAAACCATTAATTTACTCTACAGACCAAGCCCTTTAGGTAAAGTCCTTCAGGAAAACTTGTCAACATTGCGTGATCTGGAGATTGAGTTAAGTATTTTAAGATATGAACCTCTCTCCCGGCATCTGTTGCGGCATCTGCAATAATTTTATTAAATAATTCAGGCACAATATGACCTGAACATGAGAACGTAAACAGAACTCCGTTTTTCTTTAAAAGTTTTAATGCCAAAAGATTAATGTCTTTATATCCTCTGCTAGCTTTTTCAATTTGGCTAACCGATTCCGCAAACTTTGGCGGATCGAGAATAATAACATCAAATTGCTTATTAGTGTCTCTCAATTTTCTTAAGTACTTAAAAACATCATCTTGAACATTTTCATACTTTGATGAAGCAATTCCATTTAGAGTAAGGTTTGTTTCAGCCAGAGAAAGAGCTTCTAACGATGAATCTAAATTAACAACTTTACTTGCCCCAGCTTTAATCGCATAAACGGAAAATCCGCCTGTGTAAGAGAAGCAGTTTAGTATTTCACTTTCCGAAGAAAAAGTTTCTAAAAGTTTTCTATTGTCTCTCTGATCAAGATAAAATCCTGTTTTGTGTCCAAGGTTAATATCAACAAAAAATTTATTACCATTTTCAAGAATTTCTATAAGTTCTTCTGGATCTTTACCATAAAGAATTCCTTTGAATTGCTGCAAACCCTCTTTTTCTCTTATTTCAACATCGGATCTTTCAAATATGCCTATTGGATTAAAAATGTTCAAAAGAATTTCGATTGTTTCTTTTTTCCAAAACTCAGCACCCGCAGATAAAAACTGGCATACGAGAAAATCACCATATTTATCAACAACAAGTCCAGGTAAAGAATCACTTTCAGCATTAATAACTCGATAAGCGGTTGTAGTTTCGAGATTAATAATTTGCTTTCGAAATTGTGCAGCAGTTTCAATTCTATATTGAATAAAATCCCTATCAATTTTATCCTCGGGATTGAAAGACAAGACGCGAACTGAGATTTGCGAATGTAACGAATAAGACCCGTATCCTAAAAATTTACCGTCACTGGAAAAAATCTCAACGGTCTCTCCATTTGTGTTTATATCTTTTATAGAATCAATTGCACCGGAAAAGATCCAAGGGTGTTTTCGATTAAAAGATTTATCGCGACCCTTTTTTAATTTTACTGATGGCATATTATGTTTTTAATATTATTTGTTTACATAAAAAAAGGGATCATTAAATGATCCCTCGAAATCTTGAATCTAATTTAATTAAATTTTAAACAATCTTGTTGTTTCCTGTTCTTGTTGATTTTCATTTATTTCTGTGGGGTCATCAATAGAAATTTTTCTGGCAATAGAATCCTGTCTGTTCTTCAGAATTGATTGTTCAATTTTCAATTTTTCTCTTATTTTCTGATAACGTTGAAGCACTCTTTGACTCTTTGCAATTTCTTCCTGCAATTTCTTCTTCATGGATGCTAGTTTAACAATATTACCGCGATGTTCTTCATGTTCAACTTTTATCATACTTATTGCTGATTGCAATTCAACAAGCTCATCCATTGAATCAGAAATCTTATGGTTTAGTTCATCAACTTTTTCTTCATAAACCCTAACTTCTTTTTCGGTCTTTGATCTTTTTTCCTTAGCTTCAACAAATTTCTGGTTCATAGTGCTGATCAGCTCCTGCAAGCTCTGTTCAACGGAAGTCCTTTTATTTAATATCAATTCCGCTTCCAGTTTCATATCATCATTAGAGTTTTTCTTTGCTACAATTTGTTCATCAAGTTTTAATAATTCATTTCTAAGTTGTTCTTTCTTTTCATTAAAGGAATTTAACAATTGTTCGAAAGAATCAATCTCAGCCTGTCGCATACTTAACAAACGATCACTTTCTTCAATTGCATTTAATTTTTCTAACAAAAGATGATCTTTTTCTTCAAGATCTTTTTCTTTTTTCTGAACAATCTGATCGATAACAGATCGCTTTTTTGTTATCTCATTCATTTCAGAATTAAATCGTTGAAACATCTTAGTAAATCTATTTTCAAGATCAATATTACCTTTTTCAATTTCTTCACGTCGTTGCTCTAACAATGGAAGTATTTCTTTTATTTTCTCCTTGTCTTTGTTCAGTCTATCAAAAGAATCCTGCTCAAGTATATTCCGCTTGTGTAATTCATTTTTAAGATCTTCTAATCTCCTTGTTTCATCAGATAGTTCTTTATGCCTATTTTCTATTTCAGTTACTTCTACACTAAGTTTTGCCAGTCTTTTAGTTTTAATGCTTAATGATTCTTCGGTTGCAAAAAGTTCTTTCTGTTTGTTTTCGATGGTCTCAAATATTTTTTGCTGACGGGCATTTGTTTCATTCATTTCCATCAGTTTTTCAGCCATTTGAGTTTCTAAAAGCTGAGCTTCGTTTTCACGAGCAGTAAAACTATTTTCTATCTGGTTAAGACGATCAACTTTTTCCTTGATTTGTTCTGCAAGTTCATCAATCTTCAATCGTGTACTTTTTTCAGCTTGATTTAGTTCTGAAATTATAATACGTATTTTTTCTGCCTCATTATTTTGAAGCTCTATTTGATTTGTTAATTCTACTAAAGCAAATCTTTTTTCATTCTCTTTGTTCTCAAGTTCTATAATTCTATTTGCAACTCCAGCGGTTTTTTCATCTATCTCGGCACTAATTTCTTCCAGTTTAATCTTTTTCTGAATGTTCTCTTCTGTAAGTTTCTGAACTTCGTTTTTTAATATTTCAGATTTTGCTTCTTCTTCTTTAAGTTTTACTGAAAGATTTTCAATACTAATTTTAACTTCCTCTTCATCATTTTCCAGCGCAAAAATTCTACTGATCTTTTCATCAAGTAACTGCTGGTTTTTTATTAATGCTGATGATAATTCGTTAACTTTACTTTGCTTTTGATCTTCCTCTTCACTCAGTTCAACAATGACTGACTTAATTGACTTACACTTCTGTTCCTGAGCAAGAATATCTTCACTTAGCTTACTCAATTTCTCAGTATAGGCTTTTTCCTTAGAATCAAGTTCGTCTATTAAATTCCTTTTCTTTTCTAACAGTAATTCTTCATCCTGTAATTGAGCTGTAAGTTCGATTAATCTTTCGCTCTTATAATTAAGTTCATTTGTAATTTTCTCGAATTCTGATTTTGCCGGAATAATCTGTTGATTTAACAAGAACTCGTTTGCAATCAGTTGTTCAGATAATTTACTTAACGTTTCTCTTTTCTGTTCCTCTTCTTCGGTAAGCTGAGCTAAGCTTATTCTGATATTTTCTGCTTTCTGTTCTTTTTCATCGATCTCATTATTAAGCTCTTCTATTCTGGCAAGCTTATTATGTTCATCAGCAGATAGGTTTTTGTTTTGTAAAGATTTTTCCTGATGATAAGCTTCATCATTTTTAATTTGATCAGATAATTCTATTACCGCAGATTTTTTATTTTCAATTTCATCAACTAAAAAGGCCAACTCATTTCTCAACTCATCTGATTTGGCTTCTTGTGAACCTAAATCATTGGAAAGTATATCAATCTTTTCAATCTTCTCCTGCTCCATTAACTCAAGCTCTCTAAATCGCAATCGTTTTTGATCAAGCTGAGTCTCATTAGTCTGAATGCGTTCATTAATTTCATTAAGCTTGTTAGTTCTTGCGTCTTCTTCCGCAGATAATCGAGCTATTTCTTCTTTGATGACATCTAATCTTAATTCCTGTTCTTTTGCTTCACGCGATATTTCCTCAATCCAATGGATTCTTTCTTTACCGATTTTATCAAGATCCTCAAGATTTTGTTTCTTATCGTCAGAGATATTCTCCTTAAACTTTAACTGATCAAATACTTTTGATATCAATGATGACTTCTTATGTTCTTCTTCTTCCAGATTACTAATTCTTGATTGTAATGCTTCAACTTTTTGTTTTTGCTCATCAGCCTGTCTAACCAGTTCACGAATTTGTTTTTTGCGTGTTTCTTCCTCTTCGTAAAGATTAGAAATTTTTGATCCAAGATATTCCGCTTGCTTTTTCTTTTCTTTTACTTCTTCATCAAGCTCCTTAATTAAACTAACAGAATTATTCTCTTTTTCTTTAAGACTAAAGAGTTTTTTATTTAACTCTGTAATTTCAATTTCTTTTTCGTGGATTTCATTAAGAATTCTGTGTTGTTCATCAGTCAATTCGCTAATCTTATCTTCAACATCGTTGGCTTCTTTGTAAGATCTATTAAGTTTATCGTTGTTGAGTGATTCAAGTTCTTTTTTCTTTTCATTTATTCTCTCATTTAATTCATCTTCAAGAGAATTAAGTTCATCTATTTTTTCTTCAGCAGCAAATACCTTATCATTCAGTTCATCATACTCTCTGTTTAGTGCCTCAATTTCTACGTTCTTATTTTTTATTAATTCACCATCAAATCCTAAATCAAAATCTTTAAGGTTTTCATCATTACTAATCTGGTTTTTAATTTGATCTATTCGTGAGGAGTAATCAAGAAGTGTGTTTTGTTCTTCTAACTTTAAATGACGAAGGTTAAGGATTTCTTTGTTTAACCCTTCCATATCTGCTTTTGTTTGTCTTTTTTGTTCGCGTAGTGATTCAATTTCACCGGATAAAGAAAGTTTGCGCTCATTCAGATCAGAAACTTCCATTCGCATCTTTTTCAAGACATCATTAAGATTGCGAACATTATCTTCTTTTTCAGAAATGCTGTTAATTCTGAAGAGAAGTTCTTCGTTTTCTTTCTCTAATTCCCGTAGTCGTTTATTCTCAAACAAACCCATAATGGCTCCTATTAAGTATGCCTATATTATCGAAAATATTAGATAATTGTATAATAATTCAAGATGAAATTAGGTATTGTCGGGGTAAATTTCAATTTAAGATAATTTTACACCATGTAAATCTTACGTGCGGTTTTAGTCGCTTAAATCGGTTACAGGTTCCCCTCACGATAACGCTTACGAAAGTTTATTTTTTCGATTTGTCTTTCAATTATTAAGTCGGCAAGTTTTTCGGGGATTGATTCCTTATTCTTCGATGAGAACAATCCAGCAAGTTTTTTTTCACTTATATCTATTCTGTAAAGTGTGTTGATTAAAAGATTATAATTCTTATCCAACATATCTCTCATTTTTTCAGTAAGATACTTTCTAAACTCCTCAAGTCTTTCAAAATCATTGTTGGGTATTAAAGATGAATAATCGTTTTTAACAAAATCTTTTGAGACAAATTTTTGTATTGAAAAAACTTCTTCTTTATTTAGTTCTTCGTTCATTAGTCTCTTGGGTGTATGCGAATAATAAAGTAAATATTTTGCATAAAATCTTCCTCGTCAAGCAAAATTTCTGTTAACTTATATCGTAAATCAAATGTATAATTTTTAAAAGTATATGACAACCCCGCATTAATTGATAGTGGAATTGGCAAGGGTGATCGCTCAGAATCTGTGATCATCGGATTTAATTCTGGAACCGTATAAACAATTTTTTGCTCATATTTTTCATTGGCGTAACCCGCTGATATACCCAGATAAAAATTAGGAAAAGACTTTGCAAAAAGTTCTGGAAACTCTAATAATATAGTCAGCTCAGCTGATGTATAATAATAATCCCTTTCCTCAATCATATAATCATGAACTTCTCCATTTTCATAATATGGATACTTATTTGTTATAAAAGATAGATAGTTGTTGATGGTAAATTCAATCTGGTAATCAACTTCTTTTCTGACAATTATATCATGATATAAAAATCCAATCATAAAACCAGGTCTTGGATAAGTTATATCCGAAAATAACGGTTTTGAAAATTCAACACCAGCTAACAACCCACCATATTGGGAATAGGATGGAATGGTTAAAATTAAGAAGCTAAGTGTTGCAAGAATTTTTTTCAAAATTAATGTACCCGCATTTTTAATTTCTCTAGCACTACATAACACGTATAAGTGAAAAACACAGCAGCAAAAACATCAATAGTGTAATGAACATGCTGCAGCAAAACTGCTATTGCAACCACAATAGTGCTTATCAAAAAAACTGTTTTAATAGTCTTTTTCTCTGATACTAAAAATAAAATCAATAACGTGGCTGTGTGTCCGGAAAAGAAAAGATCTTTAGTTAACGTTTGTCCCGTTCCAAAAAATTCTACAAATGGATCATTTAGGATAATCATAGTTGCAGGTGGTTCTAAAGGAAGCAGATACATTGCAGCAATTCTAACAGCAACCATCAATGTGTAAAGTTGTACTGCAAACAACAATCGTTTTGGATTTTTAGAAAATGTGGCGATAGCAACAACAAGAGAAATATATATTAACGCAAATATAAGCCACGTTAAATCAATTGGTTTAAACAAATTTAGAAGCGGATCGGGTAGTAAAACTCCCGGACGTGCTTCAACATGGTTTAAGAAGTTGGCTAACGATGTTAGCACTATTGCAAGCAGAATCAGAGAAATTATAAGTTCTGCTCTGTTTCTTTTTTCTTTTAAGAATTCTTTCCAGCTCATACGCCCCTGAGTGTATAATTATTAGTTGAATAAAATGTAAAACAGTTT
>OEIV010000419.1_pt1 | contig 23394 bp, 17 predicted proteins | sample 1539231 | NCBI WGS metagenome assembly OEIV01 (sample SAMN03794762, study PRJEB22550) | activated sludge metagenome | feature: wastewater treatment plant; material: activated sludge; isolation source: Wastewater treatment plant of a petroleum refinery complex | place: Argentina: Buenos Aires ... | reverse complement strand
CCTTTGCAGAAATTTTCCTGTTTAAAGTGCAGACTCATATTATTTGATATTTCATCCCACACAGATTGTTCTACAAGCTCATTTATTTTTTTATCTGCAAGAATGCAAAACTCTTTAGCATTAAAAAGCATAAAGATTAAAATTCCGGTTGCACCTTTTGTTTTACCAATTTTAGCAGATATAAATTCTTTTTCTGCAAGCGTGCGGACAGATTTAGTCTTTTCAAACCATCCGCGTTTTTCTTTAATGGTAATTACAAGTTCGCCGGAAGTAGATTTTTCAATCTCACTAATCTTTGCAGAGATTGATTTAAGTTCTTCTTCACTTAAGTATTTGTGGATAAATTTTTTAGACATTTTCCTTTTAATTCAAAATTCTAAAGTCAAAATTCAAAAGAGTTGGGTTAATGTCAAACTTTTTGTTCAGTCATGCTGAACTTGTTTCAGCATCTTTAGATTTTCCGAAGATCCTGAAACCAGTTCAGGGTGACAAGAATTGTGTGACAAAAAAAAGCGCATCATTCGATGCGCTCAATGAGGGAGAGATCAAATGAAACTATTTTTTATAAACTGTAACATCTCCACCGGATGTTTCTGCAATTAAAGGCTTGCCTCCTTTATTAATATTAGCATCAATTTTTGTTTCGCTAAGTTTGGTAACGTTGTTCATTACTAAATTACAATCAACATCACCGCCGGAAGTTCTTAACAATGCTTTTGCATCAAAATCAGCCGGCACTCTAACATCAATATCGCCGCCGCTTGTTTTTAATTCTATACCCTGATTAACTCCAGTATACTCAAGTTCAATATCACCGCCAGAAGTGTTGGCTTCAATCTTTGCATTGCTGCAGAAGAGATTAATATCTCCTCCTGAAGTATGTGCAAAAAAGTTTCCTTCAAACCTATCACCCCATATATCACCGCCGGCAGTTTTTAAATAAATACCGCCGTTAACTCCGCCAACCTTTATATCTCCACCGGAGGTGTTAGCATTTATGTTAAAATTCTTTGGCACCTTTACTTCTATCTTAAGACTGATATTTGAAAACCAGTTCCAGCCGCTTTTTTTCTCGGCAGTAACAGTTACTTCATCAGATGAAGCATTAAAAGTAAAATCAAATTTATCTGCGGCGTTTTCATTGCCTGTTACTTTTATGTAAACTTCAGATTTATCCCATACAGTAACAATAACATCACCAACATCTGCATTTACATTTAATTTTTTACCTGCTGTGATATTAAATGTTTTTTCGTGGATTACTTTTTTGTCATCGTGTTTGGATGAGGCAAAAGTGTGAGTTAATGATATGGCAAAGATTAAGGTTAAAGCGACTAAATACTTAGTAAATATTTTCATTTAAAGCTCCTATTAGATTATATCCATTAGACACTCAAAACTACTTTATGGTTACCTTATATTAAATGTTTTCTTAATGATCGGCAAGATTTAATGATTAAAGGAAGAACAAGAGACAAGTTTTATTTTGCATCAAGCAGATCAATTGCCTGATCAACAGAAAGATGAGTACCGTAAATTACAAGTGTATCAGCTGCTTTTATAATTTCTTTTGCAGAAGGATTTGAAATTGTTTTACCATTTCTAACGATTGCGATTATTGTTGCTTCTGTTTCTGCGCGAAGATTTATTTCACTTAAAGTTTTGTTAATGTGAATATTGTCATCATTAACATAATATGTTTCGGTTAAACCCTGTGCAAGTATTTCATCCAGATGAGTGAATGAACTAATATCAACTCCTTCTTTTCGTAAGAAGCTATAAGATTCCTCGCGAAGAATTGTAGTTTGTTTCATAATCACATTAAGCGGAATGTGATATCTTTCCAATACTTTTCTGAATATTTGCAAAGCTGTTTCAAACTCTTCGGGTATTACTTCATCAGCACCAAGTTTTTTTAGTTCATCAATTTCATTTATATATCTTGTTCTAACCAAAGCATAGATGTTTGGATTTAATTTTTTTACAAGTTTCAAAGACAGTTTGGTTACGGCAGGATCTGAAATAGCATAAACTATAATGTTCGCCTTATCTATCTTTACAGCCTTCAATACTTCTTCTCTGCTTATATCACCATAAATAATTTTCTCGTCTTTTGCCTTTTCTTTTTTTACAGTGTCTGGATTTAATTCTGTTACAACGTATTTGATTCCTGTTTCTTTTAATACTCGGGCAAGATTACTTCCATTAAGACCAAATCCTGCAATGATAACATGAGCATGCAAGTTTTCTAAATAATTTTCATTATGCTTTTTATCTTTTTCTAATGCTGATGTTTTGACTGCAATAAACGGGGAAAGTTTTATCAAAAGTGGGGTGAGGATCATAGAAAAAATTGTTGAAGCAAGAAAACTGTTATAATAATCATTACCAATTAGTTTAAAGTTCAATCCTGCTTGCGCAAGCACAAAAGAAAACTCACCGATTTGTGCTAATCCTAATCCGGCAAGAATGCCAATTCGTAATGGGTATTTCATAAAATAAACTATAGCAACAATAACAAGTGTTTTTACTATTATAATTCCAAGTGTAAGTCCGCTTATCAGTAAAACATTTTCTAACACAAATTGAATGTTGAGTAATAAACCGATCGAAACGAAAAATATACTGTTAAATGAATCACGAAAAGGTAAAATATCTGAAACAATTTGATGATTGTAATCTGATTCAGATAATATAAGTCCAGCAATAAATGCACCAAGCGCAAATGATAAACCGAATGAATGTGTTATATATGCAGTTCCCAGAAGTAAAAGAATAACACCAATAGTAAATGCTTCACGCGATCTTATGTTGGCAAGCTGGTAAACAATTAATGGCATTAAAAATCTTGCTAAGAGCAGCAAGCCGGCAAGAACACCAAACGCAATAAGAATTTTAACTGCAATTTCTCCGGCTTCAAGCTGACCAATTCCACTTAGCAAAGGAAGCAACAGAAACATTGGCACGATTGCAAGATCCTGAAAGATTAGTATTCCAATAGATATTTTTCCTTGCGGTGATTCGAGCTCATCTTTATCTGATAGTATTTTAAGCACTATTGCGGTGCTAGATAAACTTACAAGCAATGAAAAGAAAATAGCCTGGTTGATTTCTATACCTAATACAGTAAAAATTATTGAACAGAAAATAATTGTAATAAGCAGTTGAAATCCGCCGGCTATAAGAAGAAATTTTTTAATTCTGATCAGTTGGGAAAGAGAAAATTCTAAACCAATTGTAAACATCAAAAGCATAATTCCAATTTCTGCCATTACACTTATTTGGTTAACGGAACGTATAAGATTAAATCCGTAAGGACCAATCAGCATTCCGGCAATTAAGAATCCGACTATACTTGGCAGATTGATTTTTTTAAAGAGGAAAATGATTGGCAGGGCTACCAAAAGAATTACAACAATGTCTTGAATTATTAAAAAGTCATTCATAGAAAAAGATAATTTTAATAATAAAGTTTATGATAAAGCTTTTTTGTAACAGCGTCTTCGCTTATGCTGTCGTGCATCATAAAGTTTCCACTGTGCTTGTACTTTTTCATTGCTTTCCAGCTCACGGTTAGTCTCAACATATTTGATTCCGTTTTTAATACAAACTTTATTTATCTGGTCTATAAGAAGTGCATTTACACCTTTATTCTGTAAGTCGGTTCTTACAGCAGTAAGATATAAATCCAGGGAATCACTTTTTTTCATTTCTCTTAAAATGCGTAAAAATCCAAAAGGAAAAATTTTACCATCAATTTTCTGAAGTGCCTTATTTAATGATGGCATCGTAATACCAAAGGCAGCAAGTTTATTATTCTCATCAAGTACCAATGGAAGATACTCAGGACGAATAAAGGAGAAGTACTGCTTAACATAGCAATCGATCTGCCTGTCTGTTAATTCAACAAATCCATAAAGATCTTTATAGGTTTCGTTTATCAAATAAAAAATATCCCTTGCATAAGGAAGCATGTCTTTTGCCTTTTTGAATACAGGAACATGAAGCTTATTCCTTTGCAAAGCTATCTGTGCTATCCGGGCAATCTTTTCCGGTGTATCCCTAATTATTTGAACATTAAATTCTATCCAGTCAGTATCTTTTTGGTAGTCAAGTTTTTCAATATGAGTTCGATAGTACGGATAATTATAAATGCTTCCCAGCGTACTCACTTCATCATAACCTTCAATCAGCATTCCCTCGCCATCCATATCAGTAAAACCAAGCGGACCATGAATGCTAGTCATACCTTTTTCAACGGCCCATTTTTCAACAGTTTCAAACAACATTGATGAGATTGAATCGTCATCTTCAAAATCTACCCAGCCGAACCTTGCTTCTTTTTTATTAAACTTTTCATTGAATTTTGAGTTTATAATTCCTGCAATTCTGCCAACAATGCGATTGTCTTTATAAACCAACCAATATTTTGATTCGCAAAAATCAAAAGCCGGATTATCTTTTCTGTTTAAGGTTTTCTTTTCATCAAAACGTAATGGCGGAATAAAGTATTTATTGTCTCTATATAAATCATAGGGGAATGAGATGAAATTTTTTAGATCTTTTTTAGATGAGACTGCTTTAAGGTTTAAACTCATTTGCAATGAACTTCTTTTAGATAATTGTAAATGCTAATATAATACTTTTAAAATTTGACTGTAAGATGAAATGTTATGATGGTTAGTGTATAGTAAGATCAAAAATTATTCTTTTAACTCGAAGTTTGAATAATTAATTAAACCAATTACTCCGTGTGTTAAAAGAAAAAAAGGCAGTATAATAACCAAAAGGTTTTCCGATGGAGGTAATTTTGTACTCCAGATAGGGATGAACTGCATTATTATTATGAGCGAAACAATCATAATAAATATAATAGATAAACTGCTTTGTATTATTTTATAAAAAAACTGAAAATATGTTTTTTCATCTTTAATGATTTCTTTCTCCAAAATAATTGGCCGAAGTGCCAATACTGCAAGAGCCGCCAATGCTTTTGGACCAACTATACTTATTGAAAGTATGGTTCCAAACCCAACAATTATTTCAATAAGAAAAGCTATTTGTAAGTTTTTGTATTTCAATAGACTATAAAAGTGTTTGAATAAGCTTCATTATTTAAAAATTGTGTGTCCTCAAAAGCATATAAATGCTTTGTTCGATATTTTCCTGGAAATAATTCAATTGTATCTGTAACAGCATTTGAAGATCCAAGTGGAACATTATAAGGTTGCCTACAAACAAAAACCGTTGTAAACCCAGAATAATTGGAATCAAGTCTTTCAATATAATATAACAGATGATCCGCACATTTTTGTATATAAACATTTTTATCAAAGTAGTTTGATATACTAATAATTACTTTTTCGTTATGATAAGTATTTTTGCTTGTTATAACTTCTATTGAGTTTTTTGGTGTTGATATCTCCTCATCACAGGAAACAAACAAAATTGATTGAATAAATATCAATATCAAGAAGTATTTTAGGATAAAATATTGTTGTTTGAGATCACTCATAAAAATTATTAAACCTCCTCAATTTCAACACCGGGTTTTAAAATTACTCCACGATTTTCATGTCCATTCATTTTAACAGTAATTGGCTGCTCAAACCGCAAATGACGCGTAAAGTTAAGTTCTTCAATTGCGTCTTGTTTAGTTAACCAATCCCAATCAATGTAATCCTCTTTGTCTATAGAGTTAACTGTAAAATATCCTACTCTGAACGAAGTGAGATTCTGAAAAAAGTGCGAGCCTTGTGATGGAGTGACGCTAAAATCTTTAAAGCCGGCTTCAACAATTACAGAAGCTCCGGAAATCTGATCCCAGGTAACAGGAATTCCAAGCCACGGATCCATTGAGCCCCATCTTCCAACTCCAAACAGAAGATATGGTTTTCTTTCAGCAATAAGTTTAGAATTTATTTTACTTACTTCTGTTGCAACATCTTTGCTTTTGCCGCGATCAAACTTTTCATAATCAACAATAACTACGTCATAAATTCCATTTACAGCACCGTTGCCAAGCACTTGGTTACTCTGGCAAATCACATCCTCTTTTTTTACTTCACCAATAATTAATTCTTCGCTTTCACGACTAAGAACCATCGGACGCATTTGAAGCATTGCAAATTCTTTTCGTTCACCTTCGGGCACACTAAGATTAACAGCAAATTCTATTTCAACAGGAGTTCCCATTCCCCACGAACCAAAATCGAGCAAGAGATCTAGAATTTCTGGTAATGGAAAAATTTTATGTTTTAAAATTGAAGCGAATGTTACAACTCTTGTTCCGCTTCGGGAAATTCCATCATATATTCCATCGTTCTCTGCAGAGTAAGTTGATCCCACAGAATATAATGTTCCATCTTTTTCAGAGTCAGACAAATCAAAACTTTTAACAAGCGGATCTTCAATACTATCAGGATGATGATCCAGTTTACCATTCAAATCTAAAGCATAAAATTTTTGCTGAGCATTTTTCAGAGTTTCTTTTGGAGAAAAAAATTGAAGCATGTGTTTTGGATATTTGGGACAGAATCTAATTGAGTTGCCGCCTTCAACGACTGTTTTACCTAAGCCAAGTGCTACGAGTGCAATTCCATCAGTAGATTTCTGTGGAGCTATCGGATAGAAGTTATAAGACTTTGCAACACCTGCAAAATCGGGATAAAATCTTTGTTCGCGCTTCATTCCAACCAATCTTTGAATTACTATTGCCATCTTTTCTTCTTCTAGACCGTAAGAAGTTGATTTGATGTAGTCTTTAGCTTTTTTGTGAAACGTAGAAGCATAAACACTTTTTATTGATTGCAGAAGTTCATCTAATCTTACTTCAATATCCGGATTACTGTTTGGAATCATATACGTTTCATAAACTCCGGCAAAGGGAAGGAACTGTGAATCTTCCAAAAGACTTGATGATCTTACAGCAAGCGGACAATTAGTTATTTCTAAAAATTCTCTTAGTTTCGATATAATTTCAGAAGGATAATTTTGTGAATCCACAAACTTTTGTGTTATCTCAAGATCATCTACATCAGTAAATGCGAGGTATTCTAATTTATTTGCACTGATAAATTTATCGTAAACCTCTGTTCCGATTACTATTGCGGATGGAACACTTATTTCAACATCATCAAATTTATTCTTAAGACCATAATTAATTATTAGTGTATTAATAAAACCCAAACCTCTTGCTTTACCTCCGATTGAACCACCGCCGATTCTAGCAAAACTATTTTTGGGATCAAACAAATCCTTATTAAAATCGAGTATTACTCCGCTCTGCTGAATTTTTCTATATTCTTGAAGTGATGTAAGCAGACGATCGCGCAATCCCTGTACTGATCCAAAATCAGTTACTTTGTGAGGTCTTAATTTTAGTGAAAGATAAAATTCCGTACGAGCCTTAAGCCACTTTGAAAAATGATTTCTTGAAGCATGATAAACCAAACTTTCATCAGGAATTTTAATTAATGCTTCTTCCAGTTGAGATAAATTTGCAGCTCTGAAAACTTCTTGACCGGAGTTGTTTACAAACACAAAATCACCAAAACCAAAATTCTGAAGCATAAACTCTCTTAACTCCTGCAATAATCTTGGAGAATTTTTATGCATAAACGAAGCTCCGATTTGATAAGCCTTATCTCTAAAACTTGCATCGCTGGATTGCAGCAGAATAGGAATATCATCGTGTTGTGAGCGAACTGTTCGTGCAAACTTAATTCCGGCTTCGGGATCCTTTACTCCATGATGTTTAAAGTTTATGTCAAGAACTAATCCAAGTACATATTCCTGGTATTTTTCATAGTAACTCCAGGCTTCCTCATAAGTTGTACAAAGTAGAATTTTAGGACGAGCACGCATTCTTAAAAATTTGTGTGTAAGATTAACGCCTTCCTGAATAAGTCTTTGGGAGTGCTTAAATATTTCAGTGTAAATTATTGGCAGATAAGACGAGTAAAATTTTATATTATCTTCAACTACAATTATGGATTGAACGCCAATGTTTTTTGTATCATTCTCTACATTTATGCGGTCTTCAACATATTTTACGATTGCAATAAGAAGTCTGTAATCGCCATTCCATATAAAAATTCTTTCAAAGATTGATGTATCATAATTTGTGGTAAGTTCTTTTCTTTCACGATTATCATACGCGAGCAATATTATTGGCAGATTAACACCGGATTGCCTTACCATCTGTGCAAACTTTACAACGTGCATATCTTCTATATGCAGAGTTGTTATTATAAGATCATAAGTATGTTCACCGCTTAGCATTTCAAGTGCATCTTCACCTGTTGTAACGTGTATTAGCTCAGGCGCAAAACTTAAGTTAAGCGATTGGTATTCTTCACGGATCAGTTCATAAAGTCTTCCATCTTCTTCAAAGAGATAATTATCGTAGATGCTTGATACAAGCAGAATCTCACGAATTTTATAACGCATTAGTTTCTGGAATTTTTTTATACGCGAACTAAATACGTCTTCTAAACTATGCCGCTTAACCTTTGATGATCTGTTTTCCATAAATAAGATGAGATTGAATTATTGATAACTAAAATATAATAAAATTGAAGTCGGAATTCAGGAGATTGATGAGTGTGTGTAAATAAAAAAGGCGATCCGAAGACCGCCTTTGTAATGTTAAATGTTCAGTGCTCAATTATAATGCATTTTAATTATTGAGCATTTATCATTTCAGATTGATCATTAATTAAACAAGTCCTTGATCCAACATTGCATCAGCAACTTTTAAGAAGCCGGCAATGTTAGCACCGTTAACATAGTTACCTGGAGTTCCATATTTTTCAGCGGTTGTAATGCAAGTGCTATGGATTCTGATCATAATTTCGTGTAAACGTTTATCTACCTCTTCACGACTCCATGGTAAGCGCATTGAGTTTTGTGACATTTCTAATCCAGAAGTTGCAACTCCGCCAGCGTTTGAGGCTTTACCAGGGGCATAAAGAATTTTAGCATCTGTAAATAATTTAAATCCTTCAATAGTTGTCGGCATATTTGCACCTTCGCAAACACACATACAACCATTCTTAACTAATTCTTTTGCGTTGTCTTCATTCAATTCATTTTGTGTAGCGCAAGGTAGTGCAACATCGCACTTAACTTCCCAAGGTCTCTTGCCAGCAACAAATTTTACTTTAAATTCTTTTGCATAATCTTCAACTGCATCTTTATTGCTTGCGCGTAGTTTTAACATATAGTCAATTTTCTCACCTTTAATTCCATCAGGATCGTAAACATATCCATCAGGTCCGGAAAGTGTAACAACTTTACCACCAAGCTCAGTAGCTTTTTGTACAGCGCCCCATGCAACGTTTCCAAATCCAGAAACTGCAACTGTCTTTCCATCAAACGAAGTATTTTTTGTTTTTAACATTTCTTCAGCAAAGTAAACAACACCAAATCCGGTTGCTTCCGGGCGAACAAGTGACCCACCCCAATTAATTCCTTTACCTGTTAATACGCCGGTAAATTCATTACGTAATCTTTTGTATTGTCCGAATAAAAATCCAATTTCTCTTCCGCCAACACCAATATCACCAGCAGGTACATCTGTATCTGGTCCAATGTGTCTTTGAAGTTCTGTCATAAAACTCTGGCAGAAACGCATAACTTCGTTATCAGATTTTCCTTTAGGATCAAAATCAGATCCGCCTTTACCGCCACCCATAGGCAATGTTGTTAATGAATTTTTGAAAACTTGTTCAAATGCTAAAAACTTTAAGATGCCCATTGTAACAGAAGGATGAAATCTTAATCCGCCTTTGTAAGGTCCGATTGCAGAATTCATTTCAATTCTGTAACCGCGGTTGATGTGAATTTCGCCTTGATCATCCATCCAAGGAACACGGAATGTAATTGTTCTTTCCGGCTCAACCATTCTTTCTAAAATTTTCATTGAACGGTATTCAGGATGACGTTGTAAAACCAATTCAAGTGAACCCATTACTTCTTCAACTGCTTGATGGAATTCTGGTTCAGCTGGATTTTTAGCTTTAACATCAGCTATTAATTTATTTGTGTAATCAGACATAAAAGACCTCTATTTTTGTTTGTTGTTCATCAATGATGAATTAAGTTTGTGATAAATAATTTTTTATTAATTGTATAAATAGACAGAAAATTTTCGGAGTGTGAAGCACCTTTTCCCCTAATAAATATTACTGTTGCGTTTAGCATTTAGTGTTAAAATCAATATTTTTTGTACATCAAAATTAGAAAGAAAAAAAGTAATTCCCTAAATAATTTAGGCAGATCTTAAGAGTATTATTTGATTTTTGAAGTTATTTTGATAGTAGTATTTTTCAATCAGTAAATGTGAATTAACTGTTTATCTAAATTTATAAGTGAGGTTAATATGTCCTTAGAAATAATTAAGGAAAAGGTTGCTCAGGCCGTTGATATTTTAAATGAAAAAAATATTGATATGTGGGTTACATTTGTGCAGGAAACCAAGGTTTTAAAAGATCCAATTATGGATATGACAGTGGGAGACCATTCAACCTGGAAATCAGCTTTTATCATCAACAAAGACGGAGATACGACTGCAATTGTTGGCGACATGGAACTAGAGAATTTTGTTAAGTCCGGTGTTTATAAAAACATTGTTGGATATTTAAAATCTTTTAAAGAGCCATTTGTAGAATACGTTAAGAAAAAAAATCCGGAAAAGATTGCAATAAACTTTTCAGTAAACTCAGTTCTTTCTGATGGATTGACACACGGAATGTATTTACTCTTGATGGATTATCTAAAAGGAACCGGATACGAAAATAAAATTGTAAGTGCTGAAGAAATTATCTCACCATTGCGTGGAAGAAAATCTGATAAAGAACTTACAATAATGCAGGAAGCAGTAGATGAGACGCTTAAGATTTTTGATATGGTTACTGATTTTATCAAACCGGGATTAAGTGAAAAAGACATTGCAGATTTTGTTTTAAATGTTACTAAAGGAAAAGGTTTTGGTTTAGCGTGGGATGAAGAAACTTGTCCCGCTGTTTTTACAGGTCCAAATCCTTCTAATCCGCACTCTGGCCCAACAGATAGAAAAATAGAAAAGGGGCATTTAATAAATATGGATTTTGGTATTTATTATAAAGGTTATTGTTCCGATTTACAAAGAACGTGGTATGTTTTGAATGATGGTGAAACTAAAGCTCCAGCAGCAGTGCAAAAAGGTTTTGATGTTATTCGTGATTCAATTCAAATGGTTGCAGATGCTCTTAAGCCTGGAGTAACCGGAGTTGAGATGGATGATATTGCAAGAAACTATATTATTAAAAATGGTTATCCTGAATATCCGCACGGTCTTGGTCATCAGGTTGGAAAAGAAGTACACGATGGCGGTGCAGGACTTTTTCCCCGCTGGGAAAAATATGGTAACGCTCCGTTTTTAAAACTTGAAGAAAGACAAGTCTTTACGATTGAACCGAGATTGCCGGTTGAAGGTTATGGAGTTTCCACACTTGAAGAAGAAGTTTACCTAACAAAAGATGGATGTAAGTTTATTTCAAATCCTCAGAAAGAACTTATCTTAGTTTGATCAAAATTTGCAAATTTTAACTACGGCTTAGTAATTATTGCTAAGCCGTAAACATTTGACTGCAAAAAATTATTAACATTTCTACGGTTTCGGTCAATTTTACTTCGATTTCATTATAATAATTAACATTTAACCTTAAAAGTTCGATAATTATAATAAAAATGATATGTATTTTCTAATTCAATTTGACTTTATTGGAATGAATATTGTGTAAATACAGTATCTTAAAAAAGTCAGAAAAGCAGATTCAGTAATTTATCCCGAAGAATGTAGTTGAAAAGCGATAAGACATTTTGGAATGATGGCCATTTGGAGAAAGGAGAAAATGGAAATTTATCGGATTATCTTGTTCTAGCAGATGATCTTCCGGTATTGTTGTGCAGATTTAAGAAAGATGGAACTATCTTTTTTACGAACAAAGCCTACGCAAAATTTTTTAACACCTCAAAAGATATTTTAATTGGCAGCCAATTTTTTATTATACCATCTGAATTTGAAAAAACAGATTCTGCCAAACCATTTTTAAATCAATACAAAAAACAATTTTCTTTAAAGCTTGATGATGAATCAATTCATTGGATTGAATGGACAGTTAACAGAATAAAAGAAAAAAATGCTGATGGATTTGAATATCAGGCAATCGGGCAGGAAATTTCTGAACATAAATTGCTTGAAGAACATTTAAGTAAAATTTCTGTTGCTGTTGAACAGAGTAAATCTACAGTGGTAATTACTGATACAAAAGGAAATATTGAATATGTAAATCCAAGATTTACAGATGTAACGGGTTATACAGCAGAAGAGGCAATCGGACAAAACACACGTATACTTAAATCCAATAAAAGTGAAGAGAGTATATACGCGGAATTGTGGAGTACAATTGCTAACGGGAAAGAATGGCAGGGAGAATTATTAAACAAGAAAAAAAATGGTGAACTCTATTGGGAATTGGTTTCTATCTCACCGGTAAAAAATAGTGAAGGAATTATAACTAATTATCTTGCCGTTAAAGAAGATATTAGTGAACATAAAAAATCAGAAAAATTAGAAAAAGCCCTTTACCAAATTTCACATGCTGTTATCGATAATGAAAATCTTGATGATCTATATTCGTCAATACATAAATCACTTGCAGATGTACTACCTGTTGAAAATCTTTTTATTGCATTATTTGATCAGCAAAAAAATCTTCTAAGCTTTCCTTACTTTGTTGATGAGTTTGATGAACGATATGAAACAGCAGCTCCGGGACGTGGTTTAACTGAGTACGTATTACGCTCAGGTAAACCGTTACACGTGAATCAGGAAATATTCAAATTGCTTGTTGAAAAAGGGGAAGTTGATCTTTATGGAACGGATTCTCTTGATTGGATTGGTGTACCTCTAAAGATTGGTGATAACACAATAGGTGTTCTCGTTGTTCAATCATACAATGAAAATATAAGATTAGGTGAAAGAGATTTAAATGTACTTATATACGTTTCCGATCAGATAGCTCTTGCTATTGAAAGAACAAGAACACATAATCTTTTAAAGAGCAGGGAAGAACGTTACAGGCTATTGTTTGATAAAGCCGCAGATCTTATAGCTATTGTAGATCCAAGTGGAAAAGTACTAGATATAAACAATTTATTTGAGGAAGAAACAGGATACAGAAGAAGTGATATTATTGGTTTAAGTATTTTTGATTCGGGGTATCTTACAACAAAATCAGCAGTTTCTGCTGCATTTTATCTTTCAAAATTAATTATTGGCAAAGAAGTTCCAATCTTTGAAATAGATTTTATAAAGAAAGATGCGACTCTAATTACCTATGAACTTAGAGGGGTACCAATTCAGGAAAGAGATGAATTGATTGGGGTTCAGGTAATTCTTAGAAATGTAACAGAGCGAAAGAAAACAGAAGCCAAACTTTATCAAAGTGAAAAACATTTATCTAATCTAATGTCTAGCCTGCCGGGAATGGCATATCGCTGCAGATATGATCATGATTGGACTATGGAATTTGTTAGTCAGGGATGTATTGAGTTAACGGGATATCTTCCAGATGAATTAATGTTAAACAATAAAATATCTTATACTGAATTAATTCATCCTGAAGATAAAGAAAATGTTTTTGTAACGATTAGAGAATCAATAAATAAAAAAATTCCATTTCAGATTGTTTATCGTATAAGAACAAAAGACGGTGGAGAAAAATGGGTTTGGGAAAAAGGTAATGCACAAACTTCCAGAAAGGGAAGAGTAGAGACTTTAGAAGGTTTTATTTCAGACATTTCCAGCCGCATTAATGCTGAATCAGCTTTAAAGGAAAGCGAAGAACTTTACCGAAAACTTATTGCAACTCTTCCAGATATTATTGCAATCACAGATGTTAAAGGGGACATTATTTTCTTAAATGAAATAGGAGTCAGGTTTACCGGCTATTCTAATTTCGAAGAAGTAAAACATCAAAACTTTGTAAACTTTATAGCTGAAGAAGACAAAGAGTTGGTAATAAATAATTTTAGAAAAATATTTACAAAAAACATTGGGCCTCAGGAATATCACTTTAGCAATAAAAACGGTGAAAGATTCTTATTTGAAATACATCGTGAAGTATTAAGAACTTCCGATAACTCTCCCTACGGTTTAATTTTTTCGTGCAGGGATATTACTTCTCGTAAAAAGGCTGAAAATGAACTCGCACTTTCAGAAGAGAAGTATAGAACTCTTATAGATAGTATACAAGATGGAGTATTTTTAATTGTAGATGGAATAATTCTATTTGTTAATAGAGCATTCAGTAAAATGATAGGATATGAAAGTTTTGAAATTGAGGGAAGTTCGTTTATAAAATATGTTGCACCAGAAGATGTAGATATTGTAGTTGGTAATTATAAACTTAGACAGGAAGGTAAACCTGCGCCATCATCTTATGAATGGCGTATGCTTCATAAAAATGGTGGAAAAGTTTTTGTTAACATGAGTGCGAGAGTAATTAATTACCAGGGTAAAAAAGCCACAATTGGCACTATTAAGGATATTACTCACCAGAAAAAATTAGAACAAACTTTACTTAATCAGAAAAATCTTTTTAAAGGCGTTGCTGATGCAGCTAATATTCTATTAACAGAAAAAGATTTTAATTTAGCTATTACTAATACTCTTAAATCTCTTGGACAATCATCAGATATTGATAGAGTTTACATTTTTGAAAATTCGGTTGATAGCGTTTCTGGTAAACCGGTGATGAATCAGAAGTTTGAATGGACAAGTGGTAATGTTACTGCTGAGATAAATAATCCTGAACTGCAGAACCTGCATTATTATCCTATGTTTGATAGCTGGTATCCAATACTCAAAAATGGAGATACAGTTAATAGTCTTGTTAAAGATCTTAACCCTGAATTGAGAAATTTACTTTCAGAACAGAGTATAAAATCAATTCTTATAGTTCCCCTCATGGTAAAAAATGAATTCTGGGGCTTTATAGGATTTGATTATTGTAAATCGGATAGAATATGGAGTGAAAGTGAAATATCAATTCTGCAAACAACAGCGGCAAATCTAGGCGGAGTTATCGAAAGAGAACTTGCAAAGACAGAACTGATTGAAGCTAAAGAAACAGCGGAAGAAATGAGTAAGTTAAAATCCAACTTCCTTGCTAATATGAGTCATGAACTTCGCACACCACTTATTGCAATACTTGGTTATACAGAAATTTTAAAGACTGAGATAGAACATCACGAATGGAATGAAATGATTTCCACAATAATGCACAGCGGAAAAAGACTTTTGGAAACTTTAAATCTAATTCTTGATCTTTCTAAAGTTGAGGCTGATAAAGTTCAAATAAATTACAATGAAATAAATATTTCTGAGGAAGTATTTGATATTGTTAATATGTTAAATCCCGTTGCACAGAAAAAGAATCTTTATTTAAAAGCTGCAGTAAAAAAAGAGGTTGTTTTATCAAAACTTGATAAACGGCTTTTACATTCTATTATAACAAATCTTGTGAACAACGCCATTAAGTACACTCAAAAAGGCGGAATCACAGTAGAGTTAGATGTAATAAGCAGCAATAAAAAAGATTATGCAATGATAAGAGTTGTTGACACAGGAATTGGAATTGCAAAAGAGGACCAGGAAAATATTTTTGATGAATTCAGACAAGTCAGTGAAGGGTACAATCGCCATTTTGAAGGTGCGGGATTAGGTTTGACAATTGCAAAGAAGTTTGCTGAAAAAATGGGAGGAAGTATATCTCTTGAAAGCGAAGTCGGGAAAGGTTCAACATTTACTGTAGTATTTCCTGCTGAAGAAGAAGTTGAAAAATCAGAGCCCTCAAAAATTGTTGCAAGAGAAGATATTCTACCCTACTCAGTTGGAAAAAACAAAAAAGTTTTAGTAATTGATGATGATTTGGCAACAAGAAAGATTGTTGAGTTGTTTTTAAGAGGTGAAATTGAAATTGAATCAGCTTCAAATAGTAAAGACGCAACTGAATTGATTAATAATGATGTTTATTCTCTAGTGCTTATGGATATTAGTTTAGGTAAAGGAATAAGCGGTGTAGATTTGCTTAAAAATTTGAGGACTTTACCTCCGTATAAAAATGTTCCCGTTATTGCTGTAACAGCACACGCAATGGTGGGTGATAAAGAAAAGTTTTTGTCTTCAGGCTTTAATGATTATTTATCAAAACCGTTTGCAAAAAAAGATCTTGTTGGCAAAGTTCGTCATTGGGTTAGTAACGGTAATTCAAACGGAAGGAACCATTAATTAAAAATCACAAATACGCTGATACGCCTCAACTAAATTATCTTTATACTCATCTAAACTAATTTCAATCGCTCCAAACATTCTAAGATGTTCAGTCATATATTGAACATCAAGTAATGCAAAATCGCGTTCTCTTAAATGAAATAGAAGATTCATTAACGCAGCCTTTGAAGCTTGGGAAACTTTTGAAAACATTGATTCGCCAAAAAAAGCACCTCTAAAAGTAACACCATATAAGCCACCAACAAGAAGCCCATCTTTCCATGTTTCAACTGAATGAAGATGACCACGCTTAATTAATCTTTTATAGGCCCCAATTAATCTTTCAGAAATCCAGGTATGATCTCTATCTGCACATCCTCTAATAACGGAAAGTATTTCAGTGTCATATCTTATTTCAAAATTTAACTTATCAATTTCTTTTTTTGCAGACCTTGGAATATTAAAATTGTCTATGGGGATTATGCATCTGGTATCAGGTAAATACCATTCAATTGACCCGGATTCCTGATCAGCCATAGGAAATGCGCCTGTTGCATATAGCCTTAGCATGTTATCAGGTTTTAAAAATTCATCGAATATTTCGTCTTCTTTGGCACTCATTTTTATCACTTAAATGCAAAATTTCGAAGCATTTTTTTTTTGAAAATTACCTTACTTAAGTTAACACTTAAATTTTTTTAATTCTTTGTAAACACTGTAATTTCTTAAAGATTTTCATGAAAAAAACTGCAGTAGTTGCTCTAGGAGGAAACGCGCTTTTACGGGGAAATGAAATCGGCACTATCCAGCAACAAGAAAAAAACACATACGATACTTGTATCAGTCTTTTAAATCTTCTTAAAGAAGGTTACAATCTTGTAATCACACATGGTAACGGTCCACAGGTTGGGAATATTATGCTCAGAAATGAAGCAGGATACAACAACTACAAAATTCCTAAAATGCCTTTGGATATATGTGTTGCTGATTCACAAGGCGGCATTGGCTATATGATTGAACGACAAGTTTATAATCTTTTTAAAGATCAGAAAATCAAAAAAAATGTAGTAACTCTTGTTACACAAGTTTTAGTTGATAAAAATGATCCCGCATTTCAAAATCCAACAAAACCCGTAGGTGCATTTTATCTTAAAGAGGAAGCTGATCTTTTAGCAAGAGTAAACAATTTTATTTTTAAAGAAGATCCAAGAAAACGCGGTTGGAGAAGAGTAGTTCCTTCACCACAGCCTATAGATATCCTGAATAAAAAAGTTATTAAGGATTTAGTTAGCAAAGGAAATGTAGTTATTGCTTCCGGCGGCGGCGGTGTCCCAGTATTTAGAGGAGAAGATAATAAATTATACGGAGTTGAAGCGGTTATAGATAAGGACCATGCTTCAGCTTTGTTAGCACGGGAAATTGGAGCTGAAGCTTTTTATATACTTACAGATGTTCCAAAAGTATGTTTAAGGTTTCATAAACCGGATCAAAAAGAATTGGATGTAATTACAGCTGATGAAGCTCAAAAATATTATGATGAAGGTGAGTTTGCTGCAGGAAGTATGGGACCAAAAATTCTTGCTGCTATAAAATTTGTAAAAGGCGGCGGAAAAGAGACAGTAATTACAGATTCTACTATGCTTGGCAATCCTGATGGCGGAACTAGAATTGTAGGCAGTAAGTAATTTGTAATAGGATCATTCTTGAACTTGATCATAAACTTGAACTTTATATTGGACTAAAACTTTAAAAAATAATAGGAGCATTTATGGCAGTTAATATGAAAGGCAAAGATTTAATTTCTATTGCTGATCTTACACTAGAAGAGATTTATGAGATATTTGATGTAAGTAAATCTCTTAAGGAAAAAAAATACACAGGCGAGCCGCATCGTTTGCTTGAGGGTAAAACACTTGGAATGATCTTCACTAAAAGATCCACAAGAACGAGGGTTTCTTTTGAGGTTGGTATTTATCAGCTTGGTGGTATTGGCTTATATTTTGGACCAAATGATTTACAGCTTGGAACAAGTGAAAGCATTGAAGACACTGCAAAAGTTCTTGCTAGATATTTAGATGGTATTATGATTCGTACTTTTGCTCATAGTGATGTTACTGATCTTGCTAAGTACGCAAACATTCCTGTAATAAATGGACTGACAGATCTTCTTCATCCTTGCCAGGTTTTAACAGATTTGTTTACAGTTCTTGAGAAGAAAAGAAAACTGCAGGGATTAAAACTTGCTTATATTGGCGATGGAAATAACATGGCTCACAGTCTATTAAACGGGTGCTCAAAAGTAGGAATGAACATCGCAATTGCTTCTCCATCCGGTTACAAACCTGATAAAGAAATTGTTGAAAACGCCAAGAAATTTGCAAAATATATGGGCAGTAAAGTTGAGATTCTTGAAGATCCTGTTGCTGCAGTTAAAAATGCAGATATTGTTTATACAGATGTTTGGGCAAGCATGGGTCAGGAATCTGAAGCCGCTGAGCGCAGAAAGAAGTTTATGAAGTACCAGGTAAATCCAAAGTTAGTTAAGAATGCCAAAGAGGATTACTTGTTTATGCATTGTTTACCTGCACATCGCGGTGATGAAGTTGTTAACGAAGTTGCTGATTCTATTAATTCAGTAATCTTTGATGAGGCAGAAAACAGATTGCATGTTCAGAAGGCAATAATGGCTTTGGTTATGTAATTTACTAAGCGTCTCTGCGTCTCCACGGTAAAAAATCTTCTAACCGTAGAGGCGCTGAGTCGCAGAGATTAAATCTTATTCATCAATCTTCACTTCAAAATTTACAATCTCATAACCTTTATAAGTTTCATAAGCTGCAAAGATAACTCCGCATAAAACAGAAACCATTCCTAATAAAAAAAGAATTGTAATAAATGAATTCATTTTTGTTATATCAAATAAAAATCCTAAGCCGATTGAAAGGGAAGTAAGAACGAATAAAGCAACGGCAGTTGTATAAGCTAGAACAGCATTCCTTACAAGTCCAACTCTATAAACAAGTTTTGAGATTTGCATTGAAATACTTTGAAGACGTTGGCTTTCCTGGTAATTAAAACTTTTATCATCAGTGGTTTTATGAATTGCTTTTCTGCGCTCTTCATTAAGCAAACGAATTCTGTTTACAACAAGTGAGTATTTATTATTCATCCCAAGCAATAAAAGCCCGCACGCAGAAATCATAATTCCGGGTGCAAGCATAAGCTGAATAATTTCAACAATTGAGGTAATGTTAGGCATAATTTGTAATAATTAATTTTACTTGGAGTAAATATAATTATTTAAAACTTCAACAGTTGTTTTACATTGATTAAGGTCAATTTCTAAAAGATCACGAAGGGAAAGAACGCCAACAAGTTTTTCGTTATCAATAATTAATATATGTCTTGTCTTTGCCTCTTTCATTTTTGCAAGTACAGATTCATTTGATTCGTCAATTTTGGCAATTACAAGATTTGTACTCATAACATCATCTACAAGAGTTAATATAAGATCTTTGTCTTTAGCAATTACTCGTTTAACTAAATCACGTTCTGAAAAAACACCTACAAGCATTTCATTCTTCATTACGGGAACCAGTCCGACTCCCTTTGATGCCATATAGTTTACTGCATCCTTTACGGATGAACCGGATTGAATAGTAAAAACTTCACGATTTTGCAGTATATCTCGAATTGATTCCATGTCAGACTCCTTTAATTATTTTTTGAAATATAGTCTTTTTATAAAGAAGTGCAAAGAGGAATATTTTTATAATAATAAAGGTAACAAAAATGCAAAAGATTAAGCATGAAAATAAAATTATTGTAAAAGAACCTAAACTTCAGTTCTTCTAATAAAATCTTCAATCACTTTATCGGTGGAATTTAAAAGCTCCTCAGGTTTGCCTGTAAAGTAGATAACCCCTTCGTTCATCATAGCAACGCGGTTGGCTACGTTTTTAACGCTGTACATATCATGTGTTACAACAACAGAAGTAACGTTTAATTTTTCCGAAAGATCTTTTATCAGTTGGTCGATAGAATCAGACATAATAGGATCTAGGCCGGTTGTTGGTTCATCATATAAAATGTAGGATGGATTTGTAACAAGTGCCCGAGCTAGAGCAACTCGTTTTTTCATTCCGCCCGAAAGTTCAGATGGTTTTAGATTTAAGATCTCTTCAAGTCCGACAAGTGATAATTTTTCTTCAACAATCTTTTTGATATCGCTTTTAGTATGTACTATTTTTGATTCAACTAAAGGCAATCCAACATTTTCTTCAACAGTCATAGAATCAAATAATGCAGCACCTTGAAACAAGAACCCAAACTTTTTGCGTAATTCGTAGAGTTCTTTTTCGGTCAGATCATTAACAATTTTGTCTTCAACTTTTACATAACCGGAATCCGGACTAAGCAATCCTACAATGTGCTTTATCAAAACGCTTTTGCCGCAACCGCTTCTGCCTATAATAACAATGGTTTCCCCTTGTTCAATTGTAAGGTTAACACCTTGTAAAACTTTTTTACTGCCGAAATTTTTATGGAGATCTTTAATTTCAATCATATTAAATAAATTCTTTGGTGAGTAAAAATAAAGAAAAAGATTTACTTATGATTGTCTAATCTTTTTTAAAAATAAAAAGCCGGACTTATTCAATCCGGCTTTCACCATCATCATCTAATCGTTACCTAATCATTATTTATTTACAATTATCTGAGCGCCCAGTGCTTGTGTTCCAGCTCCGCCAACTAAACCTTTTGCAAAAACAGTATAAATTTTACCAGCAGTCAATGCAATATTTGGAAGTTCTAATACAACAGTTGAAGTTCCTGCAAGTCTAACTTGTAAATTATATGTTGCAGCATTAAGAGGAGTAAAAGCAGAAGCTTCTTTGAAAATATAGTCTCCGAAAACTACTGTACCATCAGTTAAAGTTATATCAACCGCTGGTGCATTTGGAGATAAATGTATAAACCTAACATGGGCTTTACCGCTTGCTGGGGAAGTCAGATCATCTTCTAAAACAACTGCTTCTATTGATGCTACATTGTTTACAGCAAATACAGAATAATTTTTGTCTGCTGCTAAATTTAAATTAGCTTGTAAAGCGGTAGTTGAAGTTCCGGTAACATTAACCTTAACATTTCTGGTTCCGGAATTTAAAGTTGCATACGATGTACTATTAGGAAAAGTAAGATTTGTAGCAGCTATCACGTTGTCTACTAAAAGATCAACTCCCGGCGCATCTGGTGAAGCATGAGTAACTAAAACCTTTGCAGTTGAAGGCATAGGTGCCACTACTTCTTCATCTTCACTGCAACCTGTAAAAACTGTAATCCCTAAAACTAACATTAAGAACATTGAAAGATATTTTATTGCGAACATTTGAACCTCCTGATATATATTATTTTGTTTATTTATGTTATGTAATGGGATAACAGATAAAAATTTTTTTCAGTTCCCTTTCAAATAGGTCATTTATTATTCCCTTTAAATGTTATTTTTATGCAAGATTTTTTGGAACACAATTAGGAAAAAAAATGTTACGCAATTTTTTCATTGCAGTATTTGTCCTATTTAGCATTATAAACAGCAAAGCCCAGACTATTTATCCCTCATATTATTTTAATAATGATATGGAGTTTGCAACGCCGGGGACGATGATTTTTGGTTTAAGTGGCTTTAATAACCCGGCTGAGCTTTCTTTTCAGCCGCAGCCAAATATTTACTTTACGTGGAATGACAAAGACGCAGATGTAAATGATTTTAGCAGCTGGGGACTTTTCACTTCAATTCCATATTTAGGATTTGGCATTCATAATCAGTCTTCCGATAATTACTCAATAACAGATTATAAAATATCAACAGCCATTGGTTCAGATGCTTTTAGCTTTGGTGTTGGTTACGGTTGGTCTTCAGGAGATGTAAATGTAATTGATCGATCAAATCTTTTTACGCTTGGTGCCATTTATCGTCCTTCTAATTTTCTTTCATTTAATTTTATCGCAAATCTACCTTCCGAAGGTGAACGAGAGGGAATTATTGGTGCAGGAATAAGGCCATTTACCAGTTATAATCTTACCTTTTTTGGAGATTATACATTTACCGATGATAAAGTTGCTGAAGAAATTAAATGGAGTGCGGGTGCAATTGTAGAACCATTAGATGGATTAAGAGTAATTGGCAGATACTATGATGGAAAAAGTTTTAATATAGGTATGCAATTGGGATTTGGTGCTTTGGGTTTTTCAACTATCGGCCATTTTGATGAAGACGCTAAAAGATCATATAACACATACGGAATTAGAATCGGAGCAGAAGATAGAAATGTTTTAAGAATCTTTTCCGGAAATGATAATTATGTAAGTATGAATCTGCAGGGTGGTATCAAGTATCAAAACTTTAAACTTTTTGATAACACTAAAACACTTTTCAATCTTCTTGAACAGCTTGATGCAGTTAAAAATGATAATTCAGTTTCGGGAATTGCAATAAATCTTTCCGGCGCTAACATCAATAAGGAAATGTACTGGGAACTGCGTGAGAAGCTGAGAGAAATTAAATCTAAAGGTAAAAAAGTTTATATCTATATAGATCGTGCCGGAATGGATGAATATCATTTTGCATCCATAGCTGATAAAATTGTTCTTGACCCGATGGGAACAATTTCGCTTAATGGATATATAATGGGCAGAACATTCTTTAAAGGTTCGATCGAAATGCTTGGATTGGGTTTTAGAGAATTAAGATACTTTAAGTATAAATCCGCTGCGGAAAGTTATGCTCGTGAAGATTTTAGTGAGGCAGACCGTGAGCAAAGACAAAAACTAGTTGATGATAATTATGATCTTGCACAAAGAGATATTTGTGAAGGAAGAAAATTTACCCCATCATACTTTGATAAACTTGTTGACAGCACTTTTATGTTTTTACCTGATGATGCTGTAAAACTTAAACTTGTTGATACACTTGCAAGATGGAGCGACATTGGCGATATAATTAAAAAGTATGAACTAGAAAATAAAAGTTTAATCAGTGCAAACTCATTAGAGGAATTTAATGTACCTGA
>OEIV010000418.1_pt1 | contig 23396 bp, 16 predicted proteins | sample 1539231 | NCBI WGS metagenome assembly OEIV01 (sample SAMN03794762, study PRJEB22550) | activated sludge metagenome | feature: wastewater treatment plant; material: activated sludge; isolation source: Wastewater treatment plant of a petroleum refinery complex | place: Argentina: Buenos Aires ... | reverse complement strand
GGGCGTGCCCCCGTCCCAAATGCGGCCGGGGTCGCGCTTTCCGCTGCAAGTCCGCACTCGTCGTTCCTCCTCGCTTGCGGGCTTTCCGCTGCAATCGCTCACGCGAACCCAGCTGATGTTCTGAGAGCCAGCTTGGATGTTTCAACGACAGCCTGAGAATACTTTTGGATATTACCATCATTCAAGACGCACCATGAGCAAGGGCAAGATTCAGAAGCCACGGAAAGTTGAGCTACCAGACAATCTTACCAAGAAGCCCTTGGAGGATGTGATCTACCACATCGTTCAAACATGTGAGGTAGAAGTTGACGATTCAGGATGGGAGGGTGCGCATGGTTCTCTCGCGGCTGAGATCAAAGGTGTCAAAGACAGGCTTGGCAAGGATCAGGTCAATGTCTCCGATGAGCTGAAGAAAATCAAGACAGAGATATCGGATCTGAAAGCCAGGAAGCCATTGGACCTGGTGGTGAAGTTGCATGATGGGAAGACCACGGACCTTGGAATGCAGCATGGTCAACTACCCGCGCTTATCAAGATCCTATCGACTGGTTTGAATGTGTACTTGGTTGGCCCAGCGGGTTCAGGGAAGACCCATGCGGCCATTCAGTGTGCCAAGGCTCTTGACATCCCCTTCCACTTTACGGGTGCGGTTGCGAGTGAGTTCAAGCTTACCGGTTTCATTGATGCTCAGGGCCGGATCGTCTCAACGGAGTTCCGCAAGGCATTCGAGCAAGGCGGACTGTTCCTGTTCGATGAGATCGATGCGAGCTACCCACAGGCGGTCCTTGCCTTCAATGCTGCGTTGGCGAATGATTACATGGACTTCCCGGATAAGCGTGTTCAGCGGAATGAGAAGTTCTTCTGCATCGCCGCGGCGAACACCTATGGTCAAGGAGCGGATAGGCAGTACGTCGGGCGCAATCAGTTGGACGCCGCTTCACTTGATCGCTTCGTATTCATGGATTGGAAGTACGATGAGAAGCTCGAGACCGCCTTGGCTGGCAACGAAGCGTGGAGTTCACATGTTCAGAAGGTTCGCCGTTTCGTGGAGGACAACAAGATCAGGCATGTGGTGAGTCCGCGCGCGTCGATTTTCGGGGCCAAACTGCTATCTGCCGGACTTTCTAAAGAGGAAGTCGAAATGGTCATTCTCTGGAAGGGAATGGACGAGGCGACAAGGAACAAGATCACTGAGGGGTTGAAGCCTGTTTATCCACTGAAGGCGAAGGAGGCAGGGTACTTTACACCAAAGGTGAAAGTCGGACAGCGTGTGGTGAAGGATGATGTCATAGGGACACTGAATAAGAATCGCCACGACTACTACAATCGCTCTACGGAGAATGTGCTCGCCGGTCGGGAAGGAGTTGTGGTCAAGGTCGCCGACGAGGATGATGTGAAGGCTGGAGATGTCCTTGTTGGAATACGCCACTGAAATGGCATTGCACGAGGAACTTCAGTTTGAGGACTTAAGCGACTTCTGGCGCTATGCCATGAAGGACAGCGATGCTCACATGAAGGCATCGCGACGGAATGATGATTCGGATTGGGCTGGTGTTCGTACATGGCCTGAAGCCAAAGCAATGGCGCTGAGCGGATGGCGAGAGGGGTTGGAGAAGATCGACCGCTATCGAGCGCAGATTGCACCGACCATTACTCAGCATGTGCTTCGGCCTACGCAGGTCTATGCAATGGCGGGCCATTATGTAGACGTAGGGAGCTATCTGGCGAATGACCCCGAGTGCTTCATAACAAGGGAGTATGAGCAGCGGAACTATCCTGGGCGCGTGTTCAAGCTGGTATGCTCGGTATCGTTCAGCGCCGCAATAAAACCCGAGACGATCATCCAACGCGGGGCAATGGTGTGTGCCTTGGTTGATGCAATCGAATATGCAGGGCATCGGGTCGAGGTAGTGTGTATTGATGCCAGCACGATATCTCAGTCAGAAGCGTATCGCACAGGCCATCACAAATCTGATGGCTGGTTCGAAGTCTCGGTAGTTGTGAAGAAGTCGCAACAGCCACTCGAGATGAGTGACCTTGCATTCTGTCTAGCTCATCCTGCGATGCTGCGTAGGATGATGTTCTCCGTGGCTGAGATAGAAGGATGGTCGGATTTCGCCCACAATTACGGATACCCTGCTGAGGCCTCCGATAAGGGCGACCTGTACATCAGGGAGGTATTCTCAGGCACTGTGCCTGATAGCGAGGCGATAAGTTGGGTGCTGCAAGAGTTGAAGAAGCTTGGCGTTGATCTCGTTGATGTGGAGGGTTGCTGAGATCTTTTGAGACCCTGAAAGAATTCATCCCTCTAGAACCATTGTGTGAGCACTTCTGACATGTCCATCCCCACCTACTCCGGCCTCGAACCCCTCCGCATCTTCCCGGGTTCCAACTTCGTCAACATCGGCGAGCGCACCAACGTCACGGGCAGCGCGGCCTTCCGCAAGCTGATCAAGAACGGCCAGTACGATGAGGCCGTGAGCGTGGCCCGCCAGCAGGTGGAGAACGGCGCGCAGGTGGTCGACGTGAACCTCGATGAGGGCATGATCGATGGCGTGGAGGCCATGCGCAAGTTCCTCAACCTCATCGCCGCCGAGCCCGACATCGCGCGCGTGCCGGTGATGGTGGACAGCAGCAAGTTCAGCGTGATCGAGGCGGGCTTGAAGTGCCTGCAAGGCAAGGGCATCGCCAACAGCATCAGCCTGAAGGAAGGGGAGGCCGAGTTCCTGCGGCAGGCGAAGATCATCCGTCGCCTCGGTGCCGCCACCGTGGTGATGTGCTTCGACGAGCAGGGCCAGGCCGACACCTTCGAGCGCCGCATCGCCATCGCCAAACGCAGCTACGAGCTGCTCACGCAGAAGGCCGGCTTCGCGCCGCACGACATCATCATCGACGCGAACATCCTCACCGTGGCCACCGGCATGGCCGAGCACGATCGTTACGCCATCGACTTTATCGAGGCCGTGCGCTGGATCAAGCAGAACCTGCCCGGTGCGCTCACCAGCGGTGGTGTCAGCAACGTCAGCTTCAGCTTCCGCGGCAACGAGCCCGTGCGCGAGGCCATCCACACCGCCTTCCTCTACCACGCCATCAAGGCCGGGCTCGACATGGGCATCGTCAACGCCGGGCAGATCGGCGTGTACGACGACATTCCGAAGGACCTGCTTGAGCACGTGGAGGATGTGCTGCTGGCGCGTCGCCCCGATGCCACCGAGCGCATGGTCGCTTTCGCCGAGCAGTTCAAGGGCGCGCCTTCCGCAGAGGCCGTGGCCGCACAGGCCGCCTGGCGCGAAGGCAGTGTCGAAGAACGCCTGAAGCACGCCTTGGTGCATGGCGTCACCGAATTCATTGAAGCCGATACCGAAGAGGCCCGCGTGCAGTACGTGGATCCCGTGCTGGTGATCGAAGGTCCGCTGATGGCCGGCATGAACGTGGTGGGCGACCTCTTCGGCAGTGGCAAGATGTTCCTGCCCCAGGTGGTGAAGAGCGCCCGCGTGATGAAGCGCGCCGTGGCCTACCTCGAGCCCTTCCTGCAGGAGAAGAAGGCCGCGCAGGTCATCGGCACGCAAAAGGAGGGCGCGAAGAAGGTGTTGCTCGCCACCGTGAAGGGCGACGTGCACGACATCGGCAAGAACATCGTGGGTGTGATCCTCGCCTGCAACGGCTGGCAGGTGATCGACCTGGGCGTGATGGTGCAGAGCGCCACCATCCTGAAGACCGCCCGCGAAATGAAGGTGGACATCATCGGCCTCAGTGGCCTCATCACGCCGTCGCTCGACGAGATGGTGCATGTGGCCAAGGAGATGGAACGCGAAGGCTTCGAGACCCCGCTGTTGATCGGAGGGGCCACCACCAGCCGCGTGCATACTGCCGTGAAGATCGCCCCACACTACAGCAAGCCCGTGGTGCACGTGATCGATGCCAGCCGCAGCGTGCCGGTGGTGAGCAACCTGCTCAGCGACAACGAACGCGACCGCTTCGCCGCCGAGGTGCTGGAGGAGTACGCCAAGGTGCGCAGCCAGTACGAAGGCCACCAGCGTGAGAAGGAGTACGTGCCGCTGGACGAGGCCCGTGCGAAGAAGTTCACCATCGACTTCGCCGCCGAACCGCCCGTGGCGCCCAAGAGCACCGGCATCTTCACCTACCGCAACTACCCGCTGACCGAGCTGGTGCCCTACATCGACTGGACGCCCTTCTTCATGGCCTGGGAGCTGGCCGGCAAGTTCCCGCGCATCCTGGAGGACGAGGTGGTGGGCAAGCAGGCCACGCAGCTCTATGCCGACGCTCAGAAGATGCTGGACCGCATCGTGAAGGAGCAGTGGATACAGGCGCACGGTATCGCTGGCATCTGGCCGGCGAACACGATCGGCGACGATGACATTGAGGTCTACGGCGATGGCGCCCGCACCAAGGTGGTCGGCCGTGTGCACACCCTCCGCCAGCAGAGCAAGAAGGCGCCCGGTGTGCCTTACATCGCACTCGCCGACTTCATCGCCCCGGCCGGCACGCCCGACTTCCTCGGCGGCTTCGCGGTGAGCGCGGGCCACGGGGTGGACGAACGCGTGAAGCGCTTCGAGGCCGCGCACGACGACTACAGTGCCATCCTGCTCAAGGCCCTGGCCGATCGCCTGGCCGAGGCCTTCGCCGAGAAGCTGCACGAGGTGGTGCGCCAGGAGCTCGGGGGCTGCGGGACCGCCCGCCTCAGGAACGAGAAGCACATCAAGGAGAATCACCAGGGCATCCGTCCGGCACCGGGCTACCCCGCCTGCCCGGACCATACCGAGAAACCCGAGCTCTTCCGCCTGCTCGACGCCACCAAGCACACCGGCATCACCCTCACCGAGAGCCTGGCCATGAGCCCGGCGGCGGCGGTGAGCGGCTGGTACTTCGCGCACCCGCAGGCCAAGTACTTCGGTGTGGGCCGCGTGGCCCGGGACCAGGTGGAGGACCTGGCGCGGCGCAAGGGCGAGGGCGTGGAGCGGATGGAGCGCTGGCTGGGGAGCAATTTGGCGTATTGAAGCTGAGTCCGGTGTCTCAGCAAAGAAGTGCTATTCAGAATGGAACCATCGGATAGTATTGGCAGATTATTTCTCTTCCACCGTCAAGGTGACCTAACTCTTTAAGGATAGATATTTAGGCACGTCTTCGAATTCATTTTAATCAGTTTCGGATTTAGCTAGGGAATCAAGTACGTGATTTATACGATGCAACTGCCCTTCCAGCCCCTGAGCGCTTATTTGCAGTACCTCATCTACTTCACCGTTGTGAGTCAAGATCATTCCGCTGCCTTTAAGGATTCCTAGCTGCGCAAATTGACCATCGTCGAAACGCACATTCGGGGTTTCTTTGATGAAGGCGCCCATATCCATCGATAGGCCGACTGCTTGAACCAAGAAGAGCGTATTGCGCGTTGAGGTGTGTCGTCCTATCGCGTCTAAGAACGCTCGATTGCAGACAGGACAGCCTTCATCGCTGATAACCAAAATCGCGTGAGGCAATTCCTCTATGGCAAACTCCTGTTGCACGTATCCTTGCAGCAATTTCTGTTCCTCCTGGTGCATTGAACAACCATGTACAACAAAAAGTAATTGAATGCAGAGAATTACCTTCATAACTACGCAGAGACTTGAATATGGTGGAACACCTTAGGTTTTCGCACGTTCTTGGGGCCATGACTGGCTGCAAGAATCCATGAACTATCCGAGAAGGTGAGCAGCACGTTTGCTGAGTATTTCCCCTGGTCAAACTGGCTTTCCGAAATAACATGCATGTTGCCGTCAAGAACTAGTATGGAGAAAGCTCTTGCTGTATAATCAACTTCTAGCTCATTTTCTTTATCCGATTTATGATAGACGATGGCCAGGAATTTGTCGCTACGTGCGTCATATTTGAATGCGGCAATCTTTGGTTCCCTAATCAGACGAGAGTTGTAGCCCTGCATCCGAATATCCTCAGAAGAAATCGGCGGCGGGTAAATTGCAGGGACACCGCCACTGAATGATAGGGGATAACGAGCAGTAACGAATAATTCGACATCGTCTAATTCGAGCACTTCTGGGCAGTACGCACTTATCGCAAAAAGCCTCCCTTGCGTAAAGATCCTCAAGACACCACCGATTGTGCATCTTGGTGTATCGCTTAAGTGAACGAGGATGTCGCATGCCCCAAATTTGACAGCGCTTTGATCTTCTATTTTAATTGCGGCTACCTTGCACTTCCTGGTTGCGTCTCGGAAGTAATCGCGGTGTGCTGCTTCAAGCGATTTATGTCTACTGTCTTGGGGACTCACGCACGCACCAATCCAGTCTGTTTCCATGTATACAGTTCCTTTGTGGTACGATGGACCATTGGATGCACCAGAAAGAGCGTACCGGTCACCGTACTTGTCGCACAAGGCGTCCTTAAGCGACCAAGTTTGAACTACTTGACCGTCGCTTGCGAACACGGCAACTCTCGGACCATGCACCTGTTGTGCGAAGAAGCGGTCAGGGCTAATCATAGTGAAGGAATCCAGTTCACCCAAGCTGTCGAGTACAGTGCTGAGGGGAACATCCTTGAGGACGCCTCCGGCAGGATTGAAAACACGAATCAACTGATGGGTGTGCGGATCACCGGAGAAAATGAACTCCCGTCCAGTACTGTCGTCAAGAAGTGTTCCGCTGTATCTCTGCATCCAAGGCCATTCGGTTTGAAAGCTCACTGTTTGCTGAATGTTGATCACAGCATCCCGCTCTGAAGAGCTACAGCCATGGGTGAAAATCACGGCTTGGATGGCCAGGATAATCTGACGCGAGCTACTTAGGTCAATTCTGCCTATGGTCATGATAATTAGTGGGAGGTGCAGTCCTGGATGATGCAATGCCGCAGAGTCAATCAGGCCGCGCGAAACGGACTTACTTACTCGTCGTAGTCGAAGCGATAGGCGGTCACTACTTCAGATTCGTTCAGGTCAGTTAGGATTATGAAGTAAACTTCACCATCGGCACTCGTGTCGGAGGTTGCAATGAGTTCCTCGTTAATCACATCGTTGATATCATTGCTGTACATCACCCTGTTCAGCTCTTCTTTGTTGGTCTCAAAAGCGGAAACAATGTTAACTTGCTCTCCACTTTTTATTGCACTTAGCACGGCGCCGACCCCGCAGTCATCGTCTGGTGCCAACAACGAGATTTGAACACAGTTGGTTGCGGGCATCGGGCATCGTGGGCCGGCTTCATCACGGACGAGCGTCCAATCCTGACCCCCAATTTTGAATGATTCCAATTCGTCGATTACACCGGATGACCCGGGTATGCGAGTTGACTCTTTCTCGCAGCTTTGTAAAGTGGCAACGAGTATCACCAGAGTGCTCAAGGTTGTAAGTCTGTTTCCCATGACAGTGGCTTAATGTAGCTAAGCCTACTCTCTCGGAGCTTTTCGGCTTCCGCTCGCAGCCGAAACTTCCAACTGCTGAGCGAACTTGAGAACGCCCTTTCATCCTTCCAAGTATTTTAGCGCCTAAGTTGGGCATAACGTTCGTCCAAAGATGGCAATGGAAAGCTATCAAAACAAGCGGGAGGCCACGAAAGTCAAGCGCCAGGACTATGGCAAGAGCGCGCGGCAATGGCGTGAGATGCGGGGCATCAGCCAGGAGGCCATGGCGCGCGCGCTGGGGCTAACCGACGCCAAGGCCGTTAGCCGCTTGGAGAATGGGGAGTCCCCTTGGACCTTGGAGTTGCTCGAGGCTTATGCCCATGAGGTGGAAGCTGGGTCCGTCCCCAACCTGCTCGCTCGGCCGGATCGTGTACACATAGCCCATGCCAACGAGGCCAATCCTTACGAGAATCACATCTCCTATCACGAGGCCAGCGCCAAGGAGCGTGATCAGCTCTTGGAGCGCATCAAGCACCTGGAAGAAGAGGTCTTGCACCTGCGTAGGAGCGAAGAGTTCCTGCGAGAGCAGTTGAAGAAGGCGCTAGGTAGCTGAGCGGCTGGTACTTCGCGCATCCCAGGAGCAAGTACTTCGGCGTGGGCCGCGTGGCCCGGGACCAGGTGGAGGACCTGGCGCGGCGCAAGGGACAGTCGGTGGAGTGGATGGAGAAGTGGCTGGGGAGCAACCTGGCCTATTGAACCTTCGGGGGCTACCCTGCGTATGCAGGTCCCGTGCGACCCATCCGCATCCTGTTCCTGTTGGCCTGGGGCCTCGCCGCGATCGCGCTGCGGGGCCAGGCCGGTACCCGGCTGACGCAGGAGAACGGCGACTGTACGGGGGCCATCCCCATCGCCGATTCGGTGTACCATCAGCCCAATGCGGTGCGTGGTTTCGGCAACAAACTTGAGATCAAGGAGAACCCGGCGGACCACCTGCAGTGGCTCGAGCGTGAGCACCACTGCACGTGGTACAAGTTCCGGAGCCCGGTGACCACCACGCTCACCTTCGACATCATTCCGGACAACCCCGCGGACGACATCGACTTCCTGCTTTTCGAGGGCGCGATCCCCGGCATCTGCGACAAGATCCCGAGCCGGGTGGTGCAGCCCGTGCGGTCGAACATCAGCCGCAACGACCCCGCCCTTGGCAGCCGCTGCGGCCTGAGCAAGGACGCGGCGGACGACTTCGTGCGTTCCGGGGTGGGCGCCAGCTACAGCCGTGCCATCGAGGTGAAGGAGGGCGACCTCTTCTACCTGGTGGTGGACTATCAGGACCGGCCGCTCGCCGGCTACACCATCCATTTCCACTACGATCCGCCTCCGAAGCCGGTGGAGGAGGACCCGACCACGCAGAAACAGCAGCTGGTCATCAACGTCACCGACGCGCGGAGCGGCAAGCCCGTGGATGCGAACCTCACCATCGACGGCATGGTGTTCGACAAGGTGGTGGAGGCCAAGGGCCGCAGCACGTACACCTACGCGATGGACATGTACCGCAACCTGAAGATCAGCTGCGTGCGCGAGGGCTACATGTTCACCTCGGTGAAGGTGAAGGGCAGCATGGAGCCCACGCTCACCGTGGACCTGAAGTTGACGCCGATCGCCCCGGGCGAGCATGTGGTGCTGGAGGACATCCGCTTCGTAGGCAATGAGGACAAGGTGCTGCGGTCGTCGGAAGCCTCTCTGCTGTTGCTGTTGCGCTTCCTGCAGGAGAACCCGCGGGTGCGCATCGAGGTGGAGGGCCATGTGAACGGCCCCACCTTCAAGAACAAGAAGGAGTTCATCGACCTCAGTGCCGCACGCGCCCGTTCGATCTACGACTTCCTGATGGTGAACGACGTGGAGCCTGAACGGGTGACCTACGTCGGCCTGGGCAACTCGCGCATGCTCTTCCCCGAGCCGAAGACCAAGGAGGAGAGCGAGGCCAACCGCCGCGTGGAGGTGAAGGTGGTGGGCAACTGAGCCCCACCGCTCGCCCCCGTCCATCACCGTTCATCCGTTCGTCCCTCTTCCCCCGTCACCCCCGGGTATTTTTGTCCGTACCGCCCGCTGTTCCGATGCAGCCGGGTGGCGGACATGCGATCCATCGCCCCGTTGCTTCTGCTGGTCGTGCACTTGGTGCACGCCCAATCCGCCTGGACCCTTGAGCAATGCGTCGCGCGTGCCGAGGAGCGGAACCTCACCCTGCGCGGCGCTCTGCTGGACACCGAGCTCGCCGACCGCACACGGGAACAGTCGTTCTGGAGCTTCTTTCCCGACCTGAACGGAGGGGCCACCCACGGATACAACTACGGCCGGGTGATCGACCGCTTCACCAACACCTTCGCCACCGACCGGGTGCGCACCAACAACTTCTTCCTGAGCAGCGATCTCACCGTGTTCAACGGGCTTCGGTTGCACAACGAGCGGCGCCGTGCCGGGCTCGACCTGGAGGCGGCGCAGGAGGCGGGCGATGCGGTGCGCAACGATGTGCGCAGCACCGTGGCGCAGCAGTTCATCGAGGTGCTGAGCGCCGAGGAGCGCATCCGGGCGGCCGAGGCCCAGCTGGCCAGCACCAGCCAGCAGACCGAGCGCATGCAGGCCCTGGTCGATGCCGGGCGGAACGCGCGGTCCGAACTGATCAACCTCCGGTCGCAGCAGGCCCAGCAGGAGTTCACGCTCGTGGATCTGCGCAACCGCCGCGAACAGGCGTTGCTCCAGCTGGCGCAGACCCTGCAGCTCACCTCGGACGAATTGCGCGGGTTCTCCGTGACCAGCCCGGCCCTCTCCGCGATGAGCGTGGCCGAGCCCACCGCCGATGTGGAGACCGTCCTGGCGGCCGTGCTCGCGCAGGACCCCTTGTACCGCCAGGCGGAACTGCGCGCCTCGAGCGCCGAGCGCGGCGTGGCCATCGCCCGGGCCGGCAGCTATCCGGTGCTCTCGTTCAACGCCTCGGCCGGCACCGGTTACTCCGGGCGCAACTTCGAGGCCATCGGCGATCCCATCGTCGGCCCTCCGGAGCAGATCGGCTTCACAGAGAGCAATGAGGCCGTGTTCATCCCCAACGTGGACTTCGAGACCCAGGTGCGGCCCTTCGGCAAGCAGCTGGACGACAACCTCAACGAATCGCTCGGCCTCACCCTTTCGCTGCCCATCTTCAACAACCGCCGCACCGAGCTGGCCGTCAGCCAGGCGCGCATCCAGCAGGAGCGGGCGGAGCTGGATGTGGTGAACGTGCGCGACCGCCGGCGCCGCGACGTGCAGGACGCGATCCTGGCACAGCGCGCGGCCTACACCCAGTACCAGGCCGCCCAACGCAGCGTGGAGGCCGCCGAGGAGAACCTGCGCTTCGCCGAGGCGCGCTATGAGCAGGGTGCCACCAACGCGCTCGAGCTGAACACCGCCCGCAACGATCTGCAGCGCGCCACCGCCGACCGCATCACGGCCAAGTACAGCTACGTGCTCGCCGTGAAGCTGCTCGACATCCTGCAGGGACTGCCCCTCACGCTCTGAGCCATGGGCCTGGTGCTTGCCATCGAGACCTCCACACACCTGTGTTCGGTGGCGGTGGGGCGCGACGGCGCCCTGCTGGCCGAGCGCAACGAGGAGGGCGAAGGATTCATCCATGCCGAGCGCCTGCATGTGCTTGCGGAGGAGGTGATGCGCGAGGCGGGCGAGGGCTTCGCCGCGCTCGACGCCTTGGCCGTGGGCATCGGGCCGGGCAGCTACACCGGCCTTCGCATCGGGCTCAGTGCCGCCAAAGGCTACGCCCATGCCTTGGGCCGCCCGATCATCGGTGTGGGCACCCTCGAGGTGTTGACCGCCGCACTGCATGCCCTGGGTGCCGCGCTGGAACCCGGACCCGTGCGCCATCCCATGATCGATGCGCGGCGGATGGAGGTGTTCACCGCGCCCTTCACCGCGGACGGCCGGCCCTTGGGCGCGCCGGAGCCGCGCGTGCTGGAGGCTGAATGGGCGGCGGGGCTCGGAGCAGCGCTGGTCTTCGGCGATGGCGCGGACAAAGCGTCGGCGCTTTGGGCCGCGACGGCGGGTGTGGAGCACATGCCGGGGATCCGTCCTTGGGCGCGGGCCTTGCTCGGCGTTGCGGAGGAGCGGTTGCGCGCGGGTGCGGTGGACGACCTGGCCTACCTGGTCCCCCTGTACGGCAAGGAGGCCGGCGTGACGAAGCCGCGCACCTGAGCGGGTCACATTGCGGCCAGGATCACCAGCAGCGCAGCGGGGCTCAGTTCCCCTTCGATCACCAGGATGGCGTCGCCCTTGCGTGCGAAGGCCCCGTCCGCCAGGAACACCGCGTTGCCCTCGATGCGGAAGGCCGCCTCGGCCTTGCTGCAGAAGGCACCGTCGCTGCGGAACACCGCAGGCCCATCGGCCACGAGCGCGCAGGTGCCGCGCGAGCACATCGGCCCACTGGCGTGCACCAGCCCCGGACCATCGAGGATGTAGGCGCACTCGCCGCGTGCCCAGTTGCCATCGGCGCTGCGGAACACGCGGTCGCCTTCGATCAGGTACACGCAGGGTCCGCGCGTGCCGAACGGCCCGCTGGCCGTGTGGATGGCCCCGCCCTCGACCACGAAGGCCGCATCACCCGGACGGGCCAGAGGTCCGTATGCCCAGCGCACGAGCGCCTGTTGCGCACGAACGCTTCCCGCACCGAACATCAACGTGAACGCCAACAGGAGGGAAGCGGTGTGCCGTGTCATCTTCGTTCGGTATGATAGCGGACCACATGGATCTGGCCGGTGGCCATGTCCTTGGTGAGCCGCGCCTTGAGGAACATGGTGTGCTCCTCGTAGAGGAACTCCTCGTGGCGCACGTGTCGCTCATCGTGGTACACCTCGAGGGTGGTGAGGTTGCCGGCCGTATCGTACCGGAAGGTCTCGGTGGTGCTTCGGGCCTCGCGCAGGTCGGGCCGCACGATCCGCTCGGCCAGCCGGCCCTTCTCATCGTAGCGGAAGCTCACACGCGAACGCCGACCGCTCACCAGGTAGCGGTCCTCGATGCTCCGCAGGTAGCCCCATTGGTCGCTCGCGTGGCGTTGCTCGCGGTAGGGCAGGCCGAGGTTGTTGCGGTATTCCCGCACCCAGGCGGTATCGCTCTCAGTGCGGTAGGCGTACCGCTCATCGCTGATCACGGTGCGCTCGCCCGGCTGGAACCGGTAGCGGTCGGGCCCGGTGTTGGCCACGCGCACGTACGTCTCGCTCACCGGTCGTCCGAGGCTGTCCAGCGTGGTCTCCAGCAGGTAGTGCCCGGCCAGGTCAGTGCGCAACTGGGCCACCGCGCGGCCGGCGTCGTCGTAGGTCCAGGCCACCGACGTCGTGTCCAGTCCCGTACCAGGCCGTCCGCGCGTGCTGTTGCTGTACACCAGGCGGCCTTCCCCGTCGAAGCGGTGGAGCAGCCGTTCGGGCAGCTCGCGCATGGGCCGCCCGTCCGGTTTCACCGAAGGCACCCCGGTGATGGCCGTGATGCCATTGCGTTTGATGAACGCAGGGTCCCAGGAGGGATGTTCGACATCGCGCTCCGTTGGGGCCACGCGAAGCATCTGTGCCGCCGTGGTCATCGGCAGCAGGATGGTGAAGGACCAGATCCACCTCATCGCAGCTGCCGCAGGGCCTCCTCCACCGTGCCCACCGGCATCCGGCAGGTCTTGTTCTGGCACACGTAAATGGTGGACGCACCGGCCAACAGCTTGCCTTCCAACAGGGGCAGCGCCGATCCGGCGGTGGTGCCCAGGAACAGCGCGTTCGGCACGTGATGCCGGCCGAATCCGAGCCGCAGCGCACCGGCCTCGGGACCGGTGATGGCGATCTCGTGGAAGGGGAACACGTGCGCCTGCATCAGCAGCGCCCAGTTGCTGTATCCCCCCGGATAGCTGTCCATCTGCCCCTTCACGTTCTGCAGCATCTGCTCGCTGAGGGCGAGGTAGCGCGGACGGTCGAGCAGGTGCCCGAGCAGGAAGAGCCCCTTGGCCATGCTGCTGTTGGAGGCGGGGGTCACGTTGTCGTTCACCTCCTTGCGGCGCGCCACCAGCGGCGGGTCCAGGTCGCTGGTGAAGTGGAACATGGCACTGGTGCTGTCGTGGAAGTGGGCGATCGCGTACTCGGCGAGCTTCTCAGCCTCGCGGACATGCGCCTCGTCGAAGGTGACACCGTACAGCGCCAGCAGGGCCTCGATGGTGAAGCAGTAGTCCTCCAGGTAGCCGTTGATGGTGGCCTTGCCGTTCTTGTAGCTGTGCCACAGGCCGCCGTCGGGTCGTCGGCACGGGCCGAGCAAGAGGGCCATCGTGCGCTTCGCCTGCTCCAGGTAGGCCGGTGTGCCGAACGCTTCGTAGGCATCGGCATAGGCCTGCACGGTGAGCGCGTTCCAGCTCACCAGCGCCTTGTCGTCGAGCCCGGGCCGCTCGCGGCGTTCCCGGGCCTCCAACAGCCGGGCGTTGATCGCATCGATGCGTGTTCGCAGCGTTGCGGGATCGATGCCGTTGCGTTGCGCGAAGGTGCTGTCGTCCACCGGGCGCAGCAGGATGTTGCGGCCGTGCTCCCAGAGCCCGTCCCCGCCCACGGCGTAGAGCTTCGCGGCCAGCTCGTGGTCGGTGCCGAGGGCGGTGCGCAGCTCCTCGTCGGTCCACACATAGAAACGGCCCTCCTCGCCCTCGCTGTCGGCGTCGAGCGCGCTGTAGTAGGCCCCTTCCGGGGAACGCATCTCGCGCTCCAGGAACGCCAGCGTGCGCTCCACCACCCGCCGGTGTTCCGGATCGCCATAGGCCTTCCACGCCTGGCAGTAGAGGCTCACGAGCTGCGCGTTGTCGTAGAGCATCTTCTCGAAGTGCGGCACCTTCCACAGGACGTCGGTGCTGTAGCGTGCGAAGCCGCCCCCCACCTGGTCGAAGAGGCCACCGCGTGCCATGCGGTCCAGGGTGAGCTTCACGTGGGCCTTCAGCGCCGGGTCGTTCGTGAGCCAGGCCTGCTGCAGCAGGAACAGGTAGTTGTTGGGCATGGGGAACTTCGGCGCGCGGTCGGGCCCGCCATGCTCGTTGTCGAACTGCTTCTCCCACACGTCCACAAAGCGGTCGAGCTCCTTGCGGGAGAACGGCGCCGGGTCCTCGTTGAGCACCACGAGGTCGAGCTCGGCGAGGCCCTGCTGCAGGCGGTCGGCGTAGCTGCGCACCCGTTCGGGCTCCTGGACCCAGGTGGTGCCCAGGTCCTGCAGCAGCTGGCGCCACTGCGCCGGGGCGAAGTAGGTGCCCCCGTACACCGGCCGCCCATCGGGCAGTGCGAAGCAGTTCAGTGGCCAGCCGCCCCTTCCGGTCATGAGCTGCACGGCACCCATGTACACCTGGTCCACGTCGGGGCGCTCCTCGCGGTCCACCTTGATGCAGATGAACCGCTCGTTCATCAGTTCGGCGATGCTGTCGTTCTCGAAGCTCTCGCGCTCCATCACGTGGCACCAGTGGCAGCTGCTGTAGCCCACGCTGATCAGCACCAGCTTGTTCTGCGCGCGCGCCGAATCGAAGGCTTCCTGCCCCCAGGGGAACCAGTCGACCGGGTTGTGCGCGTGCTGCAGCAGGTAGGGGCTCGACTCGTGGATCAGGCGGTTGGTGTGTCGGTGCGCGGTGCTGTCGTTCATGGATCCGGGGTCGTCGGTGCCACCGCTCCCGCACCCCCCGGCGGACAGCAGCAGGGCCGCGCAGCAGGGGATGAGCAGGTGGTGGGTCATGGGTTCAAAGAAAGGCCGGTGCCGGGGCGCCGGGGCGCCGCATGCCGCGCACCTCGTCAACAGCCTGCCGTGCGGAGCGGTGCGTCATCGTTGGAGCGGGGCCTCCAGCCGGATCGGGACCCGCTTCCGCACCAGCCCGGCGCGGGCGCCCACGGTGCCCTCGGCCCGGAGCACCGGCCGGTCGCCCAGCAGCATCCCCAGCCCCATCACCAGCAGCGGACCGCCCTCCACCCGCGCATGCAGGGGGATGCGCACCGTGGAGGTGCTTTGCGCGGGCACCGTCAGGGGCGTGTCCAGCACGGCCGTCCCGATGCGGGTGTCGTTCAGGTACAGGTCGAGCTCGGGTTCGTGCACCCGGATCCGGTATCGGTTGGGGTTGTTGACCCGCACGTCCACCCGCAGGGCCATGCCTTGGGCGTCCATGCCCGCCAACCGGACGTTCTCGACGCTGTCCACCGTCACCTCCCGGTACGCGGTGCACCCGGCCAGCGAGGCCATGCCCATCAGCAGCATCGGCACAGCGCTCCAGCGGACCATGGCCCTGCCCGACAACGGTCGTGCCGCGCTCACGCGTGCCCGTTCATCAGGGCGGCGTAGTGGTGGAAGAAGCGCGGGATCGTGCGAATGCCCATCATGTAGTTGAAGACCCCGTAGTGCTCGTCGGGGCTGTGGATGTTGTCCGAGTCGAGCCCGAAGCCGAACAGCACCGTCTTCAAGCCCAGTTCGGCCTCGAACAAGGCCACGATGGGGATGCTACCGCCACCGCGCGTGGGGATCGGGGTCTTGCCGAAGGCCTCCTCCATGGCCTTGCTGGCGGCGCGGTAGGCCACCGAATCGATGGGCGTCACCACGGCCTCGCCTCCGTGATGGGGCCGCACCTTCACCGTGACACCGGGCGGGGCGATACGCATGAAGTGGTCTTGGAACAGACGGGTGATGGCCTCGCTCTTCTGGTCGGGCACCAGGCGCATGCTGATCTTGGCGAAGGCCTTCGATGGCAGCACCGTCTTGGCGCCCTCGCCGATGTAGCCGCCCCAGATGCCGTTGACATCCAGCGTGGGGCGGATGCTGCTGCGCTCCTCGGTGCTGTATCCCTTCTCGCCGCGCACCGCATCGATGGCCAGGTCCTTCTTGTAGGCCTCCTCATCGAACGGGGCCTCGGCCAGGGCCTTGCGCTCGGCGGCGCTCAGTTCACGCACCGCATCATAGAAGCCCGGGATCGTGATGCGCCGGTCCGCATCGTGAAGGCTGGCGATCATCTCGCAGAGCGCATTGATCGGGTTGGCCACCGCCCCGCCGTACACCCCGCTGTGCAGGTCGCGGTTCGGCCCGGTGACCTCCACCTCGAGGTAGCTGAGCCCGCGCAGACCGGTATTGATGCTGGGCACGTCGTTGGCGATCATGGCCGTGTCGCTGATCAGCACCACGTCGGCCTTCAGGCGCTCCTTGTTGGCCTTGACGAACACCCCGAGGTTGTCGCTGCCCACCTCCTCCTCGCCCTCGATCATGAACTTCACGTTGCACGGCAGCCCGCCGTTGTGCAGCATGGCCTCCACCGCCTTCACGTGCATGTAGAACTGGCCCTTGTCGTCGGCGCTGCCGCGGGCGTAGATGACCCCGTCCTTGATCACCGGTTCGAAGGGCGGGGAGGTCCACAGGTCCAGCGGGTCGGGCGGCTGCACGTCGTAGTGACCGTACACCAGCACGGTGGGCTTGGCGGGGTCCACGATCTTCTCGCCGTACACGATGGGGTGGCCGGTCGTGGGGCAGATCTCTGCGCGGTCCACTCCGGCCTCCACCAGGCGCTGCTTGACGGCCTCGGCGCAGCGCTGCACATCGGCCTTGTATTTGGGGTCGGCGCTGACGCTGGGGATGCGCAGCAGGTCCATCAGTTCGGCCAGGTAGCGGTCCTGGTGGGCATCGACGTAGGCGAGGAGGTCCTTCACGACATTTCGGTATTTGACCCACGCGCGATCGTGGCGGAACTTCGCAGTGGGTAAATGGGCCCGAAAGATAGCCGCCCGCCGCCTGCGCGATCCCCCCCACCACTTGCTCGGGCTTACTGCCCCGCCTGTCCAGGGGGCGCTTGTTTCGCCCCACGAACGACCCCCACCCCATGACCCGCGCTCTCCTCTCCCTCCTGATCGGTCTCGCCACGCTGCCCGCCGGCGCCCAGCTGCTGATCAACAACGCCCCCACGCCCCAGAACCTGGTGCAGAGCACCCTCCTGGGCGGTGGGGTGGTGGCCAACAACGTGCAGTTCAACGGCATGTTCGGCGCTCCCGGTGGACAACCCGGCTGCGGCGCGTTCACGGCCAATGGCACCAACCTGGGCTTGGCCTCCGGCATCATCCTGTCCACCGGCTTCGTCAATGACGCCCCCGGCATGGGCGACATGACCTTCGCCAGCACCGGCCTGTTCACCGGCACCGACCCGGACCTGGCGTTGCTTTCGGGTGTGGCGATCAACGACGCCACGGTGCTGGAGTTCGACTTCGTGCCCACCGGCAACTCCATCGAGTTCCGCTTCGTGTTCGCCTCGGAGGAGTATCCGGAGTATGTGTGCGCGCTGGTGAACGATGCCTTCGGCTTCTTCCTCAGCGGTCCGGGCATCAACGGCCCGTTCAGCAACAATGCGATCAACCTGGCCCAGATCCCCGGCACCGGCGTTCCAGTGACCATCAACACCCTCAATGGTGGGTCGGCAGGCGATCCCATGAACGGTTGCGACCCCTTCAACTGTGCGGCCGCCGACCCCAACTGGGTGGCCAACAGCGCCTATTACGTGGATAACCTGTTCGGCAACACCATCACCTACGATGGGATGACCTCTGTGCTCACCGCCGGTGCCCAGGTGCAGTGCGGCCAGACCTACCACATCAAGCTGGCGATCGGCGACGGTGGCGACGAGATCTACGATTCGGCCGTGTTCCTGGAGGGCGGCAGCTTCGCCAGCGCCCAACCGGTGGTGAACGCCTCACCCGACGTGAACCTGCCGTGCAGCGGCTCGGTGGACATCAGCATCCTGAACGTCAACGGGGGCACCCCGCCCTACACCTACGAGTGGACCTTGAACGGCAACTTCGTGAGCGCCAACCAGACCATCACCGTGGGCCCGGGTCAGCAAGGCACCTATGTGGCCACGGTGACCGACGGCTGTGGCGCGGTGGTGCAGGAGCCTGTGGTGGTGGGCGCCCCGATCAGCCCGGCCATGAACCTGACGGTGACCCCGGACCTCAACCTGCCCTGCAGCGGTTCGGTGGACCTGGAGGTGCTGAGCCTCACGGGCGGTACCGCGCCCTTCACCTACGCGTGGACGCTCAACGGCGCTCCCGTAGGCAACGGCACCTCGATCACCGTGCCCAACACGGCACCTGGCACCTACGTGCTCACGGTGAATGACAACTGCGGGGGGTCCGTGCAGGAGAGCGTCGTGGTGGGCGCCCCGGTCAGCCCGGCCATGAACCTGACGGTGACCCCGGACCTCAACCTGCCCTGCAGCGGTTCGGTGGACCTGGAGGTGCTGAGCCTCACGGGCGGTACCGCGCCCTTCACCTACGCGTGGACGCTCAACGGCGCTCCCGTAGGCAACGGCACCTCGATCACCGTGCCCAACACGGCACCTGGCACCTACGTGCTCACGGTGAATGACAACTGCGCGGGTACCGTGCAGGAGAGCGTCGTGGTCGGCGCCCCGGTGAGCCCGCCCATGACCCTCACCCTGAGCCCGGATGTGACCCTCAACTGCCTGGGCACCGCCGACCTCAGTGTGCTGAACGTCGCGGGTGGAACGCCTCCGTTCACCTACAGCTGGACCCTGAACGGCAATGCGGTGGGCACGGGCACCACCATCCCGGTGGACGCCACCGCCCCGGGTACCTACACGGTGACCGTGAACGACAACTGCGCCGGTGTGCAGCAAGGCACCATCACGGTAACGGTGCTGCCCCCGGCCGTGCTGGCCGTCACCGCCTCGCCGGACGTGGAGCTGCCCTGCCAGGGCAGCGTGCTGTTGGAGGTGCTGAACGTGACCGGTGGCGTGGTCCCTTACACGTACGCCTGGACCCTGAACGGCACCAACCAGGGCAACGGCACCAGCCTGAACGAGCCCGCCGGCTCGCCGGGGGCCTATGTGATCACCGTGCAGGATGCCTGCGGCGGCTCGGGCTCGGCCACCGTGCAGGTGAGCCCGCCGAACATGCCCACGCTGACGATCACCCCCGGTGGCCCCTACACCGTGCCCTGCCTGGGTGATGCGGCGACCCTGACCCCCGGTGTCACTGGTGGCGATGGACAGTACACCTACACCTGGACCGATGACGCCGGCAACACCGTCGGTTCCGGGTCCAGCCTCACCGTGCCGGTGACCGGCGATGCCACCTACACCCTGGAGGTGGCCGACAACTGCGGCCAGCAGACCAGCGCCACCGTGGTGGTGGATGCTCCGGCGCCTCTGGAGCTGCTGCTGCCCACCACGGCCGTGGCCTGCGAAGGCGGCAGTGCCACGGTGACCGCCGGCGGTGCGGGCGGGGGAGGGGACTACACCTTCCTCTGGCAGCCTTCGGGAGATACCACCGCTGCGGTGACGGTGTTCCCGCAAGGCGACACCACGCTGACGGTGACGGTGACCGATGCCTGCGGGGCCAGCGCTTCCGGGGCGGTGACCGTGGTGGTGGAGATCCCGGTGGTGGACATCACCGTGAGCGAGCTCGGCGGGGATGAGTTCCGCTTCACGGCCCAGTGCCTGCCCGGCGCTGAGTCCTTCCACTGGACCTTCAGCACGGGCGCCCAGGCCTTCGGGGCCACCGTGGAGAACACATTCGCCGATGGCGACCAGTACTGGGCCACGGTGACGGCCACCACGCCTGCCGGATGCACCGATGTGGACTCGGTGTTCATGCAGCCCTCCGCGCAGCTCTTCATCCCCAATGCCTTCACCCCGGATGGGGACGGCATCAACGACGCATGGAGCCCCGTGGGCTACGCACTTACCGAACTGACCTACACCATCTTCGACCGCTGGGGTGCCGTGGTCTTCACCACCGAGGAGCTCGGCCGCACCTGGGATGGCCGCTTCGCCAACGGCCAGCCCTGCCCCACCGGGGTCTACGTGTACCAGTACCAGGCCAAGGGTCTGCGCTTCCCCTCCACCAAGGGCATCGGGTCGGTGACCCTGCTGGGCCAGGACATCGCCTCGGAGTAAGCCCTCGTCCTTTCCGGATGCCCGTCGGGCAACGGATCGGAGCCTCAGGCAGTCATGTGGTCGTCAAGGCTTAATTTTCAAGGCTTTTTCCACCCGCCATGGCCCCGATGAACCGCACCCTTCTCGCACTCTGCGCCCTGCTTCCCGTGGGTGCCGCCGCCCAGTTGGTGGTCACCAATACCCAGACCCCGGCCCAGCTGGTGCAGAACGTGCTCCTCGGCGGCGGGGTGACGGCCAGCAACTTCACCTTCAACGGATTACCGGCCAACACGATCAACCCCCAAGCCGGCGAGTTCGACGGCACGGCCTCCAATGTGGGCCTGGCCGCCGGCATGATCATGGGATCAGGGGATGTCACCTTCGCCATCGGCCCCAACAACATCGGCAGCGGCTCGGCCGGAGGCGGCAACTGGGGCTTCAACGATCCGGACCTGGACCAGCTGAGCGGGGTGGCGACCCACGATGCCGCCATCCTGGAGTTCGACTTCATCCCCACCGGGGATTCGCTCAAGTTCAACTACGTCTTCGGCTCCGAGGAATACGATGAATATGTCTGCGGCACGGTGAACGACGTGTTCGGCTTCTTCCTCAGCGGCCCCGGGATCACGGGACCCTTCACCAACAACGCGATCAACATCGCCCTGGTGCCGGGCACCCAGGTCCCTGTGTCGATCAATACCGTGAACAACGGGACCGTGGGCACCAACGGCACCGCCTCCAACTGTGCCGCGCTGGACCCGAACTGGATGAACAACAACATCTACTACAGTTCCAACGCCAACGGCACCACGGTGCAGTACGACGGCATGACCGTGGTACTGACCGCCCGTGCCGAGGTCGTCTGCGGCCAGACGTACCACATCAAGATCGCGATCGCGGACGGGGGCGACACCGCCTTCGACAGCGGCGTGTTCCTGGAGGCGGGCAGCTTCGTGAGCACCGGACAGGTGGTGCCCGACCTGGTGAGCGGGGTGCTGGTGAACGACAGCACGATGCTGGAGGGCTGCGGGCTGGTGGATTTCACCTTCTACCGCATGGGCGACACCTCCACGACGGACACGGTGAACCTCGCCATCCTGGGCACCGCCACGCCGGGTGTGGACTACAGCCCGGCCTTCCCCAGCCAGCTGATCTACTACCCCGGCGACACGGCCATCACCTTCCTGCTCACCATCCCGCAGGACGCCGACGGCCTCGAGTCCATCATCATCCAGATCCAGCAGCTGATCCAGTGCGCCGGGATCCAGATCCAGACCGAGTTCCACTTCTACATCGATTCGCCACCACCGCTGGATGTGCAGGCCAGCAACATCCAGAGCGATTGCAACCTCACCGAGTTGCTGGCGCCTGTGGTCACGGGCGGGTCCGGCAACTACCACTACAGCTGGAGCACCGGCGAGACCACCCCCACGATCTCGGTCTCGCCCGGAGTGACCACCACCTACACCTTCACCGTCAGCGATACGTGCAGCATCGTGCCCGCCACCGTCGACATCACCGTGGACGTGCCGGTGTATGCACCGATGGTGCTGACGCTGACGCCGGACACGGCCATTCCCTGCCTCGGCGATGCGGACCTCAGCGTGCTGAACGTGGCCGGCGGTGATGGCAACTTCACATACGAGTGGACCACCGGCACCACGGTGGTGGGCTCCACCGCCACGGTGAACGTGAACGCCGGCCCGCCCACCTACTATGTGACCACGGTGACCGATGGCTGCGGCTCCATCGCACAGGACAGCGTGCTCACCACAACGGCCCCGCTGCCGCCGATCGAGATCGTCACCAACGGCGACCCGACCGTCATCTGCGTCGGTGACACCACCACCATCTCGATCGCTTCCGTCACCGGAGGCAACGGCGTGTACACCTACACCTGGGAGGACGCCAACGGCACGGTGATCGCCACGGGGACGAGCACGGACGTGCCGGTGCCCGCGGATGCGGTGTACACGTTCACGGTCAGCGACCAGTGCGGCTATACCGGCAGTGCCGTGGTGGCCACCTACATCCCGCATCCCGAACCCTTGTTGATCGACCTCACCGAGGACCAGGTGATCTGCTACGGCGACAGCCTGCTGTTGAGCGCCCAGATCACCGGCGGCTCCGGGATCTACCGGATCGAGTGGCCGCTGCTGGCCCACACCGACCCCGAGGTGATGGTGAACCCGTTGAGCGCCACCACCTACGTGGTGAACGTGTACGAGGAATGCGGCCTGTTCAGCAGCGCCCAGGTGGAGATCGACGTGGAGCCCACCCTGGCCGACATCGTGGTGACCAATGAGGGCATCGACGACTGGCAGTTCGACGCCGCCACCTATCCCGAACCCATCTACTACTTCTGGAACCTCGGTGATGGCACCAAGGCCAGCACGCAGCAGGTGTCGCACAGCTACACCGACATGGAGGACCACTGGGTGCACCTGGAGATCGTGACGGCCAACGGCTGCCGCGCCACCGACTCGGTCTACATCATTCCGCCGGCGCAGATCCACTTCCCCAATGCCTTCACCCCGGATGGCGATGGCATCAACGAGGTCTTCGGGCCGGTGAGCCACATGGTGTCCTCCTACGAGATGACCATCTTCGACCGCTGGGGCGAGCAGATCTTCGCCTCGTCGGACGAGGAGCCGGTGTGGGACGGCAAGGTGAACGGCAACATGGCGCCCACCGGCGTCTATGTGTACAAGTACAAGGCCGAAGGCCATTACATGCCGCCGCAGGAGGGTTACGGGCACGTGACCCTCATCCGCGGCACGATCCAGGAGAACTGACATGAGGCGAGGAACCGATCGTGGCCTGCTGGTGGCCATCCTGCTGCTGCCCGCCGTGGCGGCGGCACAGATCACCGTGGACAACACCCAGACACCGGAGCAGCTCGTGCAGAACGTGCTGCTGGGCGGTGGCATCACGGTGAGCAACGTGACCTTCAATGGCCAGCCGGGCAACGTGATCAACGACCAGATCGGCAGCTTCGACGGCACCAACTCCAATGTGAACATCGCCCAGGGACTGGTGATGTGCAGCGGGAGCGTCCCCGAGGTGGTCGGTCCCAACAACAACGATGGGCTCA
>OEIV010000417.1_pt1 | contig 23405 bp, 25 predicted proteins | sample 1539231 | NCBI WGS metagenome assembly OEIV01 (sample SAMN03794762, study PRJEB22550) | activated sludge metagenome | feature: wastewater treatment plant; material: activated sludge; isolation source: Wastewater treatment plant of a petroleum refinery complex | place: Argentina: Buenos Aires ... | reverse complement strand
ACCGCATCCTGCCGGCTGATGACGCTGCCGGACGATTGGCGTCCGCCCGGTGTCAGCATGGCGGTGAGATCGCCGGTGCCGATGTCCTCGATCAGCGCGGCGGCGACGTTGCGGTCGATTTCTGCGGTCAGGCGCAAGGCAAAGTCCATGTTCATTTCCCTTTAGAGTGATCCAGCGAGGTTTCAGCGGCGATCCAGCAGTTCAGGTGCGCGCGCGCGGCGCCGATGAGCTCGCCGGCGGTCAGGCCGACCGGCCCGGTTCCGGCGGCGGTCAGGTCGTCCGCCGCGCGGCCATGGAGATGGACCGCGGCCAGCAGCGCCGCCTCGGCCGGCCATGCCTGCGCCAGCAGGGCGGCGATCATGCCGGCGAGCACATCGCCGCTGCCGGCGGTGGCGAGGCCGGGGTTGCCCGAGGCATTGATGTGCCAGCGGCCATCGGGACGCGCGACGACTGTGCCGCAGCCCTTGAGCGCCACCAGAGCCTGGCTGCGCCCGGCCAGGGCCAGCGCCGCGGCCACGCGGTCCGCCTGCACGGCCCCGGTGTTGGTTCCGAGCAGGCGCGCGGCCTCGGCGGGGTGCGGTGTCAATATCGTCGGCGTGCCGCGACGACTGACTTTGCCAAGGAGCACGGGATGCGCGGCCAGCAGGTTGAGCGCGTCGGCGTCCAGCACCAGCGGCAGCGGCGCGTCGATCGACCGCCGTAACAGATCGAGTGCCCGCTCCGAACCGCCAAGGCCGGGACCGACGGCCAGCGCCGTCGCCAGGCCGAACACATCGGCCGGCGTTCGCAGCATCAATTCCGGCTGCATGGGGTCGACCGGCAATGCCTCGATCATGCCGACGTACACCCGGCCGGCGCCGAGCCCGAGTGCGGCCCGGCCGGCCAGCAACGCCGCGCCGGCCATGCCGGGTGCCCCGCCGACGATGCCGGCGCTGCCGAAGCTGCCCTTGTGGCTGTTGCGCGGTCGCGGCCGCAAATGCGTTTGGAACAGCGCCGGGGCGATCAGGCATCCATCCGGATCGTCGATGGCGAGTCCGAGCGTGTCGACGCTGATCTCGCCGCAATGATCGGGGCCGTTCAGCGTGTACAGTCCGGGCTTGCCGGCGATGAAAGTCAGTGTTCGCGAAGCGCCGACCGCGACGCCCAGCACGCGGCCGGTGTCGGCGCACAGGCCGCTGGGCAGGTCGACCGCCAGGATGGGGCAGCCCAGCCGGTTGATGCGCTCGATCAGTGCGGCGGCCCGGCCTTCGACCGGGCGGGTCAGGCCGATGCCGAACAGGCCGTCCACCGCGAGCGCCCAGTTGCGCTCCGGAATCTCGTCCAGAATCTCGCCGCCGACAGCCCGCCAGGCGTCCAGCGCCGCCCGGGCGTCGGGCGGCAGGCGCGGGGGATCGCCGGCGAGGACGACCGCCGGGGTCACGCCTCGTTCCATCAGCAGGCGTGCCGCCACCAGCGCGTCGCCGCCATTGTTGCCGGGGCCCGCGACCATCAGCAGCGGCGCTTCGGCATCGGGCAACATGCGTTCGATCGCGGCGGCCAGAGCGGCGCCGGCGCGTGCCATCAACGGCGGATCGGCGTCGGCGTGGCGCGCCTCGACGGCGCGCAGTTCGGGACTGCGCAGGATGGGCGTGATCATGACGGCATTGTAGCCGTCCCGCCCGCCGTCGATCAGGCGTGCGACGACTGTCCGGCGAGCAGCAGCCGTTGCCGCGCGCGCTCATTGGCGCGGGCATCCAGCCAGTTACGGCCGGCGATCATCAGGCCCAGTACGAAGAACGCACCCGGCGGCAGGATGGCGATCAGGAAGCCCGGGTAGTCTTCCGGCAGGACCTGAATGGCACTGAGGCCGGGAATCACCATGTCGATGCCGGCGAATAGGGTGCCCTGGCCGACGAACTCGCGGATGGCGCCGAGCAGGCCGATCACCCAGACGAAGCCGATGCCCATCATCACGCCATCGAAGGCCGCGGCGCCGGGCGGATTCTTGGCGGCAAAGGCTTCGACCCGGGCGAGCACGATGCAGTTGACGACGATCAGCGGAATGAAGATGCCCAGCACCAGATACAGTTCGTGGAGCCATGCGTTCATGGCCATGTCCACCACCGTCACCAGCGCGGCGATGATCAGGATGAATACCGGAATGCGGATCTCGTAGGGGATGAGCCCGCGCAGCGTCGACACGATCAGGCTGGCCATGCCCATCACCAGGATGGTGGCGAGCCCCAGGCTGATCGCGTTGACGGCGGTGTTGCTGATGGCCAGCAGCGAGCACAGGCCGAGCATCTGCCCCAGCACCGCATTCTGCTTCCACAGGCCGTTGTGGGTGATCTCACGATAGGCGTTCACGGCGTCTTCTCCTGTAGCGTGGTGCCGGCCGGCAAAGCGAACAGTGCCGCGCGTCGCTCGGCGATCCAGATGAGGGCCTTGCCCGAGGCGTTGGTGACCGCGCGTGCCGAGATGGTGGCGCCGGCACGGGCATCGAACCGGCCGCCATCCTTCTTGACTTTCCAATGCCCGCCCAGCGCCAGGTCGTAGCCCTGGCCGCTGAATTGCTCGATCCACGGGTTGGACTTGTTCTTGTCCTTCTTGGGATCGATGTAGTCCCCGAGGCCGGGAGTTTCCTTGTGCTGGGAAACGCGGACGGCACGCAGCCGGCCGTCGGCCAATACCGCCAGCACCAGGCCGATCCGGCCCGAGTAGCCATTGTTGGCGCCTGCTTCGAACACGAGGGCGACGGGCTCGCCGCCCTTGCGCGCGCGGTAGGCGGGGCTGGGCTCGTCGAGGCCGAGGGCGGGCGTGGCCGGCAGCGTCACGGCATCAGCCAGCAGATCATTGTCATAAAGCGTCGGCGGCAGGACTTCACCGATCAGCTTGAGCTTTTGCGCCTGGGCGCTGGCGTCGAGGATCGGCTTGGTCATGTCGTGGGTGAAGGCCATCAGCGCGGTGAAGACGATGGTGAACAACAGCAGTACCGTCGCCGTGCGCGCCGAGACCTTCATGGCGCCGGGCTGGCGCTGCACTTCGCCGGGCGCTGGTGGTGTGTCGTCGAGAGGCAGGCGGTCCTGGGGGTCGCTCATGGCTGTCGCCCGTCGGGGTTTTTGCCTGTCTTGCGGCCGAACACCGGCCGCTGCGTGCGCATGTCGATCAGCGGCACGCAGATGTTCATCAGCAGCGTCGCGAACGCGATGCCATCCGGATAGGCGCCGAAGGTGCGGATGATCCAGGTCAGCAGCGCGATGCCGGCGGCGAAGATGAGCTGACCGCGCACCGTGGTGGCGCCGGACACCGGGTCGGTGGCGATGAAGAAGGCGCCGAGCATGGCGCCGCCGGTGAAGAGGTGAAAGGTCGGACCGGCGTATTGCGTCGCGTCGACCAAGGCGAACACACCCGATATCAACCCCAGGGTGGCCAGGAATGCGGTCGGCACGCGCCAGGAAATCACGCCCTGCTGGATCAGCCAGAGCCCGCCAGCCAGATAACCCAGCGCCACCCACTCCCAGCCCCGGCCGCCGATGTTGCCGAACGTGGCGTTGCTGCCAAGCACGCCCTCGACCGTGGCCCGCGTTTCTGGCAGGCGCAGCACCGTGCGCAGGGCATCGAGCGGCGTTGCCATGACGATCGCGTCGAGGTGGCGGTCGGCGCCGAAAATGGCCCGGAATTCGGCGGCAAAGTCGGTGAAGCCGGCTGCGGGCCATTGCGACATCAGTTGCGGATAGGCGACGATCATGACGCAGAACGCCACCATGGCAGGGTTGAATGGGTTCTGGCCGAGGCCACCGTAGAGGTGCTTGGCCACCACGATGGCCACCAGGACGCCGAGCACGATCAGCCACCAGGGCGCGATGGAAGGGAAGGTGAGGGCGATCAACCAGGCCGTGACCAGCGCGCTGCCATCCTTCAGGAACAGGCCGAGCGGCTTGCCGCGCATCGCCAGCACGGCCGCCTCGGCCGCCAGGGCGGTGATGCTGGCCAGGGCGATTTGCAGCAGGATGCCGGCGCCGAAGAACCAGACGTAGGCCGCGATGCCGGGCAGCAGCGCCGCCAGCACCTTGAACATGACGGCGCTGACGCTGGCGGGCTTGGGGATGTAGGGAGAATTCAACACGGCGTCAGGTGTCCTTGGCAGCGGTGGCGGTCGCGGCGGCATGGCGCGCTTCGGCTACCGTGACCTGCGCTTGCTGCTCCGCCGTCATCCGATGCACATCGGTGTTCAGGGCGGGCGTCGTCTGTTCGCGGGCCTTGGCCATCGCTGCTTCGATCAACGCCTTCTTGTCGTCGCTCTCGCTGGCCGGAACGCTTTCGTCACCGGCCGACGCTCGCGCCAGTTTCGCCTTGGTTTCCGCCGCCTTGGCGGCCAGCTTGGCGGCTTTGTCCTGTTTTTCGCGCTCTTCGCGGGCGAGACGAAATTCATAGCGTTCGCGCGCGTGGTCGGCCGCCAGCTTGTCTTTTTCGCGCGCGCGGATCGATGATTTGGCGTACCGGTAATAGTCGACCAGGCGGATGCGCGACGGGCAGACAAAGGCACAGCAGCCGCACTCGATGCAATCGAACAGGTGATACTCCTGGCACTTGCCCAGATTTTGCGAACGGGCGAACCAGTAAAGCTCGTAAGGCGCCAGTTCGGCAGGACAGGCCTGGGCGCAGGCGCCGCAGCGGATGCAGGGCATTTCCGGCGTCGGCGCCGGAAACAGGGCCGGGCTGGCGGCGATGATGCAGTTGGTGGCCTTGACCACCGGCACCGCCAGGTCGGGCAGCGCGAAGCCCATCATCGGCCCGCCCATCAGGTAGCGGTCGGTGTCGGCTTGCGGGTGGGCCAAGGCGATCAATTCGTTCACCGGCATACCGATCGCGACTTCGTAATTGCGCGGCTCGGCGACGTTGCCGGTCAACGTCACCAAGCGCGAGATCAGCGGCTCGCCACGGCTGACTGCGCGATGAACGGCCGCCGCGGTGCCGACGTTGAAGCACTGTACGCCGAAGTGTGAGGGCAGCTTGCCATAGGGAATCTCGAGGCCGGTGAGCACGCGAATCAGCTGCTTCTCGCCACCGGCGGGATAGCGGGTCGGCACCGCGACTACCTCCAGCCCCGGATCGGCGCGGGTGGCGGCCGCCCGCATCGCGGCGATGGCTTCCGGTTTGTTGTCCTCGATGCCGATCAGCAGTTTCCTGGCGCCGAGCAGCTCGCGCAGCATGATCGCGCCGCCCACGATGTCCTCGCCGCGCGTGCGCATGAGCATGTCATCGCAGGTGATCCAGGGTTCGCACTCGGCGCCGTTGATGATCAAAGTGTCGATCGCCGTGCCGCCGGCTTTCACGTAGCTTGGGAAGGCGGCGCCACCCATGCCGACCAACCCTGCTTCCCGCAAGCGGCGGCGCAACTGCTCGGGCGATGTCCGCGCGGCATCCAGGGGTTCGAGTTCCACCCAGCGCTCGGCGCCATCAGGCTCGATGATGGCGCAGATGCCAGCGAGTCCCGACGGATGGGCGATGGCGCGCGCCTCGATGGCGCGGACATGGCCGGAGGTCGGCGCGTGCAAGGCCACCGACAGCCCGTCTTCCGGCGCGGCGATCATCTGCCCTTTCAGGACAGAGTCGCCGGCCTTGACCATGATGCGCGGCGACGCTCCGGCATTCTGGCGCAAGGGCACGGTCAACAAGGAGGGCAAGGGCGCCTTGGCAACCGGCAGCCGGGTTGATTCGTTCTTGTGGCTGTCGGGCTTGATGCCGCCCCAGAAGCCGAACAGTCGGCGCATCATGCCGCCTTCCTGATTTCGATCACCGGATACTTCCACTTCCAGCTGTCCATCGACTCGGCAATCGGTACCATGGCGATGCAATCGACCGGACAGGGCGCCACGCACAGCTCGCAACCGGTACATTGCGGGGCGATGACGGTATGCATCTGCTTGGCGGCGCCGACGATAGCGTCGACCGGGCAGGCTTGCAGGCAGAGCGTGCAGCCGATGCAGACGTTTTCGTCGATGACGGCGACGCTCTTGGGTTTTTCGACGCCATGCTCGCCCGAAAGCGGCTTGAATTCGCGGCCGAGCAGGTCGGCGAGCTTGCGGATGCCATCTTCACCGCCCGGCGGGCAGCAATTGATGTCGGCGTCGCCGTTGGCGATGGCCTGGGCATAGGGGCGACAGCCCGGGTAGCCGCACTGGCCGCACTGGGTCTGGGGCAGGATGCCATCGATTTTCTCGACCAGCGGATCGCCCTCGACGCGGAACTTGACCGCGGCGTAGCCGAGCGCCGCCCCGAGCAGCACGGCGCCCAGCGCCATGACGAGCAAGGCGGTGATCACTTGTACTTGTCCAGGCCGGCGAAGCCCAGGAAAGCCAGGCTCATGATGCCGGCCGTGATCATGGCGATCGCGGTGCCGCGAAAATGCACCGGCACGTCGGCGCCCTCGAGACGCTCGCGGATGCCGGCGAAGAGAATGAGGGCCAGCGTGAAGCCCGCCGCCGCGCCGAGGCCGAACACCATCGATTCGAGCATGTCGTGGCGCATGCCGATGTTGAGCAGCGGCACGCCGAGCACCGCGCAGTTGGTGGTGATCAGGGGCAGGTAGATGCCCAGCACCTGATGCAGCACCGGGCTGGTTTTTTCGATGATCAGCTCGGTCAGCTGGACGATGGAGGCGATGGTGACGATGAAGGCCAGCGTGCGCAGATAAATCAGTTCGTAGGGCACCAGCAGCCAAGTGTCGATGAAGTAGCTGGTGCCACAAGCCAGCGTCAGCACGAAGGTTGTGGCGAAGCCCATGCCGATGGCGGTCTCGAGCTTCTTGGAGACGCCCATGAACGGGCACAGTCCGAGGATGCGGACGAAGACGACGTTATTGACGAGCGCCGCGCCGAGAACGATGAAAAGATAGCTGGCCATATGCGATTGAGCCTCCAGCCAGCGGGCGCCAACTGGACGACAAGTGGCGGATTATCGCTGCTGGTGGTTTATTAGACAACCATGTATCGCTCGCGCCTATTTGCCGCCGTCGGCGGTGGCCCGGATGCATTCGCCAACCAGTTCCGGGCCCTTGAACACGATGCCCGAATAGATCTGTAACAGCGCCGCGCCGGCGTCGAGCTTGGCTTTTGCCTTCCCGCCGTCCACGATGCCGCCGGCGGCGATCACGGGGAGTTCGCCGGCCAGCGCCAAAGTCAGCCGTCGCAGCACGCCGGTCGAACGCTCGAATAGAGGCGCGCCGGAGAGGCCGCCGGCCTGGTTGCCATGCTTGAGGTGTTCGACGCCCTCGCGCGCGAGCGTGGTGTTGGTGGCGATGACGCCGTCGAGGCGGTGGCGGCGCAGGGCATCGGCGATGTTGACGATCTGCGCCTCGTCGAGGTCGGGCGCGATCTTCAACGCCATCGGTACGTAGCGGCCGTGTTTGTCGGCCAGTTCGGTCTGGCGAGTCCTGAGTGCGCCGAGCAGGGCGTCCAGCTCCGATTCGCCCTGCAATTGCCGCAGGTTCTTGGTGTTGGGGCTGGAGATATTCACGGCCACGTAGCTGGCGAGGGCATAAACCTTGTCCAGGCAGGCGAGGTAGTCGTCGGCGGCTTTTTCGATCGGCGTGTCGAAGTTCTTGCCGATGTTGATGCCGAGAATGCCCTTGAACCTGGCGGTCCGGACGTTGGCGACGAGGGCGTCGACGCCGCGGTTGTTGAAGCCCATGCGGTTGATGATGCCTTGCGCCTCGGGCAGCCGGAACAACCGCGGCCGCGGATTGCCGGGCTGCGGGCGCGGCGTGACGGTGCCGACTTCGATGAAACCGAAGCCCCAGGTGGCCAATGCGTCGATGATTTCGCCGTTCTTGTCGAGGCCGGCGGCCAGGCCGACGCGATTGGGAAATTCCAGCCCCATCACCGTGACCGGCGAGGCGCGCAGTGGCCGGTAGGCGGGCAACACGCCGGTCTTCTGCAGGGCGGCAAGTCCGGCCAGTGTCAGTTCGTGGGCGGTTTCGGGGTCGAGGGCGAAAACGAACGGTTTGACCAGGCAGTAGGGCAGCATCATGCGGAATCCTTCGGGCGATGACGGCGCGCGGCGCGATGGCGCCAGGCGCGGACAAGATGGATTCGATAGGCGAAGCGGGTCGCCAGATAGCCGGCGATGGCGAGCAGCGAGGCCAGCAGCACCAGGCCGACCATCAGCGGTTCGCCAAGGTGGAGCACCCAGTCGCCCAGATCCTCGACCCAGGCGATCAGACCGGCATCGCCATATTCGGGTGGCGTGACGAACATGGCGCCGTCCGCCCATCCGAACAGCCCCAGCGCAAACTTGCCGATGGCAAAGGCGACGACATAGAGCGGTACGATGGTCACGGGATTGGTATAGAGGGTGCTGAACAGCGCCAAGGGCAGATTGACCTTGAAGATCACCGCGCAGATGGCGGCGCCGAGCATCTGGAACGGGCCGGGAATCAGGCCGCAGAACATGCCGACGGCGACGGCGCCGGCCGCGGAATGGCGGTTGAGGTGCCACAGGCGGGGATGCAGCAGCGTCGATTCGAAGGGCGCCAGCCAGCGGCTGTTGCGGATGGCGTCGTGGTCCGGCAGAAATTTCCGCAAGTGCCTGCGCATTGGGGAATTCTACCGGCTTCTGCTCTAATCGCCCTCGCCATGCGTTTCGCCATCCTCGCCGTCGCCGCCGGCATCCTCGTCTTGCAGTTCCAGCCCGAATTGCCCGGCGTGTCGAGTCTTGGCGCCGCTTGCCTGGGCGGGCTGGCGCTGCTGGCCGCGGCCAGGCGCCGGCCATGGCTGGCGATCCCCGGCGCGGTGTTGATCGGCTGGTGCTGGGCCGGCGGTTGGGGGGCGCATCGGCTCGCCGACCACTTGCCCAGCGACAACGAAGGACGAGACATTGCAATCGTCGGCGCGGTGGCGGGATTGCCGCAGCGATTCGAGAACGGCGTGCGCTTCGATTTCGATGTCGAGCATTCGAGCCTGGCCGTACCGAAGCGGATATCGCTGTCCTGGTACCGGGGGTGGCGACCGCAGGACGACGAAGAATTTCATCACTTGCCGACTATCCGGGCCGGTGAGCGCTGGCAGCTGACGGTCCGGCTCAAGCGGCCGCACGGCAACATGAATCCGCATGGCTTCGATTACGAGGCATGGCTGTTCGAGCGCGGCATCCGGGCAACCGGTTACGTGCGCAAGGCCGACGGCAACCAGCGGCAGACGGAGCTCGTCGTCGCGCCGGGGTATCTCATCGAACGCTGGCGACAGACTATCCGCGGCCATTTTCAGCGCGCGCTCGGCGAGGCGCCTTATGCCGGTATCCTGGTGGCGCTGGCGATTGGCGATCAGCAGGCCATTGCGCCGGAACTTTGGCGGGTGTTCGCGCGTACCGGCGTCACGCATCTGCTCAGCGTGTCCGGGCTCCACGTGACCATGGTTGCCGGGTTGGCGGCATGGCTGGCCAACCGGGGATGGCGCCGCTCGTCCTGGCTGATGCTGCGGTTGCCGGCCCAGAAGGTTGCGGCGGCGGCGGGCTTTTTCGCCGCGCTGATCTACTGCCTGCTGGCCGGCTTTGCCGTGCCGGCACAGCGGACGCTCTATATGCTGGCGGTGGTGGCGCTGGCAGTGTGGACCGGCCGCACGGCGGCCATCAGCCGGGTGCTGGCGCTGGCTTTGCTGGTGGTGCTGCTGATCGATCCGTGGGCGGTGCTGGCCGCCGGCTTCTGGCTGTCGTTTGGCGCGGTCGGGCTGCTGTTCTACGTCGGTGCGGGGCGTCTCGGCGAATCCCATTGGCTGGCGACCTGGGGCCGGGCGCAGTGGGCGGTGACCATCGGCATGATGCCGGCGCTGCTCGCCTTGTTCCAGCAATTCTCGCTGGTATCGCCGATCGCCAACGCTATCGCCATCCCCGTCGTGAGCCTGCTGGTGACACCGCTCGCCCTGGTCGGTGCCCTGCCACTGGGTAAACCGTTCCTTTGGCTTGCCCACTGGCTCACGGAATGGCTGATGAAGCTGCTTTACTGGCTGTCTGCTTCAGGCTGGGCGATGTGGCAGCAGCAGGCGCCTCCCGCATGGGCGGTGGCGCTGGGCGTGGCGGGCGTCGGCTGGCTGCTGTTGCCGCGCGGTTTCCCGGCGCGCTGGGTGGGCGCCATCGCCTTGGTGCCGCTGGTGACGACGCCGGTGGCACGACCGACGCCGGGCGAATTTTTGGTGCGCATGCTCGACGTTGGTCAGGGGCTGGCCATGCATGTGCAGACCGCGCACCACGATCTGCTCTACGACGCCGGGCCTGCATATTCCGCCGACGCCAACAGCGGCAGCCGCATCATCGTGCCCTACCTGCGCGCGATCGGCGTCGGCAGGCTCGATACGTTGATAGTCAGCCATCAGGACAAGGACCACGAGGGCGGGGCCCAGGCCGTGCTCGACGCGGTGCCGACCGGGCTGCTGCGCTCCTCCGTGCCATCGGCGCACCCGCTCCTGACGTCACCGGTACCGCATCGCCGTTGTGCGGATGGCGAGGCATGGGAATGGGATGGCGTCCGGTTCGAGATCCTGCATCCGCGCGAGGCGGACTACGCATCGGTGCGCAAGAGCAACGCGCTCTCCTGCGTCTTGAAGGTGTCGGCGCCCGTTGGCGCGCTACTGCTGACCGGCGATATCGAGGCGAAGGACGAGGCGGCATTGCTGGCACGACACGGCGACCGGCTTGCCACGGACGTAATGCTGCCGCCGCATCACGGCAGCCGCAGTTCGTCGTCGGCGGAGTTCCTGGCCGGCGTGTCGCCACGGCTGACTTTGATTTCGGCCGGCTATCGCAACCGTTTCGGCCATCCGGCGCCGGAAGTGGTGGAGCGCCTGCAAGCGTCGGGCGCGGCGATACGCCGCACGGATGCCGAGGGCGCGCTGACCCTGCGTTTCGGCCGCGAAGATATCTCGGTCGCCGCCGAGCGTGCGGAACGCCGCCGGTACTGGCACGGCCGCTGATAGACTGGCGGAAGGAGGAGTCATGCCATGGCAATGCGCCAGAAGACCGTTCAATGCCTGAGCCCGACAGGGCTGCACGACATGGCCTATGTCGAGTGGGGCGACCCCGCGAACCGCAAAGTGCTGGTTTGCGTGCACGGCCTGACGCGCTGCGGCCGCGACTTCGATTTTCTCGCGCAGGCGCTGGCCGACGAATACCGCGTCGTCTGTCCCGATGTCGTCGGTCGCGGCAGGAGCGCGTGGCTGCGCGACAAGACCCATTACGGCATTCCCCAATACTGCGCCGACATGGTGACGCTGCTGGCGCGCGTCGATGCCGATAAGGTGCACTGGGTCGGCACGTCCATGGGCGGGCTGATCGGCATGGCGCTCGCCGCCCAGCAGGACACGCCGATCTCCCGGCTGGTGCTCAACGACGTCGGTCCAGTCATCACGGCGGCGTCGATCGCCCGCATCGGCGAGTACGTCGGCAAGGCGCCGCGTTTTGCCTCCGTTGAGCAGGCCGAGGCATTCCTGCGCGTGGTTTCAGCGCCATTCGGCGCGTTGAGCGATCGGGAATGGCGCCACTTGACCGTGCATGCGTTGCGCCAATCGGCCGACGGCCCCTGGGAGATGGCCTACGACCCGGGCATCGCCGAGCCCTTCCGGGCGGCGATGGGCGAGGGCAAGGATATCGAATTGTGGCCGCTCTACGAGGCGATCCGCTGTCCGACCCTGCTCGTGCGCGGGGCCGAGTCCGACCTGTTGACCGTCGAGACCGCGAGGCAGATGGCCGGCCGTGGCCCGCGAGCCAGCGTGGTGGAAATCCCGGGCGTCGGTCACGCGCCGGTGCTGATGCAGCCCGATCAAATCAGCATCGTTCGTGACTTCCTCGTGGGGTAGAATGCGTTGTGGCGGGTCTCCCCGCATTGTGGCGCGGTGAACCTGGTCAGGTCCGGAAGGAAGCAGCCACAGCCGATGTCCGCAAGTGCCGGGGGTCAGGCTCGCCACCCTTTCCTTTTTCCCGTTATTCCGCCATTGGAGTTCGCCTTTGGCAACATCCGCTTACAAATGTGGGGTGGTGCGACACATCCGGGTTACCTCCTGGCGCTGGAATGCGCAGGCCATCAAGGCATCTCAACAGGAGAAAGCAATGAAATCGAGCAAGAAGATCGTCCTCGCCATGGCGGCCATCGGCCTGGCGGGCCTCGGGTCGTGGGCGGTGGCGCAGCCCGGTGGCGGCTACTGCGACGGCCCCATGGGCATGATGGGCGGCGGCATGCGCGGCATGAAAGCCGATCCCGGCGCGCGTGCCGAACAACACCTGAATCGCTTGAAGGCCGATCTCAAACTGACGCCGCAGCAAGAGCCCCTGTGGCAGGCGTTTGCCGACAAGGTCAAGGCCGAGGCGGGCAAGGGCATGCAGGCGATGCGCGATAACGCCCAGGATCTTAGCCTTGCCGCGCCCGAGCGCATGGCGCGCATGACCGAGATCATGAAACAGCGTTTGGCGACCATGGAGTCGGTGCATGCCGCGTTCAAGCAAATGTACGACAGCCTGTCGGCCGATCAGAAGCGGGTTGCCGACATCCATGCAGCACGCATGGGCCACATGGGACCTCATCACGGACCCATGCGGCGCGGGGGCGGCATGTCGCCCCCGCCACCGCCCGCGAAGGGCTGACGTCTCGTCGAGCGTGGGTGATGACGGGACGCTTCCCGAGGGAGCGTCCCGTTTGCGTTTACAATTCCCCGCCATGAGTTATCAGGTCCTCGCCCGCAAGTGGCGCCCGAAATCCTTTGCCACGCTGGTGGGACAGGAGCATGTGGTGCGGGCGCTGACGCACGCGCTGGATCAACAGCGGTTGCACCACGCCTATCTGTTCACCGGCACGCGCGGCGTCGGCAAGACCACGCTGGCGCGCATCGTCGCCAAGGCGCTCAACTGCGAGACCGGCATCACCGCCACACCCTGCGGCACGTGTTCGTCGTGCCAGGAAATCGATGTTGGTCGCTTCGTCGACCTCATCGAGGTCGACGCAGCGACCAACACCAAGGTCGACCAGATGCGCGAACTACTCGACAACGCGGTGTATGCACCAACGCGCGGCCGCTTCAAGGTCTATGTGATCGACGAAGTTCACCAGCTTTCCGGCCACGCCTTCAACGCCATGTTGAAAACGCTGGAGGAGCCGCCCGAGCACATCAAGTTCATCCTCGCCACCACCGATCCGCAAAAGGTCCCGGTCACGGTGCTGTCGCGCTGCCTGCAATTCAATCTCAAGCAGATGCCGCCCGGGCACATCGTCGATCACCTGCGCCACGTGTTGGGCGAGGAGGGCGTGCCCTTCGAGCCATCCGCCTTGCGCCATCTCGCCAAGGCGGCGGCGGGCAGCATGCGCGATGCGCTTTCGCTGCTCGACCAGGCGATCGCCCACGGCGCCGGCCGCGTCGAGGAGGCCGGCGTGCGCGACATGCTGGGCACGGTCGGTGATGATTACCTGTTCGGAATTCTCGATGGACTCAAGGACGGCAAGGTCCAGGCGATGCTCGATGTCGCGGCCGCCATGGACGAGCGCAGCCTCTCGTTCGAGTCGGCCTTGCAGGAACTGGCGACGCTGTTCCACCGCATCGCGCTGTGGCAATTCGCGCCGCGGGCGCTGTCCGACGCCGCCGAGCGCGCCCGCCTGGCGCCCTATGCCGAGGCGTTTGACGCCGAGTTCCTGCAATTGTGTTATCAGATCGCCATTCATGGCCGCGACGATCTCGGCCTGGCGCCCGATGAACTTGCCGGTTTCACCATGACCTTGCTGAGGCTGTTCGCGTTCCGGCCGGAAGTGGCGACACCCATGGCGGCGGCGAATCCCGGCGTGCCGCCACGGCTGACTTCCGCGAACGAGCCGGCCGCGGACGACTGGCATGCGCTGGCCGCGCGCCTGAAGCAACCGGCGCGGCAGCTGGCGCAACACTGCGAACTGGTGGAGCGTACCGGAGGTATGTTGCGCTTGCGGCTCGATCCGGCGCACAAGCATCTCATGTCGCACCAGGACAAGCTGCGGACTGCGTTGTCAGAGCTGTGGGGTGAGCTGCGCCTCGAAGTAACGCTGGCCGCGCCGCTGGCGGCAACACCGGCGACGCGGGCAAGCAACGAGAAGCGCGATCGCCAGGAGAAGGCCGTGGCGGCCATCGAGGGCGACCCTTTCATCCGCGATGTCCAGGACGAGTTTGGCGCCAGTATCGACGAATCGACCATCAAACCTGTATAGGAGTCCAAGCGATGTTGAACAAGGGCGGCATGGCCAACCTGATGAAGCAGGCTCAGCAGATGCAGCAGAACATGCTGAAGGCGCAGGAGGCATTGAACAGCCTCGAAGTGGAGGGACAATCCGGCGCCGGCATGGTCAAGATCGTCATGACCTGCAAGCATGACGTCAAGCGTGTCACCATCGATCCCTCGGTCATGGACGACAAGGAGATGCTCGAGGACCTCGTCGCCGCCGCGCTCAACGACGCCAACCGGCGCGCCGAACAGACCACCCAGGAAAAGATGAGCGGTTTCACCGCCGGGCTCAACCTGCCGCCAGGCATGAAACTGCCGTTCTGACCTGACGTGAGTGCTCCATCCAGCCTCGACGAACTCATCGAGGCGCTGCGCTGCCTGCCTGGGGTCGGACCCAAATCGGCCCAGCGCATGGCCTATCATTTGTTGCAGCGCGATCCCGGCGGTGCGGGTCGGCTTGCCTCGGCGCTGGATCACGCGCTGAAGACGCTTCGGCGGTGCGCCCGTTGCAATACCTTTACCGAGGATGTCGTCTGCGACCGCTGCCTTTCGCCCAGGCGAGATTCCTCGCTCCTGTGCGTCGTGGAAATGCCCGTCGATCTCAACACCATGGAGCAGACGCACGCCTTCAACGGCCTCTACTACGTTCTGATGGGACGGTTGTCGCCGCTCGATGGCATCGGCCCCCGGGAACTGGCTTTCGATCGCCTTCTGGCAAGGGCCAACGATGGCGCGGTACGAGAAGTCGTGCTGGCCACCAATTTCACCAACGAAGGCGAGGCGACCGCCCATTATCTCGCCGAGATGCTGCGCGCCCGTGGTCTCAAAGTCAGCCGAATCGCGCGCGGGCTTCCGGTCGGTGGAGAACTCGAGTATTCGGATGCGGCGACGGTTGCGCAAGCGTTCATCGAAAGGCGCGACTATTGAGGTGGGGAAATAGGTGAAATTTGCACCATAATGGTGCAAATTCTCCGTTCTTGATCAGAATCCGGGCTTTTTTCGGCAAGCCGGTTTCGGTATAATTCGGCGCCTTCAGTTGCTTGCCGTCTCCATGTTCCGAATAACCCCATGAGTTGTGACGAGAAAGTCGATTGCGGGCGTCGTCGTCTGCTGGTCGCCACGGCGACGGCAGGCGGTGTCGCTGGCGTGGTCGCCGCCGTACCTTTCGTCGCCAGTTGGATGCCGTCGGAACGTGCGAAGTCGGCCGGCGCTCCCGTCGAGGCGGATATCGGCCAACTGTCGCCGGGCGAAATGATGACCGTCGAGTGGCGCGGCAAGCCGGTATGGATCATTCGTCGCACCACGGAGATGCTCGATCAACTGGCCAAGCTGGATGACCTGCTGGCCGACCCGAAATCCGACAAGCCGATGCAACCGGAGTACTGCAAGAATGCCCACCGCTCGATCAAGCCGGAATATCTGGTCGCGGTCGGCATTTGTACGCATCTGGGATGCTCGCCCACCGACAAATTCAAGGCCGGCGCGGAATCCGGCATAGCCGTGGATTGGCCGGGTGGTTTCCTTTGCCCGTGTCACGGCTCCACCTTCGATCTGGCCGGACGTGTCTACAAGAGCAAGCCGGCGCCCGACAATCTGGAGGTTCCGCCACACAGGTATGTCGGCGACGCCAAGATCGTCATCGGCGAAGATACCAAGGGGGCGTGAGCCATGGCCGCCGGCGATCTGGACAAGTTCAAGTCGGATGGAACGAGACTGGGCAGTCTCCTGGAATGGGTGGATGCCCGTTTCCCGGCGACGGCGATGTGGCGGCAGCACCTGTCCGAGTATTACGCTCCGAAGAATTTCAACTTCTGGTATTTCTTCGGTTCCCTGGCGCTGTTGGTGCTGGTCATCCAGATCGTTACCGGCGTATTTCTGGTCATGCACTACAAGCCGGATGCTTCCCTGAATGCTTCTGGCGTGCCGGTGGCTTTTGCCAGCGTCGAATACATCATGCGCGACGTGCCCTGGGGCTGGCTGATTCGCTACCTGCATTCCACCGGCGCCTCGGCCTTCTTTATCGTCGTCTACCTGCACATGTTCCGTGGCCTGCTGTACGGCTCCTATCGCAAGCCCAGGGAACTGATCTGGCTGGTTGGCGTGGTGATCTTCCTCGTCCTGATGGCAACGGCCTTTTTTGGCTATCTGCTGCCGTGGGGGCAGATGTCCTATTGGGGTGCCCAGGTGATCGTCAATCTGTTCTCGGCGATTCCCTTCATCGGCCCCGATCTGTCGCTCTGGCTGCGCGGCGACTACGTGATCGGCGATGCGACGCTGAACCGTTTCTTCTCGCTGCATTACTTGCTGCCGGTGCTGATCCTGCCGGCGCTGGTCGTCGTGCACCTGATCGCGCTGCACGAAGTCGGCTCCAACAACCCGGACGGCGTCGACATCAAGAAGAAGAAAGACGAGCGCGGCATCCCAGTCGACGGCATTCCCTTCCACCCGTACTACACGGTAAAGGACATCGTCGGCGTCGTGGGCTTCCTGTTCCTGTTTGCCGTGGTCGTCTTCTTCATGCCGGAGGGCGGGGGCTACTTCCTGGAATACAACAACTTCTTCCCGGCCGACCCCTTGAAGACGCCGCCGCACATTGCGCCGGTCTGGTATTTCACGCCGTTCTATTCCCTGCTTCGCGCGGTAACCTATCCCCTGTTCGGCATCGACGCTAAGTTCTGGGGAGTCGTCGCCATGGGGGCGGGCGTGGTGATCTTCTTCTTCCTGCCATGGCTGGACCGCAGCCCGGTGAAGTCGATTCGCTACCGTGGCCCGATCTTCAAGACTTTCCTGGCCATCTGGGTCGTCTGCTTCTTCATCCTCGGTTATCTCGGCGTGCTGGCGCCGACGCCGGGTCGCACCCTGGTTTCGCAGATCTGCACGGTTATTTACTTCGCGTTCTTCCTGACCATGCCGATTTGGTCGAAGCTGGACAAATGCCAGCCCGAACCGGAGCGGGTGACTGCAAAATGATGAAGTGGCTCGCGATCCTGCTCATGGCGCCGGCCCTGGCTCTTGCGGCCGGCGCGCAGTTGCGCCTCGACAGGGCCCCCGATCGTTCCAACGACATGCATGCGCTGCAGAACGGCGCCAAGCTGTTCATCAATTATTGCCTCAATTGTCATTCGGCATCCTACATGCGCTATAACCGTCTGCGCGACGTCGGTCTCTCGGATGACCAGATCAGGGAAAAACTGATGTTTACGGCAGACAAGGTGGGGGAGTTGATGAGAATCGCCTTGCAGCGCGACGAAGCGAAGGCGTGGTTCGGCGTTGCCCCCCCTGATCTGACGGTGATTGCCCGCGCACGCGCGTCCGAGTTTGGATCGGGGGCGGATTGGCTGTACACTTATCTGCGGACGTTCTACCGCGACGATTCCCGTCCCACGGGCTGGAATAATGTCGTGTTCGAGAATGTCGGCATGCCGCACGTACTTTGGGAGTTGCAGGGCGAACAGGTGATGGGCGATGATCATCACTTGAAGCTGGCCAGGCCGGGCAAGCTGAAGGCGGAGGAGTACGATGCCTTGGTGGCTGATCTGGTGGGCTACCTGAAGTACATGAGCGAACCGATGAGCGAGTACCGCAAGAGCCTTGGCGTTGCGGTGCTGATTGCGCTTTCGGTTCTATTCGTCTTTTCGTATGCGCTGAAACGCGAATACTGGAAAGACATCCACTAACCGGTCGAAAGAGAATGCTGCACATGGGGCATCGAGAAGTCAGCGCGCCACTGGTTCGCAAGGTGGTGCGCGACGCCGACTATTCGTGGGGTACGAGTGCCATGATGAACCTGTACTCGGGCACCACCTGCCCGTTCAGCCATCGCTGTCGGATCGTTTTGTACGAAAAGCAGATGGATTTCCAGGTGATCGATGTCGACCTATTCAACAAGCCGGAAGACATCGCCGTCATCAATCCGTACAACCGCGTTCCGGTGTTGGTTGATCGCGACCTCGTACTATACGAGGCCAATATCATCAACGAGTATATCGATGAGCGTTTCCCACATCCGCAACTGATGCCGCCCGACCCGCAGACGCGAGCGCGGGCGCGGCAGTTGCTGTTTACCATGGAACAGGAACTATTCAGCCACATCGAGGCGCTCGAGAAAAACCTCAAGTCGGCGGACAAGTCGCGAGCGCACATGCGTGACCGCCTGACCGAACTTGCGCCGATGTTCGTCAAGCAGAAGCACATGCTCGGCGAGGACTTCTCGATGCTCGACGTCGCCCTGGCCCCGTTGCTCTGGCGACTTGACCATTACGGCATCGAGTTGCCGAAGACGGCAGCGGCCCTGATGAAGTATGCGGAGCGTATTTTCTCCAGGCAAGGCTTCATCGATGCGCTGACGCCCTCCGAGAAAGTGATGCGCCGGTAACGGCGCGCCCCGATCGGCGCTCCATGGTGTCCACCAAGCCGTACTTCGTGCGCGCCATTTTCGAATGGTGCGTCGATCAGGGGTTCACACCCTATATGAACGTGGTGGTGGGCGCACATACGCGTGTGCCACGCGAATTCGTGCGTGATGGGCAGATTGTCCTTAACATTGGTCCGGACGCGGCCAATCAATTATTGATGGGCAACGAAGAGATTACCTTCCAGGCGCGCTTCAACGGTGTGGCTTTCCCGGTGATCGTGCCGCTCGATGCCGTGGCGGCGATTTATGCCAAGGAGAACGGCCAGGGCATGGCTTTCGAAGTGGCGGCGGAGCCTGCTGCTGCCTCGAAGGCGCTGGTAAAGGAGCCTCCAGATGCCTCGGAGGTGGATGACGAGCCTCCCGAGACTCCGTCGCCAGGCCGCCCCCACCTTACGCGCGTCAAGTAACCCGCCGGCGTGCGACGCGGCCGGTTATCGGGTGACCGGCTGTTTGTTGGCTAGACGAACAGCCATAACACGACCCAAGCAAACAGAATTGCGGCGATGACAACCGCGGCGACAACTGCCGGCGATTCGCCGCGGGGATTGGGAGGGCGATCCATCGGTCCGAGTATACCCAAATTGGAATGCCTGTGGAATATCACCAAAGTCATAGGCGCCGGAGCAGGTCGTGATGAGGCCATAGCACATGAATTCATTGGCGCCCAAGGCAGGAATCGAACCTGCGACCTACCGCTTAGGAGTGTGATGTCAAGGGCATTCCGAGGCGTTCCTGAATTACCCCATACAACCCGTAAACCGTGTCTGGATGCGCCTCTGCGAGCTTTATGCCGACGTTCTTTTATTCCTAACTATTCCCCAATAAGGGTATCGTTTGCCTACACAGTGCCTACACGGAAAGGGATTGGCAATGAGCAGGCTACCATTCACGGTTTCAAGGATATCAGCATTTGGGTGCCCCCCGGACAAGCGTCAGGCCCTTATGTGGTGCGGAAAAACGCCCGGACTCGGGCTGCGGGCTACCCCGGCTGGCGCCAAGACATTCGTCTTCGAGGCCCGCCTGCACGGCAGGACGATCAGGACCACCATCGGCAGCGCGACGGCATGGACCATCGGCGAGGCGCAGGCAGAGGCACGCCGCCTGAAAACTGAGGTCGACCGGGGTATCGACCCACGGGAATCCGCAGCAGAACTGAAAGTCCAGGCCGAGAAGAAACGCACCGAAGCAAAGCGAGCCGAAATCACGGTTGGCGCGGCATGGGAAACCTACACCAAGGACCGCGCCCCCAAGTGGGGGAAGCGCCACCACGCTAATATCACGGCACTTACCCGCTCGGTGGCCGCGGCCACAAAGGTCATCACTCGCGGCACGTCAGAACTGGTCGAAGCAGTCAAGGAAGGCACCGTCAGCGTCAGTGCAGCTGCCCAGATCGCCAGCTTGCCGAAGCAGGAGCAGGTAGCCGCGATGGAGGCGCCGAAGGCGAAGCTGAGCAAGCCGCCGCAGCCCGCCCAGAAGGCCGACGACGACCTCCAGCACCGGTACGACGAGCTTCTCGACGACTACCGGCACGAGGTCGATGAGAACGAAAGGCTCCGCGAACGCATCAAGGGTCTGACTGCCGACGACCAGAAGGCAGAGATCGACAAGGCGCTTCTTCGGGTTCATGCCCTCGAAAGTCGACTGCAGCAAGCCATGACCACATCGAACGAGGCGCAGCGTCAGGCAAGCCTTGGGGCGCGCACTGCTGCAAAGCCCTACCGCGCACGGCTTTGGCACCGAGTTATGGACACTCAAGCGGGTGGGCGTGCTCATCAAGCGGCTGTACGGCGTCCAGTTCAGCCAGACGCAAATCTGGCGCATCCTCGGCGGCCTGGGATTCTCGGCACAAAAACCTGAGCGCCGCGCAATCGAGCGTGACGAAGAGGCCGTGCAGACCTGGAAGCGAAAGACTTGGCCTGGGCTCAAAAAAAAGCCAAGCGCGAGGGACGGCTGATCGTCTTCATCGACGAGTCGGGGCTGAGCGAGCGTCCCACGCGCGTGCGCACCTGGGCGCCCAAGGGACAGACGCCGGTCATCCAGTTCCACTTCAACTGGACGCACATCTCGGTCATCGCGGGGCTCAGCCGCGCGAACTGCCTGTTCAGGATGTACGAGGGCTCGATCAGGAAAGAGCAGCACGTCGAGTTCCTCAAGGCGCTGCGGGCGCACCTGAAGCAGCCACTGCTGGTCATCTGGGACGGGCTCAAGGCGCACCGCAGCCGGCTCGTACGCGAGTATCTCGACTCCACCAACGGCGAGGTCCAGATGGCATTCTTGCCGCCGTACTCCCCCGATCTCAATCCGGTGGAGTACCTGTGGGCCTGGCTCAAGCGTCACGCATTGGCCAATTTCTGTCCGGCCAACCTCGACGCGCTCAACGTCACCGCACGCAACAAGCTCAAGAGCGCGCAGCATCGCCCGTCGATCATCGCCGCGTGCTGGGTCCAAGCCGGCTTGTGGTGATGTCATGATTTACGGAAAGCTCAATAATCAAGATTGAATTTCATTGTGGTGGTTGCTTTGTATTGGCTTTCTGCTGAATTGCTCGGCATCGCTCCAGCAGAGCGTCGAAAGGTTCGGCGTCATCGAGAAACAAGCCGTCATCGACCATGTGCTGATAGTCGGCAGCCAATTTGGCCAACGCGCTGTCATCAGGTACAAGCTGGAGCCCACCGGCGACGGCAGCGTGATAGTCGATGACATCGCCATGCGTGTTCTTTTCTGCAAAGAACACGCTCTTGTGTTCGGCAACTGCGCGAGCGAGGGCTTTGTCCGCGATGGCTGCGTCGGCGAAGCCGGCGGCATCCAGTCTTGTCACGTCGTGCCAGTGACGCGCGAAGCGGTCACCACCCCGGAACTCGCCTTGGGCACAGAAAACGTGAATCGCCGTGGCCTTTTCCCAGAAGGTGCGTTCGGCGCGCATGACCTGCGGTGTGGCGGTCGGAAACTCCACTCCCAGCAGATACGCGGCCGCATCGCAGCGGATAACGCGCGGTTCGCTGGGCTCGCCGGTGGAGCGGGCGCCAAACTCCAGCATGACGGCGGGCGCGACATAGCCGGTACCGGTGGCCAATGGTGCGTAGTCGATGAACACTTTGTCGCCCTCGGCCCGAACGGTTGCCGGTAGGCCATATTGCTCAAGGTCATGCTTGAGACGGGGCACGATCTCGGCGCCGACCCAGTCCGACAGGCGCGCACGAATTTCCTTGCTCCACTTCTTCTCCTGGCTCTTGCTGGCCGGCAGTGGCGCATCCGCATCGCCCACCAGATCGCTGGCGATGGCACGGATGTCGTAAGTCAGGTCCACGTCTTCGGAGAAGCGCCGGATGACCCCGTAGGCCTTTGACAAGGATGTGCCGCCCTTGAATACCAAGTGGTCAGCGTAGGGGCCGGCAAAGAGGTGCCGCAGCGACCAGACCACCCAGATGTCTTTTTCCAGCAGATGGGGCAGGAGGCCCGATGTGTTGGCTGCCGCGTCGAGCGCGTCCAGGCGTTCGGCGGTGGAGAGCTGGAAGAACTCAGCCATGGGCCATCAGGGCGCTGACCTCTTGGGCCATCCACGTCGGTAGGCGCGACCGCACCGACGCAACTTCCTTGAGCTCGGATGCCGGTAGTTTGGCGCGTAGTTTCCGGATTGCCTCACCGGCTTTTTCCGGACCCAGCCAAGCGAGTGCTCGCACCACCTCGCCGGCGGCTCGTCCAGGAAAAATCAACTGCCAAATCGGCGCGTGCCGGAACTCGACCACCTGTGCGCCCAATTTCAAGCGACGACTAGGGCCTGACGTGAGATAGACCGCCCGCATCGGCACCTGTGTGGTCAGGCCCAGCGCGTTGGCGGCGGCGGCGCCGTGCGACACGATGGTTTCCCCACGCTGGTTTGCCAGGCCCTCGACCATCTTGACGGCCGACGGCGCGCGGGTACCAAAGCGGCTTTCGACGGGCAGGACATAGATGCCGCGGCCGGCGCGTAGCAGGGTGCCACGCTGCACCAGTCGCGACAGCACTTGGTCTACGGCTGCGCGGCTGCCCAAGTGCAACAGCTCTTTGGCGACCAAAGGTGCGCCTTCCGGCAATCCGGAAGCTTGCTCAAGGACTTGTTTGGCGAGGGTTTGCATAGTGATATCTCCTGACTGGTAGAATTATCCACCTACTTCTGACACTTTTCAAGCCTGCGGTTCGTGTGGAACAGGGTCGGTTAGGGACGCCCTGGCCTCGATATTGACAAACTTGATTAGCCCCCTAGCGGCTACACGCGCGGTTGCACCACCTTTGGACGACAAAAGAACCGGATCATTGCGGAGGCTTTGTCGGGTCAGCATGCATGGCTCGGCCTGCCAAACAGCAACAACGATATCGTCTTCACCATCGGTGGGATTCCCTGCCATTTCAGCAATGACGATTCGTCGAATCCGTCGAAAGATGCGGTGCTGACCGCCAATCGCTACCAGTTGGACTTTCTGGAATTCGTGACTAATGGTGGGCCCGCTCGTTTCTGTTTCATCATCGATCGCGGCCATGATGGCTCTGCCGACCCGCGGGTCGAGTTTCTCGGCTTCACGCCCAGCGATGAAATTGCATGCCGCTGGGTGTCGAATGCTGTGCGTGTATTGCGGGTGGAAGGTCAGCAGACCTTGCCGAAATCCGTCGATGTGGCGAAGCCCCGTGTGGCGCCGAAGCGGCGCGACGAAGGCGACGCAGCCTCCGAAGCAGCGCGATGAGTGACTTCATTGGAACCAACCCCTTGTGCACCGCGGCGATGTAGGCCAGCCCCATGTCGATGGCGACGGCC
>OEIV010000416.1_pt1 | contig 23461 bp, 16 predicted proteins | sample 1539231 | NCBI WGS metagenome assembly OEIV01 (sample SAMN03794762, study PRJEB22550) | activated sludge metagenome | feature: wastewater treatment plant; material: activated sludge; isolation source: Wastewater treatment plant of a petroleum refinery complex | place: Argentina: Buenos Aires ... | reverse complement strand
GCCAGTGGCCCAAGAACGCCTTCGTCTTCGTGGCGCTGCTGTTCGACCGCAAGTTCCTGGACCTGGCCAGCGTGTTGCCCACCGTGGCCGCGTTCGTCTTGCTGTGCCTGATGTCCGGCGCGGTCTACCTGATGAACGACCTGGCCGACATCGAAAGCGACCGCCGCCACCCGACCAAGCGCCACCGGCCGCTGCCGTCGGGCCGGCTCAACCCGCGGGTGGCCGGCGTGGCCGCCGTAGCCCTGGCGTTCGTCAGTCTCGTCGCCGGATACTTTCTAAGCTGGGAGCTGGCGGTCATTCTGCTGCTCTATCTGGTGTCGCAGATCGCCTACACCTTCCGGCTGAAGCACGTTGTGCTCATCGACGTGCTGACCATCGCTGCCGGCTTCGTGCTGCGCATCGCCGCCGGCGTGGCCGTCATCGAGGTGGAGCGCTTCTCCCCCTGGCTCTACATCTTCGGCGGCTTTCTGGCCCTGTTTATGGCCCTGGGCAAGCGGCGGCACGAGTTGGTCTTGCTGGGCGGCGAAGCGGCCAACCACCGCGCCATTCTCGACGACTACAACCTCGATCTCATCGACCGGCTGCAAAGCATCGTCACCACCAGCGCCGTCGTCTCCTACAGCCTTTACACCTTCCTGGCCGAGGGGCTGCCGGACAACCACGCCATGATGCTGACCATCCCGTTCGTGCTCTACGGCATCTTCCGCTACCTCTACCTAATCCACATCCGCAACGAAGGGGGCGCGCCGGAGGAGATTCTGCTGCGCGATCGGCCGTTCCAGGTCAATCTGCTGTTCTATGGCCTGACCGTCTTCGTTGCCCTCTACGTGCTGGATTAGGGGTCACGTCATGATCGAGGCTACCGCTCCCGGCAAAGTCATTCTCTTCGGCGAACATGCCGTGGTCTATGGCCGCCCGGCGCTGGCCGCGCCGGTGACGCAGTTGCGGGCGCGGGCGGTGGTGGCGACGGGCGAGGGGCCGGACGTGCGCCTCATTGCCCCCGACCTGGGCCGGGCGACAACGCTGGCCGCCGCGCGCGACACCAACCCGCTGGCGGCCACGGTGCGGCTGGTGGAGAGCCGCGCGGGCCGGACGCTGTCGCCGGGCGTCTCGCTCAGCGTCAGCAGCGCCATCCCCATCGCCAGCGGCCTGGGCAGCGGCGCGGCCATTGCGGTGGCCGTCATTCGCGCCCTGGACGCCTACTTTGCCTTGGGACTGAGCCGCGAAGAGGTATCGGCCCTGGCCTATGAGACGGAGCGGCTGCACCACGGCACGCCCAGCGGCATCGACAACACAGTCATCGCCTTCGAGCAGCCGGTCTACTTCGTGCGCCAGCCGCCGGCGAACCACATCGAGACGTTTTGCCCGGCGCGGCCGTTGCGGCTGGTCATCGCCGACACCGGTGTGCGCAGCGCCACCAAAGACGTTGTCGGTGACGTGCGCCGCTGCTGGGAGGCTGACCGCGCCCGTTTCGAAGCGATCTTCGACGCCTGCGGCCGGCTGGCCGAGGCGGGGCGGGCGGCGCTGGCCGTGGGCGATCTGGCGTCCGTCGGCTGCCTGATGAACGACAATCACGCCCAACTGGTGGCGATGACCGTCTCTTCGGCGGCGCTCGACCGACTGGCCGAGGCGGCGCGAGCGGCCGGGGCTTTGGGCGCGAAGCTGAGTGGGGCGGGGCGGGGCGGCAATCTCATCGCCCTGGTCGAGGCAGAGAGCGAGGCCGCCGTCTGCGCTGCACTGTTAGCTGCCGGGGCAGCGAGGCTCTTTCGCAGCGATGTTGGGTAGAAGAAAAAGCAACCACAGATTACACAGATTTCACAGATCACCTTCTTCAATCTGTGAAATCTGTGTAATCTGTGGTTCCCCTCTCCCCAACGCCCGGAAAAGCAAAAGCCGGCGTGGGAACGCCGGCGGGTGGATGATCGCGGGGAGCCGCCGCGCTGGGGAGCGGGGCGACACACAGGTGGCCGACTTCGCTTTAGACCTTGGCCATCGTCTTCATGCAACGGGTGCACATGTAGCGGCGGACGCGGCGGCCGTCCTGGTAGACGGTCGTCTTCTGGATATTGGGCCGGAACAGGCGCTTGGTCTTGCGCTGCGAGAAGCTCACGTTCTGGCCGCTCATCGGCCCCTTGCCACATACTTCACATTTCGCCATAATTTCACCTTACCTGACGCCCGCTGCATGGCGTCCAAACTAAAGGCGACCCACGGGTCGCCCACAGGTTTCAATCGATAAAGAACAACCCTTGATTATAGTCGGGACGCACGGACCTTGCAAGCCCATCCAAGAGGGGGGCAGGAGCGACACAGCCTATGCCGGTTCAAGAGGATTCACGAGGACGAATCGATATCTCCTCCGCCACCATCGCCACCATCACCACGCAGGCGGTGCATCAATGCTATGGCGTGGTGGGCATGTCCAGCAAGAACCTTGTCAACGGGATCGCGCAACTGCTGACGCGTGATAACCGCCGCGGAGTGGAGGTCAAGGTCGAGGGCGACCAGATCACGATCGATGTCTACGTGATCGTGGAGTACGGCGTGCGGCTGCGGGCCGTGGCCGAGAGCATCCAGCACACGGTCAAGTTCCACGTCGAAAAGGCTCTGGGGCTGCCCGTCCATGCGGTCAACATCTACGTTCAAGGGTTGCGCATGAGCGACCGGCAATAGTACCCGGCGGCTTGCGGAGGAAAAGAGAGCTTGTCAACAGTTGTAAGCACCACCGTCGCCCCACCGGCAACTGCGGGCAAATGGCTGCGATGCACCGGGCCGCAATTGCGGAAGATGGCCCGCGCCGGGCTGGTCTGGTTGGAACAGAACCGTGACCACGTCAACGCCCTGAATGTATTCCCTGTGCCGGATGGCGACACCGGCACGAATATGTTGCTGACCATGCGCTCGGCCTATGCCCGCGTGGAGAACAGCGAGGAGTCGCACGTCGGCCGCGTCGCCGCCCAGGTGGCGCAAGGGGCGCTGATGGGCGCGCGCGGCAATTCCGGTGTCATCCTCAGCCAGATTTGGCGTGGCCTGGCCGCCGAGTTGGCCGGCAAAGAGACGTTTGGCACGGCCGACTTGGCCGCCGCCTTTCAGACCGCGGCCGATACGGCCTATAAAGGCGTCATGCGACCAGTCGAGGGGACCATTCTGACGGTCATCCGCGAGGGCGCGGCCGAGGCCGCCGACGCCGCGCGTAAGAGCGACGACCTGCGCTTCATGCTGGAGCGCATCCTGGAGCGCTGCCAACAGGCGCTGGAGCGCACGCCCGACCTGCTGCCCATCCTGCGCCAGGCAGGCGTGGTTGACTCCGGCGGCCAGGGGCTGGTCTACATCATGGAAGGCATGATGCGCTATGCCCAGGGCAAGTTACAACTCAACGGCCCGGCGGCCGTCGCCGCGCCTGTGGCCCCGAGCACGCCGCTGCCGGCCCAGGCGCGCGCCGTGCCCCAGGGCGGTTCGCTGGAGTTCCCCTACGACGTGCAGTTCATTCTGACCGGCCGCAACCTCAACGTGCTGGAAGTGCGTGCCCGCATCGACGCCATGGGTGACTCGACCGTCGTCGTCGGCGACGAGCGCACGATTAAGGTTCACGTCCACGTCAGCGACCCCGGCCGGCCGCTTAGCTATGGCATCAGCCTGGGCCACATCTCTGATGTGGTCGTCGAGAACATGCAAGAGCAGATGGAGGAAATTGTCTACGCTGCCGCGCCGCCCCCTCTGCCCGCCGCCGAAGTTCAACCCGATCAGGTGGCGGTGGTCGTCGTCGCCGCCGGGCAAGGGTTGGCCGGCGTCTTTCGCAGTCTGGGCGCGGCGGCCATCGTCAACGGCGGCCAGACCAACAACCCCAGCACTGAGGAGATCTATCGGGCGCTCGATGAGCTGCCCACGGACAAGATCATCCTCTTGCCCAACAACAAGAACATTATCCTGGCGGCCGAGGCGGCGCGCGACCTGAGCATCAAGCAGGTGGCCGTGGTGCCCAGCCGCTCCGCTCCTCAGGGGATCGCCGCCCTGATGGCTCTCGACCCTGACGCCGACGTGGCGGTCAATGCCGCGGCCATGACGCGCGCCCTTGGCCAGGTCAAGACGGGCGAGATCACGAGGGCGACGCGCTCCGTCCAGATCGACGGTGTGGACGTTGAAGAAGGGTCTATCATCGGCCTGGCCGAGGGGCGGCTGGTCTGCGCCGGGCCGGGCGAGGGGGACGTGTTGAGCGGCTTGCTGGAGCAACTGGACGCGGCTTCGTGCGGCTTGCTGACACTTTATTACGGGGCCGACGTGTCGTTGGCCCAGGCGGCCCAAGCGGCCGACACCGTGCGCCGGCACTATCCTGACCTGGAAGTCGAGGTCATTGAGGGCGGACAACCGCACTACTACTACATCCTCGGCGCGGAATAGTCCGGCCGACCGCGGCCCGACCGCGGGCGGGAGCAGCCAACAAATGGACCGATCATTGAAACGCCTCGAGCGCGTGCTCGAGTTAGAGAAACAACAGGGCTACCAGAACAAGGCCGTCGTCGGCGGCATCCGGCAGTTCGCCGTGTTTTGGGTGACGCAGGCTAACGAAGAGGCGGCCGACGAGGCCGATCGGGCACTGGCCGAGCAGGTGTCGGAAGTGCTGATGGAGTACGGCCGGCTGTCGGGCGTCGAGGCGCGGGCGCGGGCCGTCGACTCGCTGCTGGCCAGCATTGGGCGGCGGCGCGCCCGGCGGCCTGAAGTCGCTGCGGCTCCGCCGACAAAACCGGCCCCGCCGCCGGCTAAGCCAATCCCGCCGCCGGTCGCCCCGCCGCCGGCTAAAACACCCGCCGCGCCCCGGCCGGCCGCTGCCAAGCCCGCGCCCCAGTCCGCGCCGCGTGCGGCCGGGCCGGCCGTAGCCGCCGCGCCCGCCGATGTGGAGGAGGTGCTCGACGAGGAACCGGACGACATTAACCAGCCGGCGCTGGAGCCGGAGATGCCGGCCGTCGCGGCCGACCCGCAGGGTCTGATGCAGCCGCTGACGGCCCTGAAGGGCGTGGGCCAGAAGATCGCCGAAAAGCTGAACCGGCTTGGCCCGACGTCCATCTGGGAGCTGCTCTACCTCTTCCCGCGTCGTTACGACGACTACACGCTGATGAAGCCCATCAGCAAGCTCCAGTATGGCGAGCAGGTGACGGTCATCGGCACTATCTGGCAGACGCGCACGCGCCGCACGCGGGCCAATCAGGCCGTCATCGAGTGCATCGTCAACGACGGCACGGGTACGGTGCAGGCGACGTGGTTCAACCAGCCCTGGCTGGCCGAGCAGTTGCCGGCCGGGATGCAGATCGTGCTGAGCGGCAAGGTCGATGCCTTCCTGGGGCGGCTGGTGTTCAACTCGCCCGACTGGGAGCCGTTGGAGCTGGAGCCGCTGCGCACGCGGCGCATCGTGCCCATCTATCCGCTGACCGAAGGGCTGACGGCCAGCAAGATGCGCGAGGTGATGCAGCGCGCCGTCCGCGACTGGTCGCCGCGCGTGCCCGATCCGCTGCCGGTGGAGACGCGCAAGCGGCGTGGTCTCTACTCGTTGGCCTATGCCATCCAGCAGATGCACTTCCCCGATAGCCACCAGGCGTTGCGCCAGGCGCGGCAGCGGTTGGCCTTCGATGAGCTGTTCCTGCTGCAACTGGGCGTGCAGCGGCAGCGGCGCGATTGGCTGCAACACACGGCGCGGCCGTTGACCGCCCCGCCGGAGCGCTTTGACGCCTTTCTGGCCGCGCTGCCCTTCGGGTTGACCGGCGCGCAGCAGCGTGTCATTGAGGAGATTCGCGCCGACATGGCCCAGACCCGGCCGATGAACCGTCTGCTGCAAGGGGACGTCGGTTCGGGCAAGACGGCCGTGGCCGCCGCGACGATGGTCGTGGCCGCCGCCGACGGGGCGCAATCGGCCCTGATGGCCCCGACCGAAATCCTGGCCGAGCAGCACTATCGCGGCCTGAGCCGGTTGCTGGAGCCGCTGGGTATTCGCGTCGCCTTGTTAACCGGCAGCACGCCGGCCGCCGAGCGCCCGGCACTTCTGGCCGGTCTGGCCGACGGCACGATCCAGATCGTCATCGGCACCCACGCCCTCATCCAGCCGACGGTGGTCTTCCACCGGCTGGGGCTGGCCGTGGTCGATGAGCAGCACCGCTTTGGCGTCGATCAGCGCGCGGCGCTGCGCGAAAAGGGGCCGCGCGACGGCGATGAACTCATCAGTCCCCATTTGCTGGTCATGTCGGCCACGCCCATCCCGCGCACGCTGGCGCTATCGCTCTATGGCGACCTCGACCTGTCGGTGCTGGACGAGATGCCGCCCGGCCGCCAGGAGATCAAGACCCGCTGGCTGCGCGCGTCGGAGCGCGAGCGGGCCTACAACTTTATTCGCCGCCAGACGGCCGAGGGGCGACAGGCCTACATCATCTATCCGCTGGTCGAAGAGTCGGACACGATCGATGCGCGGGCGGCGGTCGAGGAGTTCGCGCGCCTCAGCAGTGAAGTCTTTCCCGACCGGCGGCTGGGTCTGGTACATGGGCGGCTGCGCGCCGAGGAAAAGGACACGGCCATGCGCGCCTTCGCCGAGGGTGGATCGGACGTGCTGGTGGCGACGTCGGTCATCGAGGTCGGCGTTGACGTGCCCAACAGCACGGTCATCGTCATCGAGGGGGCTGACCGCTTCGGCCTGGCCCAGTTGCACCAGTTCCGCGGGCGCGTCGGCCGCGGCGAACACCAGTCGTACTGCATTCTCATCGCCGAGGACGTGAGCGCCGAGGCCGAGCAGCGGCTGGCGGCGCTGGAGGCGACCAACGATGGCTTCGTGCTGGCCGAGCGCGATCTGGAGTTGCGCGGGCCGGGCGAGTTCTTCGGCCGTCGCCAGAGCGGCCTGCCGGAGCTGCGGCTGGCGTCGCTGCTCCACGATACGGAGATTCTCGACATCGCCCAGCAGGAGGCGGTGGCCCTGTTCGCCGTCGATCCACAACTGGAGTGGCCCCAGCACAGCGCCCTGCGTGAGCGGCTGGAGGCGTTCTGGGAGCGGGCGGCCGACGCCAGCTAAGAGGAGTTATCCGCAGATTGGGCAGATTAGGCAGATTTTTCAGTGAAGGCCGCGATCTGTGTTATCTTCCGATGCTGACTTCATAAGCGCCATCAAGAGGAGGGAGAGGATTGATCAAGCGAGCTGTCTATCCGGGGACGTTTGACCCCGTGCACTACGGCCACATCGACCTGATGATGCGCGCCGCTGACCTGTTCGACGAGTTGTGCGTTGCCGTCTACGACCATCGCAAGCCGACCAAGTCGGTCCTGTTCTCCATCGACGAGCGCGTGGCCATGATCCAGGAGTCGCTCCAGAACCCGGGCAACGTCACCATCATGCCCTTCACCGGCTTGCTGGTTGACTTCGTGCGCGAGATCGACGCCCGGATCATCATTCGTGGCCTGCGCGTTTTCTCCGACTTCGAGTTCGAGTTCCGCTCGGCGCTGGCTAACCAGCGGCTGGCCCCGACCATCGAGACGGTCAGCCTGATGACGCGCGAGGAGAACTCGTTTCTCAGCGGCAGCACGGTGCGCGAGATCGCTTCGCTGGGCGGCGACGTGACGAGCATGGTGCCGCCCGGCGTGGCCCGGCAACTCTATGCCCGCTTCCGCGATGAAGACCCTGTGCTCTACTCCGGCTCTCTGCCTCTTCGGGATTAGGTGAATCGTATGGACATTCAACATCTGGTCGACCGTCTGGAACAAGCTCTCAATGAGAGCACCCGCATTCCGTTGAGCGCCTATCTGCTGGTCAATGAGGAGAAGGTCTACAGCCTGCTCGACCAGATGCGCGTGGCCGTGCCGGAGGAGATCAAGCGCGCCAACCGGGTCGAGGCGGAGAAAGACCGCATCCTGGCCCAGGCCAAGGAGGAGGCGGAGCGCATCCGCGAACTGGCGCGGCAGGAGGCGGGCGAGCTGGTGAAGCGCGACGCCATCGTCAACGCCGCCCAGCACCGGGCGGAGAACATCGTCGAGCGGGCGCGCCGCGATGCCGAGGCGCTGCGCCAGGATGCCGACGTCTACATTGTGGACGTGCTTCAACGGCTCGAGCAAGACCTGGCCCGGACGATGAATGTCGTCCGCAATGGACTGGAGAAGGTTCAGACGGAGCAGGTAGCCGCCCAGCAGGCGGCCCAGCAGGCGGAAGGCGTCTAGTCGGCCGTTAACTGCGGGCGAAGCTGTAACCCACGCCGCGCTGCGACAGAATGTAACGCGGCTCTTCGGGGCGAGCCTCGATTTTACGGCGCAGGCGGTGGACGTAGACGCGCAGCCGATCTTCAAAGACCGTCTCCATCGGCCACAGGCGGCGCAGGATGAAGTCGGTGGTCACTGTCTGGCCGGCGTTGCGCATCAGGATGTAGAGCAGCTTCGTCTCGGTCGGCGTCAGGGCGACTTCGTTGCCGTCGATGGTGGCGCGCTGATAGGGGAAGCTGACCGTCAGGTGCTCGTCGACGACGGTTTCGGCGCTCAGGGTATAGGCAAAGTCACCGATGCGGCGCAACACGCGGCGCACGCGGGCCACCAGCTCGCCGGGGTTGAACGGCTTGGTGATGTAATCCTCGGCGTACTGGTCGATCGTCTGGATGATCGTTTCGTCCTCATCAACGGCCGTCAGCATAATGATCGGCACGTCGGAGAAGTTGAGCACCGCGTCGCAAAAGTCGAAGCCGTTCATGCCGTAGGGCATGTGGATGTCCACCAGGGCCAGGTGGGGCAGGCCGTTGCGGCGGATGAGTTCCAGCCCCTCTTCGCCCGAGGCGGCGGTCGAGACCTTGAAGCCCGACTTTTGCAAGGCGGTCGAGACCAGACGAACCATTGAGAAGTTGTCGTCCAGGACGAGGATGCGATAGGCGCTGGCGTCAAATCCCGCTGTCATTTTGGCTAACCCGTCCTTGGCCAAATCTGATTTCAGAGTCAGCGCGAATCGCGCATGGCATTGTGGTTGGCTGGTGGTGTCAATCATCATAGCGACCCCACGGACGTACTCCCTGCTATCATGCCCCTCGATCCTTACGCCCCATCTGACATTCTAGCAGCGGCCAAAAAGCGACTCAAGCATTATTCACGCAACGTTCGCAATGGGCGCGCGAAAGAACCGGCGCTCCACGGGAGCGCTGGTCTGACAGCGGCGTGAACCGGCGTGGTTACGCCTGGCTGCGGGTCTCGGCGACGTAGCGCTGCATGTTCTCGCGGCGGTAGCGCAGGCCGATGTAGACGATGAGTGAGACGATGAGGATGGTGATGGTGTTGACGAGGGGGGTAATGAGGCGGTAGAAAGTCGTTTGTTGATCGGGGAAACCCAGCACCAGCGACATACCCAACCAGACGGGGAAACCGGTGAACTGGGCCGCGCCGGCCACGGCCACAAACTCGCGCCGCCCGGCTTCGTCGGCCGTGTCCAGCCCGGCGATGACAGCCACTAGGAAGGAGATGGCGAAGTTGCTGTAGAGTGTGCCGAAATCATCGTAGGCTATCGGCCCGCCCATGACCGCCGCTGTCACCGCGCCGGCGGCGATGGCGATGAGCGTCGTCAGGCCCAGCACGACCGCCCCCTGTCTAAACAGCCGCCAGTCACCCGACCAGCCACCGAAGGCCATAGCCAGGACGTGGTTCAGGAACGGCGCGAAGAGCAGGGCGACAACGATGACCGTCATGTCGCCTTCAATCAGTCCATAGGCCAGTAGCAGCGAAGAGACGGCGGCGCGCGCGATATAGGCAAGGGTGATGTGATTCTGAAGCCACAGGTCTTGCAGGATGACCACGGCGTGCAGTTTGAGGGGGCGCGCCACCTGCGCCGGCGGCTCCTCGCTGACAATGGCCACGACCTCGTCTGACACGATGGAGTAGTCGCGCGGGTTGAAGTAGGACTCAGCCATCAACGCTTCGATGAACTTCGTCGATTCCGGGGCCGCCACTTCGACGCGAACCTCCTCCCGCTCCTCGCTCGTGCCCTGCCGATAGACACGTACGGGCATGACCGTGGCTTCGCCGATCCCTTGCGCCAGGGCCAGCCTGGCAACCTTCTCCCCTTGACCCTTGGGTGTGCCTACCGTTACCTCTTGCATAACGCCTTCTCCCGTTTCTCTGTCTTACGTCGTCGGATAGCATAGAAAGGGAGTGCCTGGCCGCCAATGTATCGTGGATACAATTCTCAAATGTTTTGGGCCGGTTTTTAGCGGCAATCAGCGTCCATCGGCATACCCCCTTTTGGTTGACGGCCGCCCATAGCCAAGTAAAGTACAAGCGTAGCGCCGCCTTCATTGGAGACTATTCACGTGACCTCCGCGCCGCGCCTCGCCCCCTCGCCTGCGGTCGCCGCCCAGCAGCCGCCCGTCGATTCGCGCTTCTATCTCGCCCCCGTGGCCGGCGCGGCCTGGCTGGCCGGAATTGGGCTGGCGGCACTGGTCGATCTTGGCGCGGGCTTCTGGCTGGCGATGGCTGCCGCGGCCGCGTTTGGCGCGGCGGCGCTGTGGCGAGTGGGGCGGGTGGGGCTGGCGCTGGCCGGGGCGGCTGCGCTGGCGTTGGGCGGGGCGCGGGCCGTGGCCGCCGCGCCGGTCATCGACGCCGGCCACATCGCCACCTACAACGGCGCGACCGGCGTTGTCCTGCGCGGCGACGTGGCCGCCGAGCCGGACGTGGGCGACACGAGTCGTCGCCTACGCCTATCCGTCCGCGAACTGGTCATCGATGGCCAGATGTACCCGGTGAGCGGCCTGGTGCTGGTCGAACTGCCACGCTACCCATCCATCGGCTACGGCGCGGCCCTCGACCTGTCGGGCGAACTGTTGCCGCCATCCAGCCTGAACAGCCCCAACTACGCCGCCTATCTGGCCCGGCAGGGCATCCACAGCGTCATGCAGTTCCCCGACGCGAGCGTTTTGAGCGAGACGGGCGGCCGCGAGTGGCGGCAGGCGCTGCTGGCCGTCCGCGAGCGCGGCCGAGTGGCCCTTCGCGCCAGCTTGCCGGAGCCGCAGGCGTCGCTGCTGACCGGCATTCTGCTGGGCGACGACAGTGGGTTGCCCCGCGCCCTGGCCGACGCCTTCCAGACCACGGGCATGACCCACATCATCGCCATCTCCGGCTTCAACATCGCCCTCATCATCGCCCTGCTCGACCGGCTGGCCGCGCCCCTGTTGCCGCGGCGAGTGGGGGCGGTGATCATCGCCCTCCTCATCGTCCTCTACGCCCTGCTGGTCGGCGCGTCGGCCTCGGTCGTGCGCGCGGCTGTCATGGGCATCAGCTATCTCATCGGTCTGCGCTTGATGGGGCGGCCGACGCTGGCCCTGGCCGGCCTTTTCAGCGCCGCGTTTGTGATGACGTTGTGGAACCCGCTGACGCTGTGGAACGTTGGCTTCCAACTCAGTCTGGCGGCGACGCTGGGGCTGCTGCTCTACGGCGAGCCGTGGACGCGGCAGTTGCGGCGCGGCACGACTGGGTTGCCGCCCGTCGTCCGCCGCCCGACGACCCAGCTACTGAGCGAAGGGGTTGTCATCACCCTGGCGGCGCAGGTGTTGACCGTGCCGCTGCTGGTCTACCACTTCGGCGCGCTGTCACTGGCCAGCCTGCCGGCCAACTTCCTCGTCCTGCCGGCGCAACCGGCGGTGATGCTGACCGGGGGGCTGACGCTGCTGGCCGGGCTGGCCTTGCCCGCGATCGGGCGACTGATCGGGCTGACGGCGTGGCTCTTCCTGACCTATACCATCAGGATCATCGAGTGGCTGGCCCGCGTGCCGTGGGCGTCGCGACAGCTACACCTACCGGCGGGCGGGCTTCTGGCCGTCTACGCCATTATCGCCGCCGTCACCCTCTGGACGGCGGCCGGCCCATCGCGGCGGCGCGCGGTCACCGAGCGGCTAAGGGCGCACCCCCGGCGCAACGCGGCCCTGGGCGGGCTGGCTGTGGTCGTCCTGCTGGCCGGGGCGTGGTGGCTGCAACGGCCTGACGGGCGGCTGCACGTGGCCTTCCTCGACGTGGGGCAGGGGGACGCGACGCTCATCCAGTCGCCCGACGGCCGCCAGGTGCTCATCGACGGCGGGCGCTACCCGTCGCGGGTTCTGGCGCAGTTGGGGGAGCAGATGCCGTTCTGGGATCACTCGCTCGATCTCGTCATCGCCACCCACCCCGACGACGACCACGCCGCCGGGCTGGTCACTGTTGTGGAGCGTTACGATGTAGACGGGGTGATGACCAACGGCGCGACGGCCGACGACGCGGGCTACGCCGCGCTGCTGGCCGCGGCCGAGGCGACGGGCGCGCCCATCCTCGTCGCCCAGCCCGGCCAGAGCATCGACCTGGGCGACGGCGCGCGGCTCGACATCCTGAGCGCGGGCGGCGATGCGACCACAGCCGACAACGACGCCTCGGTCGTCGCCCGGCTGACCTACGGCGACCTGTCGGTGCTGCTGACCGGCGACGCGGGCGAGGCGGCCGAGGCGGCGCTGCTGGCCGGTGGGCAGCTTCTCCCGGCTGTCGTGCTGAAGGCGGGGCATCATGGGGCGAATACGTCCAGTGGGGAGGCGTTCTTGGCCGCGGTTCGGCCGCAATTCATCGTCATCTCTGTCGGCGCGGACAACAGCTACGGCCATCCCGCGCCGGCGATGTTGGCGCGGGCGGCAGCGGTGGGCGCGACTGTCTTGCGAACTGATGAAGTGGGGACGATTGAGGTGATCAGCGATGGGACAAGGATGTGGTGGGAGTCACAGGGGGAAGAGATCGGGTTGCGGTAGGGCAGGCGGCGTTTCGAACTTGGAAAGTCCTTCAACTCTCCTCGGCCAACCCGGCAATTCGCTTGGGCATCCGGCTGAAGATAAGCCCGTGCAGAGGATAGAGCGCGTACCAGTAGAGCATCCCCCCCAATCCCTTCGAGGCAAAGTAGGCCGTTTGTACCAGCCTGGAACGGGAAGCCTCTTCTGGTATTACCTCGAACTGTAGCCAGGCCCTGCCAGGCACTTTCATCTCCGCTCGCAGGCGCAGGAGCCGGTTCTCCTTCACGTCCTCCACCCGCCAGAAGTCCATCGCATCACCCACGCGCAGATAGACAGGGTCTCTCCGTCCGCGGCGCATCCCCACCCCGCCGACCAGCCGATCAAGGATGCCTCGCGCCTGCCAGGCCCAATCGAAAGCCAGCCATCCTCGCTGTCCGCCCAAGCTTGTGAAAACCCGGAAGACCTCAGACGCCGGTGCATCGACAAACGCCTCGCGGCGCTCGATGAACATTCCCTGTTCTAACCGAAAGAAAGACGGGCGGCTGTCGCCCTGGCTGCTGCTCAACGCGTCGCTCCAGATGGACTCAAGGTCGCCCTCGCGGATACGCTCCAGCGCACGGCGTACCGAGGTGCGGTAATCGGCCGGGATGATATCGGGGAACAGGGCCCGGGCCGATGGATCGTGGACGACGACCTCGTTACGTAACCCCTCAATCAGTGGCTTGGCCACCGAGGCCGGCACTGGGGTTACCCAGTGCACCCAGTAGGAAGACAGCCGTGGTGTGAGCACCGGCACAGGAATGAGCCATCGCCGCAGACCACGCTCTTCGGCATATTGGGTCATCATTTCGGCATACGTGAGCACATCAGCGCCACCGATCTCGATGATCTTGCCCTTGCACGCCGGCGTCTGCAAAGCCGAGACCAGATAGGTCAACACCTCGCGAATTCCAATCGGCTGAATTCTTGTCGAAGCCCACTTGGGAACGATCATCACCGGCAACCGTTCGGTCAGGTTGCGAATCATCTCAAACGAAAGGCTGCCGGAACCAACAATTACGGCCGCGCGCAACTCGGTCACCGGTACACCCGACTCGCGCAGGGCCTGGCCGGTTGCGTGGCGCGAGGCGAGGTGGGCTGATAAGGTGTTGTCGGACTCCTCACCCAGCCCACTGAGATAGATGAGGTGTCCGACTCCCGCCTGGCAGGCGGCCTGGCCAAAATTGTGCGCGGCGATGATATCCCGGTCATGAAAGTCGGTGTGGCCGGCCATGCTGTGGATGAGATAGAACGCGGCCGAAACGCCCTCCATCGCCGGCGGCAGCGTATCGGGTCTGAATACATCCCCTGTGCAGACCTCGACCTGATCGACCCAGGGGCGGCCGCTCAACCGTTCCGGGTCGCGAACCAGAACACGGACGCGATAGCCGGCGTCCAGGAGTCTCGGTATAAGACGAGCACCAATATAGCCGGTAGCACCAGTGACCAGAATCCGTGTCGCATTCTTCTGTGTTGAATTCTTCATGCTACAGGCGATTATAACAGGACGGCGGCTACTTGGGGTATAGGCTGATATAGGTCACGATTTGCACCCGCAGCCGGCTCGGACCGAACACATCGAGCGGGGAGGCGTTTCTGACCGCGATTCGGCCGCAGGTGGTGGTCATCTTCTTCTAGACAGCTTGAAACAACTTGTCCGGTCATGGCCCTCGCATTTTTCGAAAGAATCATGTATACTATCGGGAGTTGATATCCAGACCCTAGGTGTGGAATGACACTCGAGGTCCTTTTTTAGTTTAAAGAGAGAGTAACAATTGTCCAAAAAGATTTACGTAGGTAACTTGTCGTTTCAGGCCACAGAAGACGAGGTTCGTGGGATGTTTTCTGAGTTTGGTGCTATTGAGTCCCTGGCCATGATCAACGATCGCGAGACCGGCCGTTTCCGCGGTTTTGCTTTTGTTGAAATGGAAGATTCCGCGGCCAATGCAGCCATCAAAGCGCTGAACGGCAAGGAAATTGAAAGCCGAGAGTTGACTGTTAACGAAGCCCGCCCGCGCGAAGAGCGTCCGGCTGGTGGCGGTAGCAGCAATCGCGGCAGCCGTAATAGCTGGTAACTATCGTATCCGTTAGGATACATGAATCTGTAACGGTATTAACAGCCGCCCCGATTTTATCGGGGCGGCTGTTTTTGTTTCGTAGATTTGTACAGCAACAATTGATCTGTCATATGCTTGGTGTCTTGTTAGCCCAGGACAAGCTATGGCTGACGGTGAAATTCCCTTAACCCAATTCGTAAGCTCTGCATGCTAGGCTCACGGTAGAGGTAAGTCAGCCCATCCGGTGGCGAAGGCTATCTGGGTGGTTGTGGAGCCGGTTCTGACTGCTGTGGCGGATGGGAATGCCAGCCCTCTGCCTTGACGCCTGGCCCGACCCCACTCACGTCCAGCTCGCTTGGGCTGGGGGAGTAACATCATGAGCCGCAAGTTGTTTTTGCCACTTTTGGTCGTCCTAACCCTGTTCCTGGTCATTGGCAAGGTGTCGGCCGCCACGATCGACCGGCACGTCCAGGAGCTTGCCCCTGGTCTCTCCGCGCGCGGCTATTTCCTGAGCGCGGACGATGAGGCCATGTATGAGTTTTCTGCGCCTCAGGGCATGACCATTCAGCCGCGAATCGTGGTCGATCCGGCGTCGTCGCTGCGCGTTCAGGCCAGGCTTGAAATGTGGCCGGTTTCGCTGACTGATGATAGCTGTAACGACGCCGTCGTTGAGTTTGAGACTATCGCGCCGTATACCGGCGGTGGCAGCCTCACGCTCTATCCTTGCCCCGGCACGCTCGACATCGACGCGCCATTCTTCGTCACCCTGAATTACGACCCCGTCTTGCTGGAGCAGGAACCGAATGACACCTATGGCACGGGGATGTGGCTACATGGCAGCGAGTACGAAAGCCGCGTCTTCCTGACTTATAACGGCTCCATCGCGCCGGCCGATGACATCGATCGCTACAAGTTCGGCGCGCAGACCGGCCAGGTCTTTCGCGCGACGATGACGGCGCGCAACTCCAACGTCCAGCCGTGGCTGATGCTGCTTGGCCCGAACGGCTACTCAGTTAGCAGCACGAGTTGTAGTTCGGGCGCGGGCGCTTGCCTGGATACCGTGCTGCCGGACTATGGCGAGTACCAGGTCTATGCCCGCAGTTCGGCCAATCAGGGCGGCTATCGGCTGGTGTTCGATTTTGGCGACGACAAAACCGACGAGCCGAACAACACGCCCGACGATTGGGCCAACATTCGCCTGGGCGGCCCGCACTTTGCCGCCATCGATCCAGTGGGCGACGTCGACTACTACTCCATCTTCGGGCAGACGCCGGGCCGGATTGTGCGCCTCACGCTTGGTTTGCCCCCCGGCATTGGTCTGGCTCACGCCCGGGTCGAAGTGCTCGATGACAACCTGGCAGTCATGGTCGCGGACGTGCTGAGCGCCGACAACCCCAGCCTGGTCTTCACGGTACCAACGGCGGCTAACCAGCAGTACCACCTGCGCATCACCGACGCCGACAACGGTGCCGGCGCGCCCGGGGCTATCTACTACTGGGCCACGGCCGAGTGGATTGGCCCCTACGCCAGCGCCGATGTGGACGGTCTGGGGGGGCGTAACGCCCGCAAGCAGGCCGACCTGCTCTACCGGGAGGTCGACTACGACGGCGCAGTGTGGTGGAACATGGCCTTCGACGCGTCTGACGTCGGCATCACCCAGGACGTGACGGCGGCCGAGTTCCTGCCCAACGGTACGCTGCTGCTGGCGCTCAGCGGCACGCAGACCGTAGCCGGCCTGGGCAAGGTGACGCCGTACGACATTATCCGCTTCGTGCCCAATCCCTACGGCCTGGGCGACTACACCAGCGGTGTCTTCCAATGGTACCTCGACGGCTCCGACGTTGGCCTGACCACCGCCGGCGAGAAGATCGACGCCATTTCGCTGTCCTCAACCGACCCTGATGAGTTCGACCTGGTTATCAGCCTGACCGGCTCCGGCACTGTCCCGAAGACGGGCGGCGGCACGATTGCCGTACGCGACGAAGACCAGATTAGGCTGGAGAACGCGGTCTACGGCGGGGCCACGACCGGTACGTGGGCCATGCACCTCGATGGCTCGACTGTGCCCGGGCTGGCGGCCGAGGACGTGCGCGGCGCGACGCTGGCGCAGGCTCCGGCTGCACTCGGCGCACGCGGCGCGGCGCTGCTGCTCATGGAGAATGCCTTCATCATCGACGGCGTGGGCGGCGATAATCGGGACGTGCTGCTGGCCTGGCAGGGGTTTGCCCCCACCGCGCTGGACGTGCTCGGCCTGGCTTTCGACAATCTGGGCGACAAGAAGCTCGACGCCATCTCCGTCGGGCCGGTCATCAGCGAGTAAGGGCGAGCGACGAACAACGGCCTTGTTGTCCCCGTGGCCGTTGTTCGCCGTTCCGTCCAAACGTCACGGCTGTCAGCCGTGCGAAGAGCCTGGCCTTTGCGCCAGGCTCTTTCGATGGTGAGTACACGCTTGGCGCAACTGGCTCAATGGCGATTCCCAGCTACAATCAGGCCTTGCGCCCTCGGGCGTTGAGGTGCTCATTTGTTGAAGCCACAATGGTTTGTGTTGCCGGCTCTGCTGGTGTTGCTGCTGGCGCTCGCGGGTTGCTCCCTATTTGAGGCGGGCGACCCGACGGCCGAACGGCCGACCCTGGCCTTCGCCACCGTCACCCTGACCCCTGAACCGACGCCGACGCGCACCCCCACGCCGACGGCCACGCCCATCGCCCCGCGGGTCGAGATGGACGACCAGCCCCTCGACGACCGCGGCGAGCTGACGGTGGCCGAGGTGGCCCTGCCTGGCCCCGGCTGGCTGGTCATCCTGGCTGACGACGACGGCGAACCGGGCGAGCCGATTGGCAAGACGGCGTTGGCTGGCGGCGTTCATGACGGTGTGGCCGTGACGGTCGATCCGCAGTTGGCGACGGAGACGCTCTACGCCCGGCTGCATCTGGACGCCGGCGTCGAGGGCGTCTTTGAGTACCCCGGCGAAGATGAGCCGTATGCGGGCGAGCCTGGCACGACGTTTGCCGTCGAGTTACAGTTGCCGCGGCCGATCGTGGAGGTCGCCGAGCAGACGGTGGGCGAAGACAACGTCGCTACGGTGGCCCGCGTCGAATTGCTGGAACCGGGCTGGCTGGCCATCCACGTCGACGAGGGCGGCCAGGCGGGCGCGGTCATCGGCGGCGTCCGGCTGGAGGCGGGGACACACGAGAACGTGCCCGTCACCATCGACCGCCGCTACGCCACACCCACGCTCCACGCCGTGGTCCACGAGGACGTGGTGCGCGAGGACGACGGCGAGGCGGGCGTACTGGAGTTCCCGATGGCCGACCGGCCGCTGCTGGTCAACGGCCAGCCGGTCGTGGCCGCCTTCGCCGCCCACTACCCGCCCGATATCCTCGTCTACGACCAGCCGTTCATTGACGGGGCGATCGCCGTCGAGCGCGTCATCAGCGAAGGGCCAGGTTGGCTGGCTATCTACAGCGACCAGGACGGCCAACCGGGACTGATCATCGGCTTCGCCGCGCTGGAAGACGGTCTGAACGAGGCCATCCGCGTCGAGCTCATCGAGTCGGCCGTCACGGACCAGCTCTACGCTCGCCTCCACCAGGACACGACGCCCGGCGACGAGTTCGACTTCCCCGGCAACGACCCCGTTGTGCGCTATGAGGATCGTATGCCCCAGCCGACTGCCTTCCGCACCGATCTGGGCGCGGCGGTGGTGGTGCGCGACCAGACGCTGGTCGATGAGAGTGTCGTGGTCAGCATGGTCGTCGTGCCGGTCAACGCCTGGGTGGCCGTCCACGCAGCGCAGGACGGGCAGCCGGCGGGGATGCTGGGCCGGACGTTTGTCCCGGCGGGCATTAACCGCGACGTCGTTGTTTCGCTCGATCCCGCGCCGGAGAACGCCCCGGTCATCCTCGTCCTCTACGAAGACCAGGGCGAGGCGGAGGTGTTCGACGCGCTGGGTGTCGATCCCCTATTGACCAACGACGACAATCGCCTCATTCGCGTGCCGTTCGTCATCGGCGAAACGGCCGAGTAGCTCCTCCGGCCGACAGGCGGAGTATTTCACGTAGCCTTTATGGCTGCGCGCCCCAACATTTCACGTAGATTTCATGTTCCAAAATAGCCGGCTATGGCACTATTTCAGTGACCAGAAAGCCGACCGGCTCCACTTTCCGGCGACGGCTGGTTGAAGCTGTTGCGCCAACGGGGCGCGACGAGCAAGGCGATTTCGACGACACAACGGGGCGCGCCGGCGCTTGACCCGCTTGGCAACAGCACGACATAGATGCCCAAGGAGTTCTTCCGATGACTCTCAGTTCAAATACGGCACAAACGCGCGAAATAGGCGAGTTGCGCAACCATCTGAAATGGATGGACGAGGAGCGGCGCAAATCAGGCCGCAAGATGACCGAGTTGGAGCAGCGCCTCGCTCAGCAAGGGCGCGAGGTGGCCGAGCGCGACCAGAAGATCCAGGAACTGGAGTACCACCTGGCCGCCCTGGCCGAACGACTGGAGCGCATCCCGGAGAACGACCCCAACGCCGCCACGCAGGAGCAACGACTGCAAGACCTGGAGTGGCACCTGTCGAACCTGAGCGCCCAGCTGGCCCGCCAGCCGAGCCCGGAAGAGGAGCGCGCCCGGCTGAATGAGGAGCTGGGTCGGACGGTATTGGAGATGCAGCAGCGTGTCGAATCCGACCAGGCTCTCGTCGAGGGGCGGCTGCTGTCCGAAATGGCCGCCGTGCGCGAAGGCGAAGAGCGCCTGCTGTTGGAGATAGCCACTGTGCGCGAGGCCGAAGATCGCTTGGTGATGCGATTCCAAGCGATGCAACAGGAGCTGCCGTCGCAGTTGCGGCTGGATGAACGACTGGCTCCGGTCGTCAGCCGCCAGCAGCAGCAAGACGAAGCGCTGAGCCGGGCTAACGCGCAGTTCGCCGCCCTGCAAGAGAGCCTCGATCTTCTCTCCATTCAGTTGCGTGAGCGGACGGGAACGCTGGCCGCCGAATCGCAGACCAACTACGCCTCCCTGGCCAATCGCGTGCAGGAGTACCTGGACGCGCTGGCCGAGCAGTTCGAGACGCGGACGGCCATGATCGAGGCCGATTGGCAGCAGCGCCTCGACGTGGTCGCCAATCGCGTGCCGGACGTTTCGCCTGAGTTCTTGCGGCTGGGCGAGCAGATGGCCCAGTTGGAGCAACGGTCGGTCCATTTGGATGAGCAGTTTGCCTCTCTGACCGCTGATTCGGAGGCCCGGCTGGCGGCCCTGGCTGCTGAATCACAGACGAATATGACGGCGCTGGCGCTTCGGTTCCAGGAGCAGGAAGCCACATTGGATCGGACGTTTGCCGAGCGGCTGGCGGCCGTGGAGCAACTGCCCGGACTGGCGGCCGCCGTGGCGCAGCTGCCGGCACTGGCGGCTCAGGTCAACGACATTGAATCGACCGTAGTCGCTTTGGCCGAGACGCGCGCCCAACTGCCGGTGCTGGCCGACCAAATCGCCAGCCTGGAATCGGCCGTGGTCACGCTGGGTGAGACGCGCGCCCAACTGCCGGTGCTGGCCGACCAGGTTGCCAGCCTGGAATCGGCCGTGGTCACGCTGGGCGAGACGCGCGCCCAACTGCCCGTGCTGGCCGACCAGGTTGCCAGCCTGGAATCGGCCGTGGTCACGCTGGGCGAGACACGCGCCCAACTGCCCGTGCTGGCCGACCAAATCGCCGGCCTGGAATCGGCCGTAGCCGCTTTGGGCGAGACGCGCGCCCAACTGCCGGCGCTGGCGGCCCAGCTTGCCCAACTGGAAGAGACAGTGGCCAAGCAGGGCAACGCCCGCGAACTCATGCCCATGTTCGACCGGCTGGAGCAGGAACTGGAACTGCGCCAGGCCGAAGAGGTGCGTCTGGCCAACCTGATCGGCACGCAAGAAGGACGATTTGCGCCCATCAGCACGGCGCTGGAAGAGTCGCGCGAGACTTCGATCAAGTTGCTCAGCCGGCTGTCGGATATGGAACGCACCATCGAGGAGACGCGGCGTAGCACGCAGGACTTCAACGACAACTGGAAGCCCATCCTGACCGAGGTTAGCCGGCGCGTGGGGCCGCTGACGGAACGGCTGACCGTTCTGAACAACAGCGTGCTGAAGAGCGAGGCCAGCCTCCAGTCGCTCAACAGCGACCAGAGCGAGATGCGCGAGACGTTGACCACCCTGGCCGACCAGGTGCAGCGTGGCCGTACCGAGAATGCCCGCCAGTTGGAAGCGTGGCAGGTGACGATCGACGAGCACAAGGACACCATCGAGCGCTTCACGCAGCAGTGGCTGACGCTCAGCAATCAGTACAAAGAGGCGCGCATGGCCGTCCAGAACTTCGCCCACTGGCAGAAGCAACTGGAGCAGCAGAAGCGCGAGGCGTCGGAGATGCTGCGCATCGAGTCCAACCGCATGCAGTCGCGCTGGGACGGCTTCCTGCTGGAGATTCAGGAGAAGCTGAAGAACTTCGAGTTGGACTTGAGCCAGAAGTGGCAGGCGTTCGAGTTGGAAAACGAACAGAAGTGGGCCGGCGCGCGGCGCAGCGAACAGGTGTGGCGCGAGGAGTTGGGCGCGGTCGATGAGCTGATTCAGAAGCTGCAACAGGACAACCGCAACCTCATCTGGCGCGTCCAGGCCGCGCAGGCCGACGCCATCAAGAAGTGGCCGCGGCTGCTGATGGAAGAAGTCGAGAAGGCGGTTGAGTTGAATCCCAATCGCCGCCTGTCGCCGACCGGCGCATCGCCCCGCGGCGATATGAGTGTCGTCGATGCCATCGAGCAGGGGTTGATCACCATCGATTACGCCAACGATTCGACCGGCGACCGCTAAACCACGCGACAAACAGCACTGTCGCCCCGGCTGGCCCGCTCCTCGTTGAGCGGGCCAGCCGAGACCAGTAGAGGAAGTATACGCAACATGAGCACCAAGCCGAAGGGCCTTAGTATTCAAGCCATCGTCATTGTCTTGCTTCTCCTGGCCGTGTTTTTCGGCTGGCTGGGCTATCAGCCGGGTACGCTGCTGAACGAGTATGCCCGCGGCCTGGGCCTGACACTACTCGGCGTGGCGCTCGTCGTGGTGCTGAGCGATCGGCTGGCGACGCGCCGCGAACAGCAGTTGTTGAGCTATCTGGAAGACCAGCGCCGCGCCCAGGAAGACACCCAGATGGCCCGCGAACAGCAGTTGCTGAAGACGCAACTGGTGCGCGAGGTGGCCAGCGGCGACCCCGGGCTGGCAGCGCGAGCGATCAAGGAGCTTGACGCGCAGGGCTGGCTGACCGACGGCACGCTGTCCAACGCCCATCTAGCCGGGGCCAATTTGCGCGGGGCGCATCTGGGCTGGATCAATCTGTCCGGCGCTTTTCTCAGCCGCATCGACTTGCAGGACGCCGACCTGAGCTACGCCAACTTCGGCTCGGCCAATCTGAGCGATGCATTGCTGTCGCGCGCCAATCTGGAGCGGGCCAGCCTGACCGAGGCTGACCTGCGCGGCGCCGACCTGAGTCTGTGCAGCATGAACGAGGCCGACCTGACCGGCGCGGTGCTGGAAGGGGCCACGTTGAGCGGCGCGTCGCTGGTCGAGGCCAACCTGACCAAGGTCGTGGCCGAGCGCGTGGCACTGAACGGGGTCAACCTGGAGCGCGCCAATCTGGTTGAGTCGAACCTGAGCTATGGCAATCTGGAGCGGGCGGCCCTGAACGGGGCCAATCTGGGCTGGGCCAACCTGAGCCGGGTCAATCTGGAGAAGGCTAACCTGGCCGAGGCTAATTTGAGCGGCGCAAATCTGGACGACGCGCGGCTGCACGGGGCCAATCTGTCCGGGGCGTTCCTGCTGGGGGCTCGCGTCTCGCTGAAGGCGCTGTCGACGGCGCGCACGCTGGCCAACGCGACGATGCCCGATGGGGTGAAGTACGAGGATTGGGTACGCCGCCAGTCGGGCGACTACGTGCCGCCGGCGCCGACGACCAATGGCAACGCCGGTAACGTCGAAGCCGGCTACGCGCCCACGGATTCACCGCTGGACTACACACCGGTCGACGAGATCTAGCGTGGCCTAGAAGCCAGGTTTCTTCTGAGAAACGCGACTTCTATCGCTCCCTAAAAACACAAAAGCCCTGTGTTCCCACAGGGCTTTTGCTTTGCACCGTAGCACTACTAGCTCTCACGAGGAGGCAGTGCTACGGTGCAGGTTAACTGATTACTACTCATAGACACCACCTCCTTAGGTTAAAGATAGCGTTGCGACTGTCGCCGCGGATAAATGTATGAGCGAGATTATGGCATACGCCACGGCTCCTGTCAATCGTCACTCATCTAGCAATCAGGGCCATTCCCACTTGGCAATGGCCCTGATACAGCACTCAACCGGCCAGTTCGCGCAGCGCGGCCATGAGCCGGTCGATCTCATGGAGGGTGTTGTAGTGGACGAAGCCAATGCGCACCAGCCCGCCGCGGTCAAGCGTACCCAGCCGCTCCATGACGGCAATGGCGTAGTAGTGGCCGTGCCAGACAAAGAAGCCACGCTCGCCCAGCCAGGCGGCGACCTCTTCCGGGGCGCGGCCGTCGAGGGCTACGGCAAAGGTCGGCGTGCGCTGCGCCAGCGATTCGACGTCAGTGATGCCGTAGA
>OEIV010000415.1_pt1 | contig 23466 bp, 12 predicted proteins | sample 1539231 | NCBI WGS metagenome assembly OEIV01 (sample SAMN03794762, study PRJEB22550) | activated sludge metagenome | feature: wastewater treatment plant; material: activated sludge; isolation source: Wastewater treatment plant of a petroleum refinery complex | place: Argentina: Buenos Aires ... | reverse complement strand
CCATCAGTACCTGTTACGGTATAAGTGTCAGTCGTTGTGGCTACAAATGGTGTACAGTTGCTTAAACCACCAGTCCAAACATAAGTTACAGCACCTGTTGCACATGGATTTACCGAAGTAAGGTTACAGGTAGTACCTGGGGTGGCTGTTGCATTGATCACTGGAGCTGCGTTCATGAGCACTTCGGCAGTGGCGGTATTTTCACAACCATTACCATCGGTACCTGTTACGGTATAAACATTAGATCCTGTAACAGTAAATGGAACTCCATTGCTGATACCACCGGTCCATACATAGCTCACTGCACCACCACCATTCACGGTGGCTTGTGCGTTTTCGCATATGGTTTGAGAAGCAGGACTTGCTGTAACGGTTGGGAGTGGGTTCACGTTAACATTGACAGTTGTAGTACCGGTGCAGCCATTTCCATCAGTACCGGTAACAGTATACACGGTGGTTACTAAAGGATTTACGATAACATTATTGCCTGGAAGTGCACCTGGGTTCCAAGTATACGGATTCAATGTTCCTGAAACATCTAAGGTCACTTGTGAACCACTACAACCAGTAGTTGGTGTAGCTGTTGCGACAAATGGTGAAGATAATGACAGTAATTCCAGTACTTCAGCTGGTGAAAGTGCTCTATTGTATAATCTAAATTCATCCATCAAACCACCAAGCGGTAAGCCAACATTAGCGCCATATCCGCCTACTTTAAATGGACCTGTACCCGCAATTGTTGGTGCAGCTGTTGCAACAGTCGTTTGAAGTACGCCGTCTCTATAGCCTTTTAAGTTGCCAGCTACATTATCATAAACAAAAGTATTTAAATGAGGAAGTACTGTAGCACCACCTGGTATAGAAATATCTGCCATACCAGTGCATCTTAATATCCAGTTAGTAGCACCTGCCACACCATTAGTGAAGCATCTGAAGCCTCCTGCTGAAGCATCGCCAAAAATATAAAACAATGTTGCTGAAGGTGTAATATTTGATGTCCAGAATGAAATTGACCATGAAGTACCTGTTAAATTGGTAACCCAGTTTGTATTGACATAATCTGTTGTAGCGGTGATGCCTGTACCTACTAATGCAGTACCGCCTTGACCAATACCCCCTTGGGTTAATCCACCCATTAAAGTTGCAGTACCTGTACCGATTGGCGGTGTCAATGCTTGATTAGTAACAGAAGCACCTACCTGATCAAATTTGTAATAAAGTAATTCAGAAGCAACACCACCTGCGTTGAATTGATTTACAACGACAGTGGCTACACTTGATTGTGTACAACCACCCCCATCAACACCTACTACCGTATAAGTTGTAGTAGTAGCTGGAGATACATTTTGTACAGCTCCTACCAAAGCACCTGGATTCCAAGTGTAGGTAACAGCAGTACCTGTAGCTGTAAGTGTTGAATTAGACCCAACACATATCGTTGTCGGTGAAGCTGTTGCATTAACCGTTGGGGCTGGACTTACTGTAACGGTTACGATGGAAGAGTTTGAGCAACCACCTGCATCAACCACAGTGGCTGTATAGGTAGTGGTTGCAGCTGGACTTGCTTTAGGATTAAAAATAGTGCTATTGCTTAAACCATTTGTTGGTGTCCAACTCACAATACCATAAGGACTGTTAGGTGTAAAGAGCCACGCTTCATTGGTTGCGGTCCATGGTGCAGTAGAGTTTCTTCCTGAAACAACAACGGCTTTTGTTCCTGTTCCATTTTCGATACCCATTGTTGTTAAATCCCCTGAGGCTGTCGTTATGGAAGTTGCTTGCATTTCAACCGTATTTGAAGTTTCGTTCAAAATAATTTGTGCAGTAGTTGGTGCGCCAGTGCCTCCAAATCGAGGTACCGCGGTAAATCTTACAACAAATTGTCGGTTTGGTGCTACGCCATTTGTAAAATAATCAATAGTACCAGTTGTGGTCAATAGCCAGTCTTCATGCGCAATGGCAATATAATTATTGGGTGTTGCTGCATTTGGAATGACTTGGCCAGAGCAACAAAATGCATTTCCTAAGCTTGCACCAAGGGTAATAAATCCATTGGTAGAAACATTAAATTGCGTAAATGGCAAACCATAATAATTAAAGGTAAATGGTAAATTAATCGCTTCCCATGTGCCATCGTCAAGACTTCCCATTGTTTGTGGAGTGACTGCAGCTCCTGCATCTGCAAGAATTGTTACCAAGCCACTAGGCACCAAAGGAGCAAAAGTGGTAGAACTTAAAATATAATCATCCCCATAATTAGGTGTCATGGTCAATTGTGAAGAATCACCTTGACAAATGGTGCCAGACACTGCTGTAATGGTAGTAATAGGCGGTACAGGATTAACTGTGACTGCAATACTTGCCGTTGAAGAACAACCTGCTGTATTGGTACCTGTTACTGTATAGGTAGCTGTGGCAGTTGGTGTATAAGGGGTATTATCTAAGGGTATGTTCACCCCATCTGTCCAAGTATAAGTAGCTCCTACGCCTGCTCCACCACCTGTTAGGGTAATAGCTGTACCCAGACAAACTGAAGTGGCAGGTGTCACAGAAGCGGTAACTGTGGGAAGTGCTGATACATTAATCTGTATGATGTTTGAAGTAGATGACAAACCAGAATTGACACATGTCACAACTACTTGATACCACATGGTATCGGTTAAAGCACCTGTGTAATAATAAGGTCTTGAAGTTGGTGTACCCGCATTCACAAATGTAATACCATCTGTTGAAGATTGATATTGAAAATAGATACCAGATGCATTTGAATAACCTGCTAAGTTTAAGGTATCATTTGCTAAGCTCACACATACAGGACCTAGGTTGGTTGCTGACAAAGTACCTGCTGTTGGTGCACCAGCGCAAGGTTTTTCATCTGCACCCATGGCTGGACTGATGCTTGCTCTGTTTTCATTATCGTAGTCAACAGTAACTGCTTGTCCACCCTGACCTCTGTTTACAGAAAATGGTGATGTATTGAGATGTAAATCGCCAGCACCTGCTGATACATACATAGCAGCAGAGGTAACACCTGTGTTATTGTTGGCTATACTATTGGCATCACCGCCCGTGCTGGTTTGCCAGGTACTTAAGTTATTGTTTGCTAGCCCCCATAAAGCCACTTTAGTGCTATCGGCAGTAATAAAAGTATTATAATCTGAAATCAAACCTGCGCTGACAGCATTGGTACTACCGATGGCAAAATGTGATCCAAATCCACCTATTCTTTCATTATAAAAAATATTATTTTTAGCATTCAAAATAGATGAGTTGTTTCTCAAATACCCGAGAGAATTGTTAGCGCCAAAGCTTGTACCACCAATATAAATTGAGTTATAAGATAAGTTAGTTACTGAAGCAGGACTCATGAAATTATTGATGCCCCATATTTGTACATCAGATGCATACCCTGTATTGTCTAAACTAATCATATTGTTGCTGATATTCCAAAGTAAACCAGCAGACAAATACATACCTGCGATACCTGCACTTGGGCTTGAACTTGCGTTTCTGATATCCCAAATTTTATTTTTACTAAAAGTAGCGCCAAATGAACTTCCTTGTGCCTGCATACCAATGGCATAACCCATAGAAGCAATCGCACTTGAATTAAATAGTCCAGATATATTATTACCAGTGATGACATTATTTGTACCTCCCATGCCTTGAATAGCAATGCCTAAATTCACTAAGGTAGGTGCTCCTGTAGCTGCGGCTACTTCGAGGTTTTTAATGGTATTATTGGTAATACTCAATTGGTTGGTGCCACCTACACTGCTAATCAGTAAAATACCATAATAACCCGTACTTGCACTACTACTCAATTCCTGGATATTTTGGATGGTATTATTATTCATTACTAAGCCTGCACCTGAAGTGATAACTTGACGTACTGCAAAACCAATGACTGGAGGTGCTGTGGCCAAATTTCGAATACTGTTTGCCGTTACCAGACTACCAATTAAATTATTGCTAATGGTGGTGGTTTGTGAAGGTGTTCCCTGTATTTGAATCCATTGAGGAATAATGGCACCTGTAATGGTAGAACCATTAATGGTAATGCCTCCGATGGTGTTGTTTTGAATATTTGCATATCCAGCTAAACCTGCAAATTGTATCCCAGCTATAAATGAACTTACCGCACCACCCGCATTGATGGTTAATTTGATATGATCTTGTCCTGTACCACTGCCAATTGTATTTCCTGCAATGTTGCCAATATTAAAAATACCTTGCGCACCTTGTATACCAAGCCATACACTTGCAGCTGCTGCTGGGGCATTGGTGGTAAAATCGATTTTACGAATCGTATTATTTTGAATGCTGTTTGGTATGAGACCCGATGTAACAATGATACCTGCCATCGTTTGACTTACGCCTACACCAGCCACTGTTTGTACCCAATCGGATCCATTTGCACCAGGTGCTGTACCGCCAATAAAATTATCGGTGATGATAAATCCACCATTTGAATTAACGGTAGAAGCAAAAGAAATATTGATTGCTCTTGTAATAGCACCACTTAGGGTATTTGTTCTTGGTAATGTTTGATAAAAACTATTTCCTGTGATGGTATAGTTTGATGTCCCAACACCTACGCTGATGGCAAATTGGGAGTTACTATTGAGTAAAAACCAATCATGAATATTATTATTGCTTATTGTCAAATTGTGATTGTAATGATTAATGGTGCCTGTATTAAGACCAACACTCATGATGGCAATACCAGAAGTACCAATTACATCACTACGATCTCTGATATCGCAAAATGATATGGTGTTATTGTCATTGCCTTCAAAAAGAGTTGCTAAAGTATTACCTATGTTAATGGTACCCCCCTGGTTACCAGCGGTTACATTCGTATTACCCCCTTCAATGATTGAATAGGTAATGGTATTATTTTTTGCATCATTGAGCAAGCCAATGGTTGGTGCTGTATTGCTGGTATTTCTAAAAGTCAGCCAGGTACCAGTGCCACCAAAACGGCCATCAATGGTAACTCTGTCGGCACCTGTCAATCTGATTAATGCATTGACTGCTGAAGCACCTGCAATAGTACGTTGAACAGCTGCACTTGGTACGATTGAGAGGGTATAGTTACCTGTACCAATTTCAGACCATTGATTTAAACTGATTGTTCCTGTTTCTGCCAATAAATCTGCTGTGATTTGGGCAGTAATATTACCTGACACCGTTCCATTATTAATCGCTTCAAATAATCCACCCAGGTTGGTTAATGAGGGATAAGTGCCTGGTACTGTTACAACACCTGATAAGGCTGTTCCTACTATAAGATACTGGTTGATGGTATTGGTTAATGGGAAATTTACGCCAGCCAAATTTACTGAAGCAGGCTGTAAAGTAAAACCACCATTGTTTAACCCAATGCGAGGAGGTGCATTTAAATCTTGTGCAGTCACAAAATACTGAATTAAATCGCCTGCTATCACACCACCACCGCCAAATAATAAGGCGTAATTAATGGTAAAATTAAAGGGTGATACTGCATTACTGGCTTCTACGAATTTCCAACCATCTGTACCTGAAGTATTGTCGACAAATGTGTTGGCATTCGTTGATTTTTTAAAATACAATCGAGGATTTGTACCAGGTGCAATATTGATATTTGAAGGATCTGTAATGGTGGCAAAACCCGTACAAACTCTCGTTGCTGCCACATCACCATTTCCTAATAAAGCGTATTGAATATTGGGCGAAGCAATATCTGTTGTAATGCCATTGAATTCATCAGCACCGACATCTGGTGTATTGATATTTCTGGCATTCCCATCTATATCGGTATTAATGCTTGCAACAGGAGTAGCTCCGTTTTCACATTGTGTGGCAATGCCAGCTTGAATGTGTAAATTATAAGGCGAAACGCCTACATTTATAAAAGGCGGTATTTCACTGAATGAACTTTGTTCACGTGGACCTACTAAATTTTTAAACAATTGTAGCGTTTGTATATTGTTTGTGCCATCTGTAAAAACGAGGTTGTTTGCACCCGGCGTACCCGCATGGAGGCAATTATAGCCTGAGTTTAAGCCATAATTGGTTAACACTGTAGAAGCACGAGCCAAAGCACGTGTAATACCCGTACCATTGAAACTTGAATTATTAACCACAATATTATTTCTTAAATCAATATTCACTGGTGTGGTGGCACAAACAATGCCAGCGGTACCAAAATTAGCTCCAACACTGGTTGCATTAAGGTAAATCGTATTGTAATAAATCTTCGCATTCGTTGAAGCACTTCCCTGTATCCAAACACCATAGATAGCATTCACATTATTGGCATTGGGTGCTTTTATTTCAGAGATGGTATTGTTGTAAATAGTAGGCTGTGAATTAACTTGTGCACCTAATATTATACCTGCAACTGTGGGTACAATCCCTATTGCTGTAGTATTGCTTATATTATAGATATTATTATTATAACAATTAACTAAAGTGCCATAATCTAAGAAAATAGCAGCAACTTGGGCTCCTGTACTAGCTCCTGTAATATTATAAATGCTATTATTATACACTTCTTTATTGGTTGGACCAGACCCTGACCTGACATACATCATCACTGTTTCACCAGTACCACCAGTATTGTTGTAAAATTGATTAGAATACAGTGTTTCATTGTATCCAAATGAAAAATTATAATATCCATACAAGGCACCTGAGGAAGTGGCATTATTATTGTTAAATACCTGATTGTTAAAAGTATTTGTAGTTGCTGTAGATGCACTCGCATAAATACAATTCATAGTACCTGATATACCCGTTTTGGTATTGCCACTGATGGTATTCCCATTGATATTTACAACAAGGCATAAGGTAGCACTTGAACCACTATAATAAATACCACTAAATTCACCACTACCTGGTATGGTATTATTGGTAATGGTATTGTTATATATATTTGTATAAGTGGCTGTTACAGAACTAGTTATTCCCCTAAAAATTCCCGAGGTATTGGTAGGATAAGTGCATCCGGTTACTGTGTTGTTGTAAATATTAACCGTGTTACCAGCACCTGAAGCACCTATGGCATTGTTAATACCGATTAAGTTAGAACCTGTAATAGATTGACTTGTGAGTGTTATCGTATTATTATAGATATCAACATTTGAATTAGTACCTGTCGTTAAACTGATTCCATTCATTGTAGAAGTGGAAGTGGGTGCTGCTGTATTGTTGATGGTGGTATTAAAAATTTTAATTTTATTTTGTCCAGTGACATTGATACCATTCACAGTAATTGCGCCTCCACCAAAATTGAGAATCTGGTTTGGATTTGGACTAATACCATCTATTCCTATTTCATTTGCCTGGTCATAGAAGTCAAAAGGGGCTGCCGAAGCAAAACCCAAGATAGCGATACCAATATAGGTATTTTGAACAGTGTTGTTATAAAATCTGTTAAAGGAGTTAGTGCCACTCGCATTCGAAATGGTCAGTCCAGTATTGACCAAAGAGGTATGATTTGCTGAATAAATACCTACTGAAGCTGTATTTAATTTGTTTAAGGTGATGACAGCATTTTTAATGGTATTATGTTGGCTACCATTGGTCGCTGAAGATTTTACGAGTGCATAGCCCCATTCCATTTGGGCTGTGGCTGTTACATTGGCAACATTTTCTTGCACATCAATGCCATCAAAAGTAACATAGTCAACCCCATCTAGTACAATAATACCATCTACCGTTAAAGAAACACCTGTATGGGCTGTGATTAATGGATTTGCCCCTACACCCGATTTTTGAAAAATCAAAGGATTCGATTCTGTGGGAGTATTGGTTGTGATTGATAGAAGAAGGGCTGCCGATAAGTTTTCGGTATACCCAGCTGCTACATTAAAGGTTGCACCTCCTGCTCCTACCCCTTGTAAGTTGAGGTCGGTAAAGGCGGCTGCCATGCTTGCATAATCGCCAGGAATGGTTTTAACCCCTGTGATTTGTGCCTGGGATATGAACCCAGAAAACAATAAAATGAGGAATAGTTTAATTTGTTTCATAAATAATAAAATTTTGGTATGCCTACTATGATTTGAACGGTTTTCGGCTTCTCCGTTTTAAACTTTTGATAAAATGTTTAGTAAATTTTGAAAATAAAATGTGCAAATGCAAATTTTTCACTAAAATCATATAATATTAAAATATTTAATATATTATTTATATTTAATATGTATACGCTCGATCTTTTACTTTTACCTGTAAATTTATTCAGTAAAAGGTAACATTCCGATGCCATTTAAATTGATTTCTTTAATTGTAATGTTACATTAAATATGTCATTAAAAGCTTTCTGACACTGCTTTACAGCATGTAATAGATACCTTGAAGGCATTTTTATGTATGTGTATTACTTCATGTATTCATGATTTGCTTTTATATTAGTTATGCATGCTAAAAATTGTAATTATTCAATGGATGTCTTCAATTCTATCTTTTTCCATTCAATGTAAATAATGCCAATACGTGTTTTTTTCAATTAAATAACTATTTTTGATAGTGCTTAAAAAAGGACTCCAATTTATTTATTTTCTTTATTTTGCATTGCTCTTTGCAACACTCATTATTATTTCCTTTCCATTTACTTTTATCGCATTGCTTTTGCCAAAAAAGTTGTGCGATATGGTTATGTTTCGTATGATGCAGGGTGGCAGTCGCTTATTATTTTTGATGAGTGGTATTATTCCAAAAAATATTCATCGAAAACATATCGATTTTTCAAAAAGCTATATCATCATACCAAGCCATAAAAGTTATATAGAAGCTGCAAGCATTTACACAAGCATTCCCACATTGTTTAAAACTTTAGGAAAAAAAGAGATAGAACGCACCCCCATTTATGGTTTGATTTTTAAAACGGTTTGCATTACAGTAGATAGAAGTTCATTAAGTGCCCGGGCATTGAGTTTTCGTAAAATGAAGCAAGAACTTGAACAAGGATTATCCATTACTATATTTCCTGAAGGCACCTTTGACGATACACCACATTCACGTTTACTACCATTTCAGGATGGTTGTTTTACCCTGGCAATTATGCAACAAACAGATTTACTCCCTATTCTTTTTCTTGATTCAACTAACAGAATGCATCCTTCAAAAATCACGCAAATGACTCCGGGTCTTAATCGATCGGTATTTTTACCTGCCATATCGGTCCTTGATTTGCAAAAAAAAGATTTGCCTGCTTTAAAAACTTATACCCAACTATATATGCAACAATGTCTTGATTTCATATTACAGCATGGCCCAGACCAAGTTTGGCATTTTGCCCATCAATATTTACAAAACAATGCAATAAAAAACGCATGAAATACGCAGATGTCATATTGCCCCTAGCTGTAGCAAACACCTATACGTTTGGCATTCCCATTGAATTACAAGCAAGTATCCAAATTGGCTGTAGGGTAGAAGTACAATTTGGGAAACGTAAAATTTACAGTGGTATTGTACATCGACTTCACGACCAGACCCCCGAACTCTATGAAGTAAAACCCATTCGTTCATTACTTGACGAAACTCCCATTGTAACCACAGCGCAAATACAGTTTTGGCAATGGATGGCCACCTACTATATGTGTACCTTAGGCGAAGTAATGAGTGCTGCATTGCCTTCCTTTATGAAGCTGGAAAGTGAAACTTACCTGGTGATGAATGAAGATGTATTTTTAGACGAAGTGGAACTGACAGATGATGAATACATGGTGATGCAGGCATTAGAGGTTCGAAAAGAAAAACAACTCAAACAAACCTCAAAAAACAAACAATCGACAGAGGAATCACCCAAAAAGAATGAAGCTTAATCCTCACTCAAAACAATCACAAAATCATCGGCAGAAAAAGTGACTTTGCTTGTTTTATTTGGATTGATTTTTACCCCAAAGTTTTGATCCATATCATCACTCATTGCAGTATAACGATAGCCAATGGCGGTTTCATTCAACGCAGCTGCATTTGCAACGATATTATAAAAATCTACTTCCAACCCTGTTTGAATATAACGACTCGCTGGTTTTAAATAAATTTCGGAACCCTCTGATTTAAACAACTCATCGTATACTTTTTTCAAGGTTCTATTTTCGCTAAGTTGACTTAACAATAAACTAATCAGGTTGTCACCCACAATAAAATCATCAGCTTTAGCCACTACCCCCAACTCCCTATTTTTTAAATCGAGCATTTCTGTTACGATATTAAAATTTTTATCAAATTGCTCACAGATATTGCGTAGGTGTAACAAACAAATAAGTGTTTTTGCATCACTTTCTTGTACTTCGAGGTATTTGTAACTCAACACAATAATATTACTGTAATTACCTACATTCAAAGATTCGAGTGTTTTTTTATCACTGATTTCGCCTTTCATATAGGTTAGTTCCATATTGGAAATCTGACCATGCATCGTTTCAATGTTTGAAATATCATCATCGCTTAAATCAGCTACAATTTTGAGTCCTGAACCTTTGCTTACATAATTATCCAGTTCCTGAATAATTTTTGCCCCATTATCGTTCCAACCCAATACCAAAGAGTGGGTCAGTTTGGAAGTTTCGGTCATGGCTTTGCCCACGTTTTTAGCACTTCCATCATAACCTGCCTTCCCATTTAATATAATGGTATCATCATCTTCAGATATGGCAATCACCTGATCGCCTGATTGTATTACATAATGCATGGGAGGATTGATTAATGCCTCTTCTTTGCTCGTTATGACACCAATAACTGTAGAATCTTCATACTGAAACAACAATTCTTTATAGGTTTTTCCTACCATGGAAGGTTCTTCTTTAAAGTAAATTTCATCGCCTTCAAAACGTAGCAATTCACTGTAAACCACACTGAGACCTGATTGCAAACATGTTTGTGCTGTAATACGTGATATAATATCATCTGATCTGATAAAGAGCGCTTCGTTGTTACCAACCAAATCAGCCGCTTCCATGTTATTTTCATTTTTGATTTCTGCTATGATATTCAAAAATCCCTCTTTCCTTTTTTTGCTTCTTGTCAGGCCAAGCACGGTTTTAATCACATGAATGTCTGCATTGTCTTGATCGGGTGAAAGCACTAAAATGGACTTTGCTTCATTGGGGTTAACAATGGCAATATCTGTAGCATCTAAAGGGCTACCATGTCTTACAACAATTTTTGTTCTTTTAAAATCGCTCACTTTACTCCTTATTTCCTCTTCGGCTTCTGTTTTATTTTTTTCAGACAAAACCACGATACATGATCGTTTTTGATTTTCATTGGCCAATACTAATTCGCTAATGATTGAAAATATTTTTTCAGACCAGCCTAATATCAACGTATGATTTTTCTCTTGCACTTTAGAACGACCTTGTTTCAACTCGTCTAATTTTTCGTCGATGGCTGATGAAATAGCACCAATTAAAATAGAAATTAAGAAAATGCCGATGAGTGTAGCTGCAAAACGAACCATTCGAAATGCCCATCCTTCATCGCCCCCCATGGTACCAGAATCTAATGTAGCCATCAGGCTTTGCCAGGCACCCTCTACAAACCCAAGTCCATCGTTGCTTTCAGGCGAACTAGAAATGCCAAAAATAACAATGACAACCCCCAATATCATGACTGAGAATAAGGAAAACAAAGCCAGCCATTTAATTAAGTTCATAGGACCAGCTGACATGGTATTTTCAAAATAATATTGAAACTTTTCTCTAAAAGAAACTTTTGAAGGATGATTGTTGTTCATATTGGCTGCAAATTGAAAAAGCGAAGCCTTTACCTCGCTTTAAATAAATTAATTTGCCATAAATGTAAAAGAATATTCTTAGGAAACAAGATTCTTTGTATGTAAAAATGTTTAAATTTTTGCCTCATTAAAATATGAATGTAGCCATTTTATAAAGCACAACACACAATCCTGATTCATGGGATCATGTATTTCTAAGCCTGTTGTAAAAATACAAGTTTAGATTTTAATCTCTATTAAAACAACTTGATTGGCTTAATACACTTATACTACAAATCCTTACGTATGATTCGACAACAAACGTTTATAATCATTTATAATCGGAAGTAAACGGTTAATATACGGCTTTGAAATATCTAAGCTACCATCTTTGTGTTGTCGAATGGAAAGGTTGTTTGTTAACCGATCGGAATCATAAAGCTTATTCAACAAATTGCTCTTTACCCAAACGAACGAAATAAATAAATTTTTAACTCAGACTGTCACACAACAGCCTACAAAATCACATATTATGTACGCACTTAAAAACAAAGTTCAACTCATTGGCAATTTAGGCAATGCCCCAGAAATTAAAACCTTAGATAGTGGAAAAAAAATGGCTCGCTTTAGTATAGCCACCAATGAAAGCTATCGAAACCAAAAAGGAGAAAAAATCACCGATACCGAATGGCACTTATTAGTAGCCTGGGGAAAGGTGGCTGACCTAGCCGAACAATATCTTCAGAAAGGAAGCGAAATCGCTATCGAAGGTAAACTCACCCATAGAGACTATACCGACAACGATGGCATTAAACGTTATATCACCGAAGTAGAGGTAAATGAAATATTACTTCTTGACAAAAAAGTAGATAAATAATACATGACTCCTGCTTTTCAGTTATCGTTTAAATTTAAAACATGAGAAGCAGGGTTTGGTGGATTATTGATGCCGGCCCTTCCTCAACCGAGGAGGGGCTTTGGTATCATATTTCAGGCCTCAACATTTGAATGCTATTGATGATACTGTTCACAGCGTCTAATCATTATCAGCATAAAACCAATGAGTGTAAACATTCCCACTATTTTTTTAAACGAAAATGAATTCATATGTTATACCAACAACAGATTAAAAAGAGTTCATTTGTTATGAGTTTATACCAACGATACATGAATGATAGTCCATTTGTGATTAGCTTAAATACAATGTGTGCGGGTATTATACCGAACTTTTTCAGACTAAATATTCAATACATTTGGTATCCCTTTTCATCTAAACAATATCGTATATCATACCTAATTGTTTTATTTTATGGCTAAACAACAAGGATCATTGGCAAACTACTCAGGGAGCAAAAAAATACTCATCCCAATCATTGATCAGCTTCTTTTTAGATTCAAAAAAATTTTATAGATTTACCCTATGAAAAATATACTCCTCATCCTGGTCCTATTTTGTAGCTTTTTGACACAAGCCCAAACAAATGATATCCCTTATGTTAAAAAGGAATTTCTGATTATACATTCCGGGAAAGATTATGCTGCTGCCCTTAAAAAAGCAACAGATGCAAGTAAAAAATTAAAAATCCCTCTAGACCTACGTAATCTGGTTCCAAACAAAGAAATTGGATTGTCTCATAGCCAAAAATCATGTGACGACGACTTCGGTTTTTTCCCTTGTTATATTGCCCGTGGCATGCATGATGACGGCCTCTACGTAAGTATAGAATATTCTGACGCTTATCTTGAATTTGAAAAGGGATATTATATCATTATCGTTTCAAGCTTTGTAAGTGGTAATGCAACAAGCAAAACACAACTTGCAAAAACAAAAAAAATATATAAAGATGCTTACCTAAAAGCTTCTAAAGTGTATACTGGTTGCATTCATTAAAAAACACATTCTATCATTCTTAAATCAATTACCATGTCAACACCAATAGGTAGCAAAGAAAATCCGTGGAAACTAAAAACACCTCCTTTATCGTCAGACTACGAAATGTATCGTGATGTAAAAGAGGGTAAAGAAGTGATTGTTTGTGTGGTAGGCAAAACCACTTTATTGTATGACTTTAGATGTATCAACGACCTACATGCTATGTTGAAAAAACATGGCGATTGGATGGAACTAGGGAGTGCTGATGAACAAAAACCTGTTAAGGAAAACACCGTAGAAGCATGGGGGCGCGCTGCTGACAACCCGGTCGGAGGTTGGTATGGTTTAAAAAAAGGTCTTCGCGGACGCTTTGGCATGTATATACCCCCATTGATGGAGGCATTGGGACTGGCAGAAGTAACCCATGAAGCCAGAGGAAATAAGATGAAAGCAATTTGATAAAAAAATAAACAACCCATGAAAATCGCCATCTTAGGTACAGGTACCGTCGCCCAAACATTAGCAAACGTATTGAGCACATTGGGATATCCTTTGATGCTGGGCACACGTCAGGTAACTGACACCTTGCACCGAAAATCATTTGCCGATTGGCATCAGCAAAACCAATCAATAAATATAGGTAATTTTGAAGAAGCCGCTGCCTTTGGCGATTGCATCATCAATGCCTTGCAAGGCCATGCCACCCTTAGTGTGTTAAAACAAATACCAAAGGCAAGTCTTGATCATAAAGTAATGATCGACATCGCCAACCCATTAGATTTTAGTCATGGTTTTCCTCCTTGTTTGATTGAAGGTTTACACAATACCCATTCACTTGGTGAGGCTATACAACAATTATTACCCGACACCTTTGTGGTAAAAACACTTAATACCATGTGGTGTGGATTAATGGTAAACCCTCAACTCATAAACGACGGTAATCATATCAACTATATCTGTGGCAATGATGACAGCGCCAAACAACGTATCTTAAAATTACTCAATGCCTTTGGCTGGAAAAACGAAAACATATTAGATCTTGGTGATATCAGCAATGCAAGAGGAACAGAAAGCACCTTATTGCTTTGGACCCGAATATATGCCGCCACCAAATCTGGCGCTTTTAACATGAACATCGTGAAATGAGGATGAAGAAATGGGGAGTATAACCCAACATAAAATCATCTAAAGATCCTTTGTCCCTTACCCAAAAAAACCAAATCATATTCAACCCTTTTTATTATTTTTGCTTTAACCTACTACTTAATATTTTATGAAAAATTCACACATTGATGATACCAATCATTATTTTAAACTTGCCTTTGATTATGTAATGAATACCTCTTGCCCCATTTACTTAACGGGTAAGGCCGGTACAGGCAAAACCACCTTTTTAAAATATGTAAAACAACATTGCACCAAAAATATGATTGTGGTAGCCCCTACGGGTGTTGCGGCTATCAATGCAGGTGGTGTTACCATGCATTCCTTTTTTCAACTTCCCTTTGGCCCCTATGTAGCAGATGCCCCCCGGGGGTTTGGGTTGAATGAAAATATGGTAGACAAAAATGCCTTGTTGGGTAAATTGAAACTAGGTGGCAATAAAAGAACACTCATCCAGGAACTTGAATTGCTTGTGATAGATGAAGTGAGTATGTTGCGAAGCGATATGCTCGATGCAATAGACACCATTTTGCGCATGGTACGAAAAAGAAATAAACCCTTTGGAGGTGTGCAAGTATTGTTTATTGGTGACCTTTATCAACTACCACCTGTAGTGAAAGATACCGAAGCACCGATTTTCAAAACCTATTACCAAAGTCCTTTTTTCTTTCATGCAAAAGTATTTGAACAAACACAACCCATTTTTATTGAGCTAAAAAAAATATATCGACAAAACGAACAACAGTTTATTGACATCCTTAATAATCTGCGCAATAATGACCTCAGTGAACAAGATTTTGATATACTCAATAGCAGATATAACCCCACCTTTACACCCAAAGATCATAAGTATATTACCCTTACATCGCACAACCATAAAGCAGATGCCATCAATCATCAGGAACTTGAAAAGCTCAAATCTACAGTGTATGAATACCATGGCGAAATCAAGGGTGAGTTTAACGACAAACAATTACCCACCGACCTTTTATTGAAACTTAAAGAAGGCGCCCAGGTGATGTTTATTAAAAATGACAGCAGTGGACTTGGAAGATATTACAATGGAAAAATTGCCATCATCGACAAGATTGATAAAAATGAAATCATTGTCCGATTTCCTGATTCAAACGATATCATGACGATAGAAAAAGAAACCTGGGAAAATATTACTTACCGACATGATGATGAAAAAAACAATATTGAGGAGAAAGTACTAGGAACCTATACACAATTTCCCTTGCGACTTGCCTGGGCAATTACGATTCATAAAAGCCAAGGCCTCACCTTTACCCATGCCATCATTGATGCAGGCAGTTCCTTTGCCCCTGGGCAGGTGTATGTGGCGCTCAGCCGTTGTACCTCATTAGAAGGTATTGTATTGCAATCGCGCATACTCCCAAATGCTATTCACTCTGATTATCGCATTTACGATTTCAATGCCATTGAGCAATCCCTTCATCAACTTGAAAAACAATTAGAAGATGAAAAACGCCTATTCGAAAATGAAAAAATTCATTCATTGTTTGTATGGAAAAATATGGTTGACTGGGCATACTTGTTATATGAAAAAACCTTGAATACCAAATTAATCCCAGAAGCCTTTAATGCTGTAGGTTTTTGCAATGCCCACATTGAACAGGCAAAAGCCCTGCAAAGTATTGCAGAAAAATTTACGCTGGAGTTAGATAGTTTATTTAATGAAATGGCATTTCATCAAGAAAAGGGCAAAATAAAAATTCGTTTACAGAAAGCGCTCATTTATTTTATGACCCATCTCTACGACGACCTGATTATACCCTTGCAACAATATACAAAACAATTTGAAGGGGTGGCCAGAATCAAAAAATATGCAACCCTTCTGGAAGATACCGAAAACCTTTATTGGCAAAAAATAGCTCATTTGCAAAACGCAACCTTTGATGGTAAGAAATTAGTGGAAGAGCAAATTATCTATCGTGAAAAAACAAAAACGAGTCCTGTAAAACCAAAGAAAAAAGAAAAAGGTGAAAGTGCTAAAGAATCATTTGTGTATTTCAGCGCAGGAAAAACGGTAGAAGAAATTGCGGGGATTCGGCATCTGGCCACTAGTACGATTGAATCGCATCTGGCAACTTATGTTCTCTCAGGCGAGTTAGATGTCACGCTTTTTTTACAACATAATGAAATAGCCGAGGTTAAAAAAATATATGATACCCTGGAATATTATTCTACCACTGTCATAGTGCAACAACTAAAAAACAAACTCAACCATTCACAGGTAAAAATGGCGTTGAATCATTTGTTATACCTCAATGAAATTAAGATGAAACCAGTGCAAAATTTAGGGGTGAAATAGAAACCCTGTTCACACCATTTATTCTTTCACAATTTTCTCCATAAACAATGCTTGTTGATTTTTGTTGTACAAAATCACATAATATACCCCTGTTTGTTTTGCACGTAAATCAATTGTATGCAACGATGTGCCTGCAGCATGTGTAACACTTTCACGATTGATAATTTTGCCATACATATCAGCCACTACGATTGTATATTCCTGTGCTTTTTCCTGGTTGATGGCTATCGTGATATCGTCTTTTGCTGGGTTTGGATAAACATTTACATAAGATACATTTTTAAAAGTTTCGTTGAGGTCCAATGCAATTTCTTGCACAAAGAGGGTATCATCATGATTTCCATTTAATCCATTATCAACATAAATCACCGTTTGTGTACCATTTGCTCCCACATAATAAGGGTCTATTAAGTGTGAAGTATTGCTACTCATCGATACGCCATTACTTACAAAATGCTTAATGGTATCAGTATACAGTGCATACAATTCAAGATTATAAGTAAGCGGAGCGCCACCTGGGTGTATAATCTGGTAGCTGTAATCATACGGAGAAAGTGTAATCACTGAATCGTTGGGTGCCATCGTTAGGTTATCAGCCACCAAATTGATTGAATGGTCGGCACCATCGCTTGTTTGTACGAAATGGCATGTAAGTGATTTGGTTATATTTTCGGGATTACCATAGCTGATTTTTTTTCTACCTACACTTAAATAATCCTTTTCGGATGGCATTGAAAACCGGTTAATCCCCATACTTAGATCATCAGTAGTATGTACAATACTCATCACAGAATCTTTGTATTGATTAAGGGTGATGGCATAAGTGTCTAAGGAGTCAGCCATAAAATATAAAGGTCTAAAGGCACTAGGCCCTGTGCCTTTGATAGGCTTCAGTTGAGGGATTCCATTGCTGTATATATTATTGACTTGCGAACAAATGGCTCCTCCCGTATTAATCACATAATCAGTGTTTGCACTAAAACAAAAATCATAGATAGTATCTGCACTTCTCAATTTTTTCAAAGCTGCAAAAGGTGTATTCAATAATTGGGTAAATGTAGGTTCGTCAAAATTGACCCAAATTAAATTATAATTAGGTGAATAGAACCCTTGACCTGAGAAATTCCAATCTGATTTTACCGTTAAAAATTGTGTACTATCTTGGGGGTAGTTTGAATCATAAATCATGACCGTATCAGTAGACGTTACCAATGTCACTGGATCTTTAAAAGGTAATTTTTTAGGCGTGCGTATTTGATATGGAAATATTGCATGACCTCCAGTATCTACACCATCTACCAAAACAATACCCAAGGTGCGGATATTGACCTTTTGCAAAGTATCAGACATATAAGTTTTAGTTCGATATAATCCGTCCCATGGATCGATGCCTACATACAAATTGCTCAAATTTGGATTATACTGCAATAATTGCCCCCGTGTGATGGCGCCTTTGGCTAATGAGTCCATATTGGTGATAGTAGAAAGATTTACATTCATTGGGATATCGTATTTTTGATTCAATTCTACCTGATCGCAATACGACATTAATGAAGTGGTAGAAAATCCATAACAGTCGCCGTCAAACACGCCTGAATTGGCTTCTTTCACCAGAAATTTTACATACTTATCAAACATTTTATATTTCTTAAATTTCTTGTACACTGCTTTGTCATGGGGTGATCCGTTGGGTGTAAAGAGTTTGTCTGACTCTGTGGCAAAACTTTTCCAATCAGGATGTAGCCAATTGGGTATTTGATTGCCTGGTTGTTTAAATTTCTTCTTTAATAAACTATCATAAAGAGGATCTCCATTATACATATAGGTGTCAAACAATCCATAATCTACATATTGGTCAAAGAACTCTTGGTTCCAATGCGACGTGGTATTGCCTATGGTCGTATCTTCTGAATTTTCCATTTTCCAGGTATGCCTTGTAAAGCTATATCCGGGATATTCAAATTTATCTTGACCGGGTCTGTATATAAATCCCTTCCATTTACCAGTATTGGGATCTATAAAACTACCAACTACATACCCTTTATCGTTTACCCCATTTGCAACAGACTGTATGGTATTATTGTGAAAAATATTGGCTAATGAATTTACATTCAAAGTATTGCCTGTAATGTCGCCCCAAAAAGCCATATAAAATCCATTCACTTGCTGGTATTCGCCTACCATCATGTGGTTGTTATTCATATCCCAAACTTTTGTCTTGGCAGGCGCTGTTAAGGTTTGGTAGGTATTTGCTGTAGCGTTATACAAGAATGGGTAAAAATTAGGTGCGTCTAAATAATAACCTGCGATATTGTTATTGCTATCCATACCAGCACCCCATGTATTGTAATAAACAGCAGCAGGCATATATCTGCTTGCTTGCCATTGAGGCATGCCTGGTGGAATGATACTATCGTGCAAAATGAAAAGCCATCGGCTGTTGACACCTTGATACCAGCCACTGATATCATTCTTATTATTGATTTTTAATGCGTTCACGGGATTTTGCGCCACGCCGGTAACAAGTACAGGGGCAGAAATGTTTTCGTCAGCAACATAAAATTTATACAAGGTAGTAACACCCCCGATCGTAGTGCTTACAAGGGCCACATCATTGTCGTTGATTGACACTACTTTGATATCGAAACAACCTGCAATGACATTATTATCGATATGAAATTCTACGCCTTTGCGTGTGATAATAAATCCCACATTGTCGCCATTGGGTTTGGTATAATAACCACAGGAATAGGCTCTGTTATTAATATCCATCATATAGGTATTTACTGTATTAACAGTATCTAAGCTCATGTCTACTTGATCGAGGGTATATTGGGCCTGGGCTTGAAAAGAAATAAAAGAGTACAGGGTGACACAGAAAAAAGAAAATAGTTTTTTCATACGATTGGTTTTATAGTTGCTCAAAAATAATTCAAACAAATATTAATTTAAAAACATTAACAAATGTTAATGCACAATGTTGAATAAAAAAGGCTGTATTGGCATGAATATTGAACTGATTGAAGGTTAAATTCATTTCTGTTTGCAAACAGATTTTGTTACCCCCAACAAAAATTTATCTAAATTTTCATGAAGGAACATTCGTATATCCTTCTTAAGAACATACTTAATAAAAATGATTCTATAATGGTTTAGTTGTCATAAAATAAAACGTCACATCCCCATATTTTACTGCCCTTTTTCTTCTACATATTTCAAAGTATATGATTCCCTTTCATGAGAGGATAAATATTTTAATCACGAATTAGTGCCCCATCATAAAAGGAGAAAGAATCATAGTGAACACTTTTAGGTTTCAAGCAATTTAAATATATTTACGTGTTAAAATAAAACACCATGAAAAAAACAATCCTTATGCTCGCCATGGCTTCTATGCTCTTTTCTTGTTCAGAAGATCAAAAAGAAGTCGAAACCAACAAAGATTCTGAAGGTATGCATATTACAGTGCATGACGACAGCACCAAAGCTGATGTCAATATCAGTGGCAATAATATACATGTAAAAACAGATGACGGTAAAGAAGCTGATGTAAAAATAGATGCCAATGGCTCTATGGATATCAAAACAAGCGAAGGCGATGCCACTGTAAAAATGGACAAAAATGGCAACATGAATATTAAAACCAAGGAAGGTGATGCAAGTGTATCCATGGACAAAAATGGCAATATGCAAATAAAAGGGCCAGACGGCAAAGAGATTAATGTAAACGTAAAAGATGGCAAATAAGCCATCAGTCATTTTTTTTGAATCGGTTATTTTTCAACATTCCCTCTTATATTAGGTTTCTTTTTGGCTATTATTTTATAGCGCTCGGTTTATTGTTTTTTATCCGCTTAGGACTCTTTTTTTATATCCATGATGATAGTTATGAATTGTTTAATCGCATTTCATTTTATTCATTCATTGTTGGTTTGAAGTTTGACACCGTGGTGTTGTGTTACCTTTTATCGTTCCCTTTTCTCCTTTTAACGATTCAAGCATTTTTCAATATCAAGACCCTATTCATTTACTACCTCGTCAGTATCTATTTAGCGTTGGGTGCTACGCTATTATTAATCCTGGTTATTGTTGATATTCCCATTTTCAAATTTTTTCAAACACGTCTTTCCGAAGCTTCGCTTCAATGGCTCAATAGCTGGAAAATGATTGTTGAAATGATTGTTGAAAATAAACTTTATCTTTCTTTTTTTATTTTTATCCTTCTTGTTGCACCATTTACATTTTATAAAGTGTATACTACATGCAGACGCAACTTTACTTCAATATCGTTACAAACACATCCGCAAAATCGTTTGCTTTTATTTATTTATTTTATAACGATAGGTGGCTTGTGTTTTTTGGGTTTACGAGGTAATCTTTCTCATCCAATCAGAATGGGAGATGCCTTTTATTGTCACTGCAATTTGCTGAATCAGCTGGGGTTAAATCCTGCTTTTAGCTTAATGAAAAGCTATACCGAAAAAGTAAATTTAATGGATAACGAAAAAGCCATTTCGCAAACCCGTCAATTACTGCATATCGACAATCCTGATACGCTTATATCACCGATTGCACGTACAATCATCCCCCAAGACTCTGTACATAAATACAATATTGTATTGGTATTGATGGAAAGTATGAGCGCCCATTATATGGCTTATTTTGGCAATAAAGAACAGATCACCCCAAACCTTGATGCACTGACGCAAGAGGCTGTATTTTTTACAAATGCTTACAGCGCAGGCATTCACACCAACAATGGTATTTTTTCTACCCTTTATTCATTTCCCGCACTGAAAAGAATCAGACCGATGCATACGATGCCCATTCGAAAATATACTGGCCTTCCATATGTAACCAAACAATATGGTTATCAAAATTTATTTTTTAGTGCACATAGTTTCGAGTTCGACAATATTGTCAATTTCATCCCCGCTAATCACTTTGATCGCTTATACAGTTCAGAATTATTTCCTCCTGAAGCCGCCTTGAGTGCTTTTGGGGTGCCCGATCAATATTTATATGATTATACTCTTCAAACACTCGATACAATATCGAAAGCAACCCCGTTTTTTGCCACCATACTCACCGCTTCCAATCATGAACCATATGTTTTACCCAACGATTTCAAAACCCCTCTTCAGGAAAAAAATAAAAAGACCGCAGCCTATGCCGACTGGAGTATTGGCGACTTTTTAAAAAAGGCTCAACAATCAAGCTGGTTTCACAACACCCTTTTTGTATTTGTGGCTGATCATGGTTTTAGGGTTGGTTACAATGCCTATGATTTGTCACTTTCCTATCAACATATTCCCATTTTCTTTTACGCGCCACATATTTTAAAACCGACCATCAACAATCATTTTATCGGACAAATTGATATTTTCCCCACCTTAATGGGTTTGATGAATATGCATTATATCAACAATACCCTTGGCACAGACATCCTAAAAAACCCTCGTTCCTGTATCTATTTTTCGGCAGATGATAAAATAGGGTGTATTGACAATCAATGGTTATATGTATATAGATTTAATGGCAGCGAAAGTCTGTATGAATATACCCTTGGGCGAAAAGAAAATGTGGCAAATGAACATCCTGATATACTAGAAAAATTACGCACTTATGCCTTTTCGCAAATACAAACGGCTGAATGGATGTATAGTCATGATAAAACAATGATTCAAAAATAAGCTCCAATCACTGACCCTTCAGGAAGGCTTGCTCATTCTTAATACTGTATTTTAAAACTCGCATTGCTAATCATCATTGAATCTGTAGGGCTTGCGGTATTGTCATAAACGGTACCCGTATAGCTCCCCTCTATGATTTTATTGGTTTTATCATGTTTAGAAATAATAAGGCTATTTCCTTTTGCTGTAAACGAAATCGCTAAAACCGAATTTGAATACTTCATAACATAATTACTACCCATATCGCCCCATGTATATGTGCCTGCCTGACTGGATGACTCAATCCATAAATTCATAAATTGTGAAGGATTGGTGGTATTGGCCGATATCGCAATATAATTCATATTGCCTGAATTGATAAGAGCAGCCGAAACATCATTCACCGTCTGAAGATTTCCATCTAAACGATACGTAAGATAGTTAGTATATGGGGTTGAACTTGTTTCTTTTTTACACCCAATACCCGTTAATAAAATAAACATAAGCATGGTAGTTGCTAACATAGCAGACCGAAAGGAAAAACAATTTTGTAAGTGCATAAGAATTAATTTAATTATTTAAAAGTAATGGAATCTTTGTAAACGACAAAAGAAAGAATGCACTAAAAATGAAAGAAGAAAAATGAACCTCAATGGTAGTTTGTATTGCGGCAACGAAGGTCTAACCGGTGTTCCCCGGAGATTTTGCACTAGGA
>OEIV010000412.1_pt1 | contig 23608 bp, 29 predicted proteins | sample 1539231 | NCBI WGS metagenome assembly OEIV01 (sample SAMN03794762, study PRJEB22550) | activated sludge metagenome | feature: wastewater treatment plant; material: activated sludge; isolation source: Wastewater treatment plant of a petroleum refinery complex | place: Argentina: Buenos Aires ... | reverse complement strand
TAAAGGTAAAATCTTATTAATGAATAAAAATCTAATTCCTCAATCACAAGGAATAGATTTAAATAAATGGTTATACTATACAGAAGCGTTGAAAATAGGTTTTTTAAATCCAGCAGAAGAAGGTAATAAAAATGTAAATAATACAGACATAACTAATGTAGCTAAACAAATAGATATGTCATTAGCTTCTGATATTCAAAAGTATATTAATTTTGCAGATTATTTAGAAGCAAAAGCAGGAGAATCTGTAGGTATACCAAAACAAACCGAAGGACAACAATCTCCTTATGAAACTGCTTCTAATGTACAATCATCTTTAATACAATCTTCTCATATATTAGAACCTTATTTTCAATTACATGATGAAGTAAAAAAACAAGTTTTAACAGGATTACTAGAAGCAGCTAAAGTTGCTTATGGATTTAATCCTCCAGAATTTTTAAGTTATATATTAGATGATAATACAGTTGAGTTATTAAAAATAGATTCTGATTTATTATTAAACTCTACATATGGTTTATTTGTAAATAATTCTTCTACTTCATTAAGAATTAAACAAGCTATTGAACAATTATCTCATGCAGCATTACAAAATCAACAAGCAGATTTAGCAGATGTAATTAAGATAATGAGAAGTGATTCTGTACAAGAAGCTGAAGAACTATTAGAAGTTGCAGCAGAAAAGAAAATGGAACAACAATTACAACAACAAGAACAACAACAAAAAGTTCAAGCAGACATGGAAGCTAAACAAAGAGAGCATGAACAATTAATGTGGAAACATGAAGCTGATATGATTGTATTAAAAGAAGAAGAAAGGCGTAAAACAGAAATACAAAAACAAGCCATGCTTTCTATGGGTTTTGATCCTAACAAAGACCAAGACAATGACGGTGTACCTGACGTATTAGAAGTAGCCAAATTTGGAGTAGATGCTGAAATTAAAAAATCAAGATTAGAAATAGATAAAAACAAGCTTGAATTAGAGGCTAAAAAACATGCTGATAAGGTTAAAATTGAAAAAATGAAGATAGAAGCTAGTAAGAAAAAATAGTCATTTTTATGACTATTTTACTATTTCTTTATTTTTGATTTGGAACATTATATTTTTTATATTTATCTTTGTAAAATATTTTTATGAAAACTAATAAAACAGAAGAAAAAAGTTTAGTTGATGATTTTGTATTTGAAGGAGAATCTTTTTTTAATATAGAAGAAGAAGCTTCAGAAGTAGAAATTGAAACTAAGGTTGAAGAAAAATCAACAAAAGAAGAACTTAAAAGTAAAAGTAAACCTAAAAAAGAAAAGGATTTATCTGAAGATTCAGAAGAAGAACCTGAAGAATCAACAGAAGTATTTTTTGAAGAGGAAAAAGAACCAGAAGTTTTTGATACCCCTTTTAAAAATTTAGTACTAGATTTAAAAGACAAAGGTATTTTTAGTTCTGTTGAAATAACAGAAGAAGAGGATATTACAGAAGAAAGATTTTTTGAATTACATGAACAAGAGATTGATAATAGAGTAGATGAAGTAATTGAAGGATTTTTTGAAGAATTAGATGATGATGCAAAAGCCTTTTTAAAATATAAAAAAGAAGGTGGCGATACAGGATTATTTTTAAACTATTTAGCTCAAAAAGCAACTGTTAGTTCAATTGAAGATATTGACAATGCTACAGACTTAATAAAAGAAAATTATTTAAGAAACTATTATGCAAATGTAGAAGGTTTAGATCCTGAAGACATAGAAGATAAATTAGAATTTCTTAAAGAAAAAGGAAAAATAGATAGTTATGCTAGTAAGTTTTTTAATAAAGAAAAAGAAGTTATCTTAAAAAAAGAAGCTGATTTAATTAATGAACAAAAACAAGCTAAACAAGCTGAAATAGATAATAGAAATAATAATATAAAAGAACTAAAACAACTACTTAACGAAAAAGAAGATTTAAAAAACTTCAAAGTAACAGTAGAAGATAAAAAAACTTTAGTAGATTTTATATATAAACCAGCAATTAAAACAGGAAAAACTAGTTATATTACTGAATTTCAAAAAAAATTATCTGAAGCTTTTGCTGATAAAGAGAAACTACTAATTATTGCAAAACTATTAAAATCTGATTTTGATACAAAAGATTTAGTAGATAAAGCAAAAAAAGAAGTAACTAAAGAAGTTAAAAAATCTTTATCAAGAATATCACAAGATAAAAATTTAAGTAATTCAAATAAAGCTATAAAAAGTATAGCTGATTATTTTTAAAAACCAAATATAAAACAAATATAAATTAACTAATAATAAACATGAGAGTAAATAGTAACTTGATAGTAAAAAGAATGCCTTGGCACGCTAACATGACAGAAATGAATCATTTAGGTGCAGCATTATTAGCAAAACCTTACGTATTTGAAGGTAAAATGAATCAATTGTTTACAGCAATTAGATATTCAGATAATCCTTTGACAGGTTTTTTAATGGGAGATAATAGAAAAAAAGTTATTACCTCTACATCTTGGGAATGGGAATTAAAAGGTGCAAACACTAGACCTTTAGTAGTTGTTGAAAATGTAGAAAATAGTGCTAATACTCAATTAGGTAAATTCTTATTATCATTTAAAATTAAACTTGATGAAAATTGGTATCTTCCTGGAGATGTTTTAGTACCTGTTAATGGTTCTAAAAAATATACAGTACGTGTACAAGAAACTCCTCGTAGACAAGGTAATGGTTGGATATATACAGTTCAATTAAATACTACTGATCCTAATTTATTTGTACCATTAAATTTAGTACAACCTGGAGCTAAATGGGCTAAAGTATTTGCTCAATATGAAGAAGGAGCAGAACAATCTGGTTCAACTCAATATAGTCTACCAATGACATTGAGAAATAGACTATCAAGATATAGAAAAGAATTTTCTGTAACTGGTGATGCAGCTCAAGAAGTATTAGCTATTAAAATTGCAGATAGTACTGGTAAAGTACATGATATGTGGATTAAATATGCTGAAGCAGAATATTGGCAACAATGGTATAGAGAATTAGAAATGGGAGCTTGGTACTCAAGAACATCTAATGTACAAGGAGGAACAGGAAGAAGTATTTACTCTGGTCCTGGTATTCAAGAACAATTAGAAGATTCTAATATTCATTATTACTCACATCTATCTGCTAAGTTATTAGAAGAATATGTAATGGATATATTCTATTCAAGAATTTCTCCAGGTAAATCAAGAGAATTAAAAGCTTATTCTGGTGAATATGGTATTCTTCAGTTTAATAGAGCAATGCAAGATTTAATGGATAAAAGAGGTTGGACAATTGCTAATTCAAATTTTAGTCCAATTAATAAAGTAAGTTCTGATTATAATACAAATGCTTATTCAATCGGAATGCAATTTACTAAATATGTAATGCCAAATGGAGCTACATTAGAATTAGTACATAATTCATTATACGATGATAGAAGTATACATGGAGAAATTGATCCAGTTACAGGTTATCCAGTAGAATCTCAAAGAATTACATTCCTAGATTTTGCAGAAGGTGGAGATACTAGTAATATTCAAATGGTTGAAAAACAAGATAGTTTTAAATTGGGTTATGTAGCAGGTTTACAATCTCCTTATGGTCCAACCACTAATAATAAATTAATGAGTCACTCTGGTGATTATTATGAAATGCACGTACAAAAACAATGTGGTATCCATATTAATGATATTTCAAGATGTGGTGAATTAATCTTATCAAGAGGATAATAATTAATAAGGGGTTGAAATATACCCCTTTATATAAAAAACATAGAATTAAAATAAAATGATAAAAGTAGAAGTTAGACCAGTTGAAATTGAAAAATGGCATGGTAAAAAAGGTAAAGAATCTTTTAATCAAGCTAAAACATTGCAAGTATTATATGATGTTAATACAGGTGGTTATGCTACAGGATTAACAGAAGAAGAAAGAGAAAAATATGAAAAACTAACAGGTTTAGATTTATCTCCAACATTTAATCCAGAAAAACCTCACCCTTATTGGGATAGTAAAGCTGGACAAATTAAATTAGAAAATTCTACTAATATATTTGATATTTCAAAACCATCTGACTATATTAAAGTTAAAAACTTAAAAGCTTCAAAATTTGTAGCTAATTCAGTCAAAGAACTAGAAGAAGGGGATTATCCTGATGCTATGTTTGTTATATACGATGAAGAAGAAGAAGTAGCTAAAAAAGCTTCTAAAATACAGTCTAAAAATAAAGCAGTAGCTTTGGTTAGTAAAATGTCAATAGAAGAAAAAACTAATTTAGTAATTATATTATCTTCTAAATACTTAAAAGGTAGGAGTCAAGATTTTGTAGATGTAGAATTAGATAGTATAATTGAAAAAGATCCTTCAGAGTTTGTAAAATATGCTAAGATGGATAAAGCTGAAATTACTACTAGAGCAGCAGTATTAGAAGCAATATATAAAAACATACTTACAAAAGAAAAAGGAAGTATTTATTATATGTCAGAAAGAATAGGATTAGATTATGAAGAAGCTGTAGAGTGGTTCAGAGATCCTCAAAATCAAAAAATTAAAGTAGCAATACTTGAAAAATTAACTAAATAATATTTTATATAATGACTGTTGAAAACATGCACTATGATTTTAAACAAAAATTAAATAAAATAGATAGTCAAAAATATAGAAATTTACTAATACCAGAAATAGATTGGAAGTTAAATGAAGCTCAAGAAATATTTATAAAAACTATTGCTCAACCTAGATTAAGAAATCTATTAGGTTTTGAATCTAATCAAAGAACAATAAGTGATATAAGAAAAATTGTAGTAAATCAAGATTTAACAAATACATGTATTACACCTATTCAAATAGATAGTAAAACGTATCTTTCTCCAATTCCAAGTGATTATTGGTTTTATGCAGATAGTTATGTTACAATTAATAAAGCTCCTTGTGGTGAAAAACAAGCTTATGTGTTTGAAAGACAACATGGAGATTTACATGAAAAAAGTAACTTTGACGAAAGTAGTTATGAATGGGAAGAAATTAATGCTAGATATAATGAAGATGGTATTAGATTATTTACAGATGGTACTTTTACAATAACAAAACATTGTTTAAATTATATTAGAAGACCTTTATATATTCATTATGCTAATGGGACAAGTGCAGGACAATATAGGCTACCAGATAATACTTTATTAGTAGGTAAACAAGATTGTGAGCTGTCAGAACATACACATAGAGAAATAGTAGATTTAGCAGTAATGATTACTACAGGAGACTTACAAATTCCAGATTATAATGTAAAAGTTGCAAAAACAAAATTAAATAATTAATAAAATAATAAACAAAAAAACAAATAATAAATTATGTCAAAAGCAAATAAAATTTATAAAGTATTAGTACCAAGTGGTGGTCAAGATTTAGCTACAGCAGGAAGTCCTATTTCTGCTTTATTACCAAACCAAATAGGTGTCTATTCTTTTCAAGATGGTGTAGCCATTGATGGTTCTACTGCTCCTGGTAAAAGAGATTTCTTTTTAGCAGTTGGTAGAGATACAGATGGAGATGGTGTTATTAATAAAATAGATATTTCTTCTGGTACACATATTCAAGCTAGTAGAGTTCAAAACTACAGTTTAAGATGTTATACTCCAGGACAACCTAAGATTATTGATATTACAGACTTTACTGCTGATTGTGATAAAGACTATTGCTTACGTGTAAGTGTTTTAAATAGTGACACTATGGCAATGTTTGGTCCTAATGATCCTTTTAAATCTTATGTAGTACATACAGGATGTTGTGAAGGTTGTGATACTTGTCCAGATGGAGATTGTGTTGAGCTTGCTAAAAAAATGGTAGATGCTGTTAATACTGATCCTGATAAATTATTTTCAGCTTCTTTGATTGATTATACAACTACTCCTGGCACACCTATTGTAGTAGCTAATGATCCTATTGCAATTGCTGCATTTGTAGCTGCTAATCCTGACAAATGTTTAGGTGTTAGACTTACAGGAAATAACTCTGCAATTAATCATTTTTGTTGTGTTAATTTAAAATATTCTAAACTTGTAGCTGCATCTATCAATGCTTATTTAGGTTGTGGTTTTGAATGTAATGGTAAAGTATCTACATTTCAAGAAATGGTTTATGAAGAAACTTCAGCAAATGATTTATTACAAGATGAATATTTTGCAGGTGGTTTTTATGGTAATCCTGGTGTTTATAGAGCATCTACATTAAATGGTGTTGTTACAGGAGCTGAAACTAATATTGATCCTAAAGAAAAATATTTAGTAATTGATTTAGAGTATGATTTACAATCAGAATCTGGTTGGGGAGAGTATCTTAATGATAATGCAGTAAGAATTGCAATTCCTTGTGCTGATATAGTAAGTACAGCAGTTCCTTTATTAACTGTTTTAGATACTATTTTAAGTAATCAATTTTCCCCTTTAACTGATAATGCTGGTGCTTGTCCTGCTTGTACAGTAGTAAATAAAACTACAGACAAAGGATTAGCTATAGATGGCTTAGCATAATCAACATATTACTTATTAATAAATGGGGTGATTAAATATTAATTTATTTAACTACCTCATTTATTATTTAAATCAAAAAATTTATGGCAAAAAAGAAATGTTGTAGTGGATGTGAATCTACTCTTCCATGTGAAGCTTGTTTACCTGTTATTATAAATCAATGTGAAGATTGTCCTAAAGAAATAGTAGTAAAAAGTTTTGTTACCATAGGAGATAAAATAGTAATAACTTATACTGATGGAAGAGTTGTGCAATTTGATTTTTGTCCAACTTGTCCTAATGGTGTAGTAAAAACAGTATTAAATGTAACTGAAAATCCTCTTGGGATAACAGTTACTTATACAGATAATACTACTTCAACAATTCCTTTTCCTGTATATTTTAGACCAAATTTAGAACCTTTAGTCAATGGTAATGAGTTAGGTGTTGCTGATTATAAAATAATAGAACATAGAACAGGTGAAAAATGGATAGATAATAAAGATTTATATAGACAAGTTGTTGTATTAAATAATATATTATTATCAACATTACCTGGACAAAAAGGATTTATAAAAATAGGACAAGTTAATAGTAATGATACTATAATAAAATTTGAACCTTTACTATATATTGAAACTGCTGATGGAGTTTGTTCTAATAACATTTCTAATCAACATCCTATTGCAGAAATAAAACCATTTATTAATAATAACACTAATGGTGGCTGTAATGATTATATTTTAAATGACTTAACAAATTCATTGAATGGAGATATATTAGTATATTATTCAAGTTCAGATAGCATATACTTAAAAGGACATATTATAATAACATATACAAAATAAAATGAGTACTTACATAACTAAAGCTGAATTTGAAGCTTTTAAAGCCACTTTAGCAAAACAACTTTGTGAATGTTGTAACTCTTCTTCTTGTGGATCGAATAATTGTGAAGAAGTATTAGTATCTTCTGTAATAATGTCAGGAAATACGCTCTTAGTTACAATGAATAATGGAGTTATCAATTCATATACACTTAACCAAGGGTCTAATAATCCTATTATTAATGTAACTCAAAACACGAATAATGTTGTATTTACTTATGCTGATAATACTACAAGTACTTTAAATATACCAAATAAGTTTGTTAAAAGTATTGATTGTTTACCTACAGGAATAAGAACTAATTATACAGATGGAACAAGTAGTATTTGTACATTAGGAGGAGGAGCTTCTTTTAATGGTATTATATCTAATATAAACGATATTACAGATCCTTCTTTAGTTTTAACAGATAAACTTAGAAGACCCAATGATGAAGCATTTGATATTTTAACTGTTTCTGGTAGTCAAAAAATAACTGTTGGATATTCTAACTATTTTACTACTGAACATTTAACAGGTCAAAAATGGATAAATGGAAAAGATATATATAGAAAAGTATTAACTTGTAGTGACACTAAAATTGAATACGTTGCTCCAAATTATTATGGATCTATAGGTAATTATGATTTAGTAATAGATACTAAAGTATTAGGTCATTATGATACAAACGGAGTTGCTACAGGTAGATTAGCTACTACTCCTTATATAGGAAAAACTCATTTTAATAATATAAATGGAGTTAGTGTTTTAATTTATGAAACACCTGGTACATTTACAAATGCTTTAGCTAGTTCTAATGATTGTAATAATTTAAATTTACCAGCATTTACTCCAAGTAAAGGGGATGTATTTTTAAATATAGATTCAACTTTGATAAGTAGTAATAAATTAGACAGAATGCAAGGAGATGTGTTTGTAGTTATTGAATATACTAAATCTTAATAGAATGTTAAAAATAACCAATAATAGTTGTAATAGTATATTAATAAATTCAAAAGAAATAGAAGAGATTATCAAAAATCCTAATAATTTTAATTCTTTACAGATTAGTGCTACTATAAATGGTTGTCCTACTGAATATGTAAGTAATTGTTCTACTATAAACTGTAAAAGATTTTATTTAAAATTATTTCCTAATTGTTGTAATTTAACAATTAAAGATATAGAATTTGAAAATACATTAACAGGAAATACTTTCAAACTTACGGATAGTAACTATATAACTAGTTTTACTCCTATAGAAATTATAGATTGTAATCAATTCCAAATATTAACAGATATAATAAAAGATTTTTTTCATTATAATTTTGGAATTAATATAAGCAATAGTATTAATGGATCTTGCTCTTTTAATTTTTTAAACAATTTTTATACTTATATTATAGACAATTTACCTGTTAATATTATTATAAAAAATATTAAATATAGTTTAGATAATCAAGACTTAATAGAACCTTTTGAAATACAAAATAATTTAACATTTAGTCTGACTTCTGAAGGAATACTATTATTTCCTAATTTTTTTGGAGTAGATAAATTTGTAGACGGTGTATATAATATATGTACAACAATATTAACTAGAAATTATGTTGAAATTAAAGAATGTAACTGTTATTTTTTAGATTGTAATACTCAATGTAAACTTGTAACTAAAGTTGAAAATTTAAAAGAAAATAAAGATAAAACAGATCTATTAATGATACATTATGCTTTAAATGCTAATTCTAATTGTGGATGTAATTGTAATGAAATGATAGATTTATATAAACAATTAATTAAAGAATTGGATATTGAAAATCCAACAAATAATAACTATGCAGGAAATGGATGTTCTACATGTTGATTGTAATATAATAAAAGATATTCAATCTAAAATATTAAAAAAAAGATTTAGTTTAAATTGTAATATTGATACTAATAATACTAATAGCTTAATTAACAATTATTTAATTAATTTAGGTTGTAATTATATAGAAAAATGTTTAACTATAAAATATCCTTGTGATAATAAAACAGTTAAAAAAATAGAAAACGATTAAATCACTATAATTAATAATAAGTGATTTAAAATAAATAAATAAGTAGTAACTTTGTAAAAAAATATAAAAATGTTTCAAGATATTAAATCCCTTTGGGAAAAACTTTGTTGTATAGTAAAAAGAATTACACTAATTGAAAATCAAATAGGTAATATAACTACATTCACTTGTGCTGATGCTTTAAACTGTCCTCAAGCAAGTTTAGTAGATAATGGAAATGGCACATTTACTTATACTACAGCAGCAGGAATACCTACTGTATTTGATTCTAATGTTAGTATTGTAAATAACCCTGATGGTTCTATTGAAATTACATTATTAAATGGTTCAGTAATTAATATTCCTGCTCCTACTGTTGTTTTTGATGACCAAGTATTAACAGCTTCAGATACAAATACAGTTGATTTAACACTTACTCCAACAGCTCCAAGTGGTGCTGATAGTCAAGTAGATTATACTGTTGAGGCTAATGTAAAATACCAAGATTCATTAACTATATTAATGTCTGAAGATGCTTCTGGATTAAAGTCAGATATTAAATTTCATCCTGTTACACCAGGAAATGTTGTTTTTGTTCAAGACCCATTAGGGCTATGGGCTTATTCTTCATTTGCAACAAATGTTACAGATAGTATTACTGTTGGTATAAATGGAGGTGGAGATATTATTGCTGATTTAAATATAGATACTGTAACTCCAGGTAATGTAACTTTAACTACAAGTGCTAATGGCGTTGCTGCAAATGTCACTATTCCTGCTGATATTAATACAACAATATCAAATACTATTGTTGGGCATAAAATTGCTGATTATACAAATGAAGCATCTACAGTAGTAGATATTAACGAAAGTATAACTACAGTAAGTTTATCTTCACTAAGTCCTGCAAATATACTTACATTAACACATAACAATGAATCTGGAGTACCTTATGATGTAACTGCTGATTTATCATCATTAGCAAATGTTCCAGTTGAAACAGATTGTGAAATTGTAGGAGATGGGAGTTTATTAGACCCAATTAAAATTGGTGATAACTTCTATGATTTACTAGATATGAGTACAGTTACTGGAGATATAACAACAACAGATATAACTAAAGATTTAGTAGAAGCTAAGGTAGTAAAAGATGGTTGCAAATTAAGGGTTTTTGTTGATAATAGTTTTATTGAAGCTCAATACACAGAAAATGATTTAAGTGCAATTACAGATTTAGCAGGTGCAGATTTTGTTGAAATATCACTTGAAAATATAACTGCTAGTCAGAACATAAACACATGGTTTGGAGGCTTAGCAGGCACTAAATTAGGGCAGCAAATTACAATCCATTATCAAGGAGCAACAACAGGTTTTGTTATTAATTATACAAGAGAAACAACTGGAAATTTAGGGGTACATTCTCAAGACTATACTATTAGCTCAAGCACAGAGTTTATGAGCTTTACAGTAGTAAAAGTAGGGGATAACTTTGGATTAAAACTTAATTAATTATGAGCAATATACCTACACCTAATTCAATCCTTTCGCTTTCTAACTTTGCTGCAAATGCTAATATGGCAAATGCAGCAGATATGGCAGCTTATAAAATGTTTATAATTAACCAGACAACACCTAACGTATCATTAACGCTTTTAAATAAAGCAATTGGGACTGTAGGAGATTATGTTGATATAGTTAATAATGGAACAGAAAATTTGTATGTAAAAGGAATAGGCACAACTTTTGGAACTGAGATACAGGCTAAAGCTGTTAAAAGATTTACATTTGATGGAACAGCATGGATTGCAGAAAACGCCAATGGCACAGAGTTTTTTTGTGCTATACGTAACACAGCAGGGACATGGGCAGCTATAAACGATGCTAACCACCAACCACACAATATTTCAAATGTGTCTGTAGGAACACACCCTTATCAGGTTAAGGTAGACTATAATATACCAAATGAGCAGGTTGCTACAGCAATTGTAACGCCAGATGACACATATTCTCAGTATGGAATTAATGCAGGTATTTCACAGGGGGTTAACGCAGGCTTTATAACACTATCAAAGCAAGGTTTTGGCGTATATATATCATATAATGGTACTGATTGGGTAGCTACATTAGGGGCAGGTGAGTTAGCTGTAAATACGGATTTTACATTTGCTTTTTCAGGAGCTGGAGTGTTAACAGTAACACACGCACCAATAGTAATACATAAGGATGTATTTAACATCTCTGCTACACCAAGAAGTGGGGTAAATGTTAGCCTAGATTCTGTTGGAAGCACAAGTTTTCAGTTAGTTTTTAGAGATATGGCTGGAGCTATAATAACCACACCAACAACAGCTTGCAGAGCATTCGTAGCAAGGAATGGAATGTGGAAGGTGGAAAACGATAAGCTAGGAATAGGTAGTGCCAACTTATGGATTTATGGAAAATTTAAAAATTAAACAATGAGTAATATAAAGCAAATAAAGAATATCCCATTAGTACCCACTAGTACTTATGTAATAACAGAGTCTAGCTTAGGAGTTATAGAGAAAGTGTTACTTTCAGGTCTTGGAGGAGGAGGTGGTGGAATAACAGCTGTAAGTACATCCTGTGAAATTACAGGTGATGGAGTGTTGAATACTATAAAACTAACAGATAGTTTTTACGAAACCACACAAGCTACGTTTAACGCAACAATATTCCCTTATTTGACATCAGATTGGACTGCTACATTTGCTCCGCTTGGAATGTATATAGCAGGCTACCAAGAGTGTCCAACATACAGAGATTCTTGTGGAATTAAAGTTTATACTCCCCAGTGGGCAGTAGACCCAGCCTACTTTAGTGGGGGTACAACATATTGCTTTGACAATGGGATAAGTTTAAATCCATTATCTCCAAATGGCTGTTATGGACTAGGAGGAACACTAACAGACAATACAACAATATTTGGAGGAGGATTTGTGTTAAACCTAGACGGAGAGGTTAATTTTGGGGGTATAGGCTTAACAAATACAGCCTATGGAAATTTAAATGTAACTGGCTTATTATCTAAAGGAGGGGGTTCTTTTAAAATAGACCACCCACTAGACCCAGATAACAAGTATTTATACCATAGTTTCGTTGAGTCTGATGAAATGATGAATATTTACAATGGAAATATTACAACAGATGAAAAAGGTGTAGCAATAGTTAAATTACCTGAATACTTTGAAGCACTAAACAAAGATTTTACATACCAATTAACGGTTATAGGAAGAGATGACAGAGCATGGATATTAGAGGAAGTTATTAATAATAGCTTTAAGATACAAACAAGTTCGCCAAGCGTTAAAGTTAGCTGGCAAATTACAGGTATTAGACAAGATGAATTTGCAAACAATAATAGAATTGTTACAGAGGTAGAAAAGGAAGAAGATAAAAAAGGTTTAAGATTACATAATTTCAAAAAAATAAAATAAAAATGAATAGCATAGAATTAGTTTTAATAGATGGAGTTTACTACTTAAAGAATACATCTTATAACGCAATTACAGCACAAGATGCTGAAAACACAATTAAACAATTAGAAGCTCAGTTGTCTAAAATTACAGATAACAAGGACAATTTTGTTAAGATTTTAGATGAGCTTAAAAAAGCAGAAAGAAAATAGACCATGTTCGATAAGCTAAAACCGTTATATAGTGAGTTTGCTAAGAAGCCTTTTGTTCTGTTATCATTTGCCTTTTCAGTAGCCGTTTATTATCAAAACAAACAGGTTTTAAAGGAGAAGGATAATAAGTATACAGCAGTAATAGAGGCAAAAGATAAGCAAATTAAAGAGCTATTATCTGAACGAGATGAGTATAAAGCTATAATATTAGGACGTAGTAGAGAAGCTAAAATTGACACACTATTAAACTAATTATGAAAGCAGAAGTAATAGGATTTGTTGTAGCAGGATTTGTCGGTGTTGCTACATTAATAGATAGTAAGTTAAATAGTGAGCCTAAATGTGATATTATCACAACAAAAGACCAAGACAGTATTTTAATTGACAGTGTAAAAGCTGAACTTTTAGAATTAAAGGCTAAAAACGATAGTACTATTAATAGTATTAAAGTTAATAATTTAAAGCTAAAAGTTAAGAATAAACACTTATCAAAAGACTTACAAGAAAAGTTAAACACAATAGAGAAACTTAGAAATTTTGGAGATGAAGAGTTTTCAGTACAATTAAAACCAAAAGAAAATGAAAAAACATATTAAAAAAATAGCAATAGGAGTAGGAATAACAATTTTTGGTATAGGTATTATTAAATACACAAAAACTAAAGAAGAAGTTAGTATAGAAGTGCCTGTACAAGATAGTATAGTTGCTATTCAGGATGGAGTAGTAGTAGATACAACTATATTATTAGAAGATATTATTAGATAAATATGCAAAAGCCAAAATTAAGTAAAGAAGAACTACTTACTAAAATAGCAGATTTTGATTTTGACTTCTCAAAATATAAACTATTATTAGTTGGTATACATGGATATTATAAAAATTCAATGGGTAAGCCAAATGTTAATGATATTAATATTTATGACGATGCTATTTTTGTAGTAAGTAAAGATACTTTTGCTAGTTTTAATGCTAATACAGACCCTAGTAAAGTTCAAAAAAGCATTGCTACATTACAGCCTGGAGTATATTATGCACATAAATTTGACACTCATTTTGGTAAGACTTCTAAATATCCTGCTATATGCCAAAGACTAGGTAATGTTACAGTAAAAAGAGAGGGGGAAGGTGCTAAACTATTTACAGGTATGTTTGGTATAAATATACATCAAGGAGGTAATAATACTACTTCATCTTTAGGTTGTCAAACAGTACCTCCTACTCAATGGAAGGCTTTTTATGAGTTATCAAAAGCTGTTGCAGTTAGAGAGTATGGAAAAGATTGGGATAAAGTGGTTATTCCTTATATATTATTAGAAAACTAAAATTATGGGAGATGTAAGAAAAGATATTTCAGATATAAAAAGATTATTGTGTTGTAATAGTTCTGCTACACCAGATCCTTGTTGTCCTGAAACAAATATTATTTTAAACGATATATTATTAGAGCTTCAAAAGAAAAAATATGATTTTGAAATTCTATGTGCTTCTACTGATAATAGATTAATCGTATCTAAATTTGATAAAGAACTAGGAACTTCTGTTTTAACAGAATTAGATGGTACTCCTGTTTTAGATGGAGCAACTGGAGTTAAGTGTACAAATTTAGCTTTTGACAAAGAGCAACAATTAGTTTGTGTAAACGGTGTTCAATGGGTTAAAACATACATATATGATGTAAGCCTTAACATACCAGAATTAGTATCTGTATTTTTCATTGATGAAAATGATGTTATACAACCTCAACCTACAGACTATACTTATGGGACTTGCGAGGCTATACAATATCCTAAAGTTGTAAATGGAGAATTATTAACATTAGTTCCTGGAGGTACAGATTTTACAGATTTTAATGCTAATGAGGTTTCAGACATAATGGTTACAAACCTAACTAATGGGATAATATCAATATTATATACTACTTTATTTGCAGCAACAGGCAATAAAATATTTTATTGTGCTAGTGGGCAAACAGTACATATAAACACAAATGATAGTTCTGATTTAATCTCAAGAATAGACATAAATGATATATCAAATGTAGGAGGTGGTAGTGTTATAGTAAATGCAACAAGAATTTAAAAAACAAACAAAAACAAATAAAAATGGCATTAGGCGTTACAGGTAGTGGAGTGGCACTACAAGGAGAGAATCCAAAAAAAGTATTAGATGGAGGATTAATTATCCATACAGCAGCAGATTTTGCAGCTAAAACATATACACCTGCAACAGCAGAAAGGTATGATTCTGCTTTAATTACTAATTACTCTGAAGTTCCTGTAAGAATTACAGTTACAGCAGCAACAATGTTAGGCAGTAAGGTTTATTTAGTTCTACCTACTCAAGCAGTATCTGTAGGATTTGATGGTGCAGACCCTATTACAGCAATAGTTTCTGAACCTGTAGAATTAGGTACAACAGCAGGAGCATTTGAAGTAAGTACTTTAGCAGCTGTTACAGCATTAGCATCTAATGTATATGTATCTATTGTATTAGACGAAAAATAAAAAATAACAAGGGTATTTGGAACTATAGGGGTTCGATTCCCCTATACCCTCTAACAAAAAAGAATTATGAATGGAGTAGCAGGTAGTGGAATAGCAAAAGCTTGTAAAAAAGAAATTTTTGCTACCCATGATAGGTTTTATGTAGTTTCAACAGGAGGACTTCCTCCTATTGGATTTGAAGGTTTTGACTTTGATTTCCTAAATGAATATGGGACTGGGTTTGATGCTACAAATATAACAAGTGGAGAAGCTCAATTCCCAAGTGGTCAAATATTTCATAATGGAGTAGATAATACTCAACAAGATTTATTAAATGATGTAGCAGCAATGCAGTTATTTATTGACACTTATGTTATTCCAACACATAACTTAAATTATGGACAAGGTTTAGTTGTTGGAGATATTCAATGGCAATTAAATCCAGACAATTCAGTTACATTATGGGTTAAAGCAGGTACAGATTTAACATGGAGGTTTGTATTTGATAATTCAGGTGGATTTGGTAATAATAAGTTTAATGCTACAATTCCTACATCATATCCTTACATATTAGGAAATTCTGATTTTACTTGTACTCCAATACAGGAAATAAAAGAAAAAGATACTTGTACAGGTGAAGAAACATATAGATATGTAATAGAAGATGGGGCTGGAAATTTAGTTGACGCTAATGGTTTTATTATTGGATTTGATGAAGCAAATATAAAAACAGAGTGTCCTAATACAGTATTAAAAAACTATCCTATTACAGAGTTAGTAAATATAAATAGCACATTTGTAGCAGGAAGTAATTATTTTTCAATAGCATATAGTGTTATTGGCTCTGATGGCACAATACAAACCACTCAAAATGGTGTAACAAGACCATTATTTGATGGTGAAAGTGGAGAGTTTAGAGCAGATGATGATAAGACTTTAGATAATATTATTACGTTCATAACAGGAGCTACTACAATGATAGTTATAAATGCAGTAATAAGAGCATAATGGCAGGAGTTAGTTTAAAAATTAATAAGAAAATATTATATAATAAAGCTAAAACAATAGTTGCTTCTGTTTATTATAAAATAGAGTTTCCTAAATCAAAGCCAATAATTAAGTCTACAAGTTTTAATTTTAATGGTGGTGGAATAGGAATGAATTTATTATATAATTATGGACTATAAATGGGTGTATAGCTTATGGACTGAACCAAGTGGAGATATTAGAACAAAAGCTCTTAATTGGGTATCTCCTAAAGCACATTTATATAGTTGGGTGTTATCTGTAATGAAAGCAAAAGAATTTACAGAAGAATTAGAACTTGTTACTGATGATTTAGGAGTTGAAATATTAATAAATGATTTAGAACTACCATTTACTTCTGTAAAGAATATTTTAAATGGATATAGTGAATATAAAGATTTTTGGGCTTTTGGTAAAATAAAAGCATATGAAATACAAGACAAGCCATTTATTCACATGGATGCAGATGCTTTTTTATGGAATGGGATACCAGATAAAATAAAAAATAAGGAAGTTTTTGCTCAAAACATAGAAGATAAAGAATGGTTTAAAGATGCTTATAAAAGTCAAATAAACCATTTAGAAAGCAAGAATAGTTTTAATAAAACTGATAGTTGGGGAGAGGTTGAGTATGCTTATTGTACAGGATTATTTGGAGGAACAGACATTGATTTTATAAATAAATATGCTAAAGAAGCAATATCATTTTTAGATAGGAATAAAGAAGTATTTAAAGATATAGACAACAAAGGGTGTTATTGTGTAATATTTGAGCAATATTTATTGGCTTGTGCTGCTAAAAAAGAGAATAAAAATGTATACTGCTTAGAGAAAGATTTAAATAAAGATAATTTAGCATTGCATAGGTACACTCATATATGGGGAGAAAAAAAGAATAAAGATATAGAAAAAATACTGGGTGATATAGTTAAAAGAGATTATCCTAAACAATATAAAATTATAGCTAATTATGGCAGGAGCTAATATAGAAATTAACAAAAAAGAAGCATCAAATGCGTTACCTATACCTATTATTGGTCTTGGGTGTAACTTTGTACTACAACATAAAAGAAGTCAAGATTTTAATACATTTATTAATGATACATATTCTTTTGGGTTAAATACTATTCTGCCTGGTGTAGAAACTAAGACTGGTGTAGATTGGGCAAATAGTAATTTAAGAGTAGGTATTAGTTTTGCTAAAACTGAAAATGATAGTTATTTCCTTGATAATACACCAATGGTATTTTTAGAAGTATTAAGCTCTATAAATAACAGTAATGTTAATAAAAGGCTAAATAAATCTCAATATACACACCCTGTAAATTTTCCTGCTCCATTAAATAGAACAGGGACTAATTATGGAGGTGGAGATGCTTTAGGTTTAATTACAGAATGGGATTTTACTAAAAAAGCATTTGAAGAAGAAGTTATAGAACTAAATCAACAGTTTTTATACAGGGATAACAATGTAGTACTTCCAATTAGACTTGTAGATTTTGTATCTAATATGTCTAATAATTTAAAGTATCAAAGAAGATTTTATGGAGCTCCTATAGAGCCTGGAGTTGGGATGGTTAATACTTTTAATCAAAGGATACAATTTAGATTCGCTATTTTAGACCCTAAAGATGGTAAGTCTATTATATTAAGTAATCCAAGTGAACCTTTATTAATAAGAGTTAAATGGGGTAGATTTGAGCCTCAGGATGATACTTATGTTTATGATTGGGAAATAAAAAGATGTTAATAAAATTGAATCTGCCTTTGGGTGGATTTATACTACTGAATCTGCTTTAGAGTGGATTTATATTAATGAATCTGCCTTTGGGTGGATTTATAGTTTAAATATTACAAAATAAAAATATATGCCAAATTGGGAAGGTTCTAATCAAATAAGATTAGATGAAGCAGTAATAGAATTAGGAGGTGGCTTATCTTTAACAAAAAGTAGAGATGGGTTACAACCTAAAAACTTATATACAATAAGTAGTGCAGCTACAGTTGCTCCAGATGAAATTATATCTGGGATTGCAAGTCCAGTGATAGGGGCAATAGCTCCAATAGGGGCTAAGTTATTTTACAATACTACAACAGACCAAATAGAAAGAGCTGTTGAAGGGGGTGTTTGGGTTCAATACTTATTACCAATAACAAATACCAATAATGGATTAACTAAAACTAATCAATTAGTTCAATTAGGTGGTAATTTAATACAGAATACTACAATAACAAGTGGGGTTTTTGTTTATAAAATAGAAGTGCTATCTGGGTCTAATAATTTTGTAGTTGCTACAAGTGGAAATGTAGGGATAGGTACAGCAACCCCCCAAAGAAGTTTACATGTAGCTAATCAATTTAGATTCGATACGTCTACATTTGACAATGTTAATAATGCTATTTTTCAACAAAGTTTAAGTTCTGTTGCAACAAATAGAGATTTTACTTTTTTAAATGGTGGTTATGGGAGAAATATGCACACAGGTAAGCAGTTCCATTTTAACTCTAATGGGTCTACAGCATCAGCATTAGGAACATATTGGCTTGAATTAAATGGAGGGGTTAATTCTACTGGAGGTGCTGCAAATGGGACTCCTGCTTATATAAAAGGGCAAAATGTATCAGCTACATCTGTAAATAATAACGGTGGAGATGTATTTATTGAAGGAGGTGCAGGTATTGGAACAGGTAGGAAGGGTTTTGTAATGATAAATGGAACGCCTGGTATTAATTCTCCAGTAGCAACACTTCATAATAATGGTTCTTATGCGTCTGCATTTGCTACAGTATCTGCTACAGGAGCAGTGCCTACAAATGTAGAAACCGTATATGTTACTAATGGAGCTGTTAATGTTACATTAACATTAGAGAATCCTACTTTAGTAGCAGGTAAAAAAATAACAATATCAAGAGGGATAGGAAGTACAGGCACAATAACATTACAAGGAGCATCAGGACAAATAGAGGCTCTTGCTAATACATTAGGAGCTACAACAACATTAGCTGCTGGAGGAGCATTAGGTAGTAGTGTTGAGTTTCAAAGTAATGGTGTTAATTGGTTAAGAAGAATGAATGGTTAATAATAAACAAAAATAATAAAAATGGAACTTATAATTAAAGATGGTGTTTTAAATGTTGTAGAAACAATAGTTGTAGAAAATGAAATAAACTCTACAATATTAATATCTTCAATAGAGACTATATCTAATCAAATTGAAGTAATGATTAAGCGTAAAGAAGAATTAAGTAAGTTGTTAGAAGAAGTTTTATTAATAGAAAATAAAGAATAAAAATGTTAATTAAAACTAAAGTGAAAACTTATTTGTCTGAAGATATAGATTATATAGAAAAAATGGAAAATCTAGGTATTCCTGTAATAGAAGAAAATATAAACACGAAATGGTTAGATTATGTTTTTGATTCAGAAGATATAAAATCTATTATTAAGCTAGAAGATAATACAATCACTATAACTTATAAAGACGATAGACAAGATTTAATTAAAGGAGATTTTAATAAATTAATTAAAGCTTTACAAAAAGAAGTTTTAATAGTTTCAATTTAAAGGGTGTAATAACCCTTTTTTTGTTTATATTTGCAAATTAATAATTTTTAACTAATGTTAATAGGAGATTTAATACAACGTATTCATTCATTATATTCTAAAGGAGTTCATAATGATGAAACTAGACTAATGAGTAGACACATCTATAATAAATTACTTTCTGTAAGATCTGTATTACTATATAATAAATTAAATAAAAAACAGAAAGTATCACAATGGAATTATCAAACTATTCCTTGTGTAGAAATGATAACTGTTCCTATTGTAGATTGTCCTTGTATTCCTCCTTTGGGTTGTTATATATTAAGAAGTAAATATCAATTACCTAAACCAATAATTAAATACAATAAACATTTAATTAAATCAGTTACTTCTTTAGATGGTAATATTGTATATTCAGAAATAGATTGGGAAGATAAAAAATATAAGTCCGATAATAAGTATACTGCTAACAAACCAGATTATTTTATTAGAAATAAGTTTTTATATATAACTACTACTAAATATCCTGAAGTAATTACAATTACAGGTTTATTTCAAGATCCTTCTGAAGTAGATTCTTATCCTTCTTTTTGTTGTAATGAGTCTAATATAGAATCTAACTGTATTTCAATTTATGATAAAGAATTTCCAATAGATGATGAATTAATAGATGCTTTAATTGAATTATCATTGAAAGAACTAATTGAAGTTTTTAATATGAATAGAGAAGATAATACTAATAATACTCAGGATAATTTGGACCAAGAGAATAAATAATTTTATGCCAAGAAAAAAATTTTTAAATTCAAAAACAACACACGATTATTATTACCATTATAAATATAAACAAGTTTGTACTGCTAAAATAAAACTATTTGATTATAAAACTTTATGTGGTATATATAATAAATTTTTAGCTAATAGATTAATAGATGGAAAAGATATTATTTTAGCAGGCGAATTAGGTGCAATATTAATAAGAGGAAAAAAAGAAAATCCAAAAGTAATAAATAACAATATATATGGATTAGCTTTAGATAAAAAAGCCACTTTAGAATTGTGGAATAAAAATAAAGAAGCTAAAGAAAAAAAAGAAAAGTTATATATTATGAATGATAGAACTAACTATATCAGATATAATGTAGTATATGAACCATGTATTTACAGTGTAAAACATTTATATCTATATAGTTTTAAATTAGCTTTAGGAGCAAAAAAAAAATTAAAAGAAGCTATTTTAGAAGGTCAAGAATACGCAATGAAATATATTAACAAATGAGTGCAATATTAAAAAAAATATCTATAAACAGAATATTATCTAAAATTAAAAGAGATTATGCTTTAGATGATTTAAACGAAACTGATTTAATAGAATGGGCTGGAGAAGCTTTAGAATTTATATCCTCTTTTACTACTTATAATGAAACAGTTGGTTTTTTAACTGTAAAAAATCATCAAATAGAATTACCTAAATATCTACATTCAATAATACAAGTTGCTAAAAACAATTGTTATTCTTGTTTATCTGAAAATGATAATAATTCTATTAATTTATGTCCTAGTACAGTAATAGAAGCTATGGAAAAAGAATGTCCATCTGTAAATTCTGAACCATACAAACCAGTATGTTTAGATTGTGAAGGAAAGCCTTTATCAGGAGTAGAGGTTGCTTATTACAGACCTTATTTTGATTTAGTATATGAATATGAAGGTTGGAATAATTCAAAACTACATAAAAGTTGTTTTAGTCCTATAAGATTAGCAACTAATAATTTATTTAATAATTTAGTTTGTGAAGAAGCAAATAAGTCTATTTATCTAAATTGTAAAGATGAATACAGTATTGTTAGTAATAATACTATAAGGTTTAGTTTTGCTGAAGGACAAGTAGCAATATCTTATTTAAAACAAGAATTAGATTCAGAAGGTTATCCAATGATTCCAGATAATGTTGAATCTATTGTAGCCATTACAAAATATATAATATTAAAAGTATCAGAAAGAAACTTTTACTCTAATAGAGAAGGATCTGAATCAAGATTACAATATGCAGATAAAGATTGGCAATGGTATTGTAGACAAGCAAAAAATAAAAATACAGAATTTACAATAGATGATTATGAAAATTTATTACAACAAAGAAGTTATTTAATACCTAATAACAAACATTATGATAATTTTTTTGGTAATTTAAGTACAAAAGAAAATAGAAGTTTTAATGATCCTAATCATAGAGATAGAGTAAATAGTAATTATAGAAGATATGGCAAATAATGAAAGTGATAATTTAAAATCACTAAACGTAAATCAATTATCTGGAGGACTACATTCAGATAATTCTCCTATTAATCAGCCTAAAACTACATATAGATATGCTTTAAATACCATAAATGAAACACTAGAAGGAGATCAAACTTTTTTATCTAATGAAAGAAGTAATGAAATATGTACTTTCTTACCTGAAGGATATTTACCAAATGGTAAAGTATATATAAATAATGATAAAATAGTTATTTTTTCTACTAATGGTACTAGATCTGAAATAGGAATATTAGAAGGTTGTAACTCTTGTAATTATAAAACTTATGTTAATAATCCTTGTTTTAATTTTCAATTATGTAACCAAATAGATGCTACATATAGATTAAGAAGAGGTTGTGAGGATACTATTTATTGGGTGGATTGTAATAATGAAGATAAATATTTTAACTTTCAAAAACCAGAAAATTTTTATTCAGATGATTATCAGCAATATTTACAAGATGTAGCTAATGGTAATAATCCTGGTCAATTTGATGGTGAAATTTGGGATTGTAAAAAGTTTAATATAAATAGGGAATATACTATTCCATGTATTACTTCTGCTGAAATATTAGAAGGAAAAGGTACTTTAAATTCAGGTACTTATAATTTTGCAATTCAATATGTAGATTGTGATCAAAATCCTACTAATTGGATATATAGTTCTTCTTTAGTTCCTATATATGTATCTGATACTACAGGAGCATATAAAAATAAATGGGGTAGTTCTAATTTAATTACAGATAGTTTAACAGGTATTGGTAAAACTAATAAAGCTATTAAAATAACAACTTCTAATTTAGATACTTCTTTTTGTTTCTACAGAATAGCAATTATAGAAGCGTCTGGATTTAATGGAGAAGTTAGTACTGTATATTCTACAGAAAATATCCTTATAACAGATGATACTTATATATATGATGGTAATATAGAAAAAGGATTAACTTTAATTACTAAAGAAGAATTACAGCTAAAAAAACCTGATAATTCTACTTCTTGTCATATTGAACAAATAGAAAATAGGCTTATTAAAGCAAATACTAAAGGTAAACAAATTGATTGGTGTAGCTTTCAATCATATGCTTCTAAAATAGCAAGTAATTATTTTATTAAAGAATCTATTCCAGAATTAAATTCTGAAGAAGGAGATGCTAAAAACTCATCTACTT
>OEIV010000411.1_pt1 | contig 23655 bp, 29 predicted proteins | sample 1539231 | NCBI WGS metagenome assembly OEIV01 (sample SAMN03794762, study PRJEB22550) | activated sludge metagenome | feature: wastewater treatment plant; material: activated sludge; isolation source: Wastewater treatment plant of a petroleum refinery complex | place: Argentina: Buenos Aires ... | reverse complement strand
ATCATCGAGATGAACATCCCGGAAATAAACAAAAAGCTAAATAGTGCTTGGCTACTCCGTCCCGCAAGTCTTGCTCGAAACTTGCGATTACCCAAATGAAACATTACGCCCTCCGACTTATGTTGATTATTATGCCACAAGCATAATGAGATTCAAACTGCGAACTGAAAATTAAAAAACGAGCCCAGACGGAGGGCTCGTTTTCATTTGTCCACTAGGGAACTACACACCAGTTTTTCGCACTGCAGCCGCAAAGATCTGACTAGAGCCTAATACCTCGCCAGTGTTTCGATTGTATACGGTTACTTTCGCGAGATAACTCTTATTAGCAGTGACTCCAAAAACGGTAACTCGATTACTCAATAATGCGTCAGAGTCTACATAGAATGCTTCCGCCCCGACTGTATTTGGGGTAAGGCTTACCTCGACGCGAACAGGTATCGTTTTGTCGCATGGTGTCACACCATAATTAATATCGATGCTCGCGAGACCTGTCTCGCCCACACGTGCATCACCTTTATAGCTCAAGCTTTTGACAGGGCTACAAATAGTAGTACCGCCACCCGTTGGATTACCACCGCTTGTTATTTCTTTTGCCATAGTTAAGCCTGTTGCACCAAATGTCATGACGCCGAATACAGCAGATAAAACGACCGTTTTAAGTATTGATCGGCTGTCTTTTGACGCTGTTTTTTTATTAAATTGGTATTTCATAGAACTCCCTTTGTTTAATTTAATCTACAAAGAGTAATACGTAGTAAAACGCGAAATGTTACAAATTATCACAAGCTTTATATTGATCGCTGTCGACATCTACGCCGGATTTTTTCAGATTGTCGAGATTCAGTTTGCACTGATCTTTTGCAGATAAGGTTTTATTGCTTCCCGAACCGCTTCCAGAGTTGCTTCCTGAAGAGCTACTTCCCGTACCGCTACTGCCCGAATTACTTCCAGAGTTACTCATGGTAGAATCTCCACCGGATGAGGGGTCATCTGACGTATCAGAAGTTCCTGTATTTGAAGTATTTTCATTAGAAGTGATTGAATTTTGCGATGAATCGTCTACAGCATCAGGAATTATTTCAGAGTTAGTTTCCGTCGCCTTGTCTACAGTATTTTTGGCATTTATACGTTTCTGAATATCCAGTATTTCGGTATCCACAATCTGCAACTGGTTACTCGTACTGCTCGAATCTTCATTTTCTTGAATTTCTTTTCGCTCTTTTTCCCTCTGCTCTATAAGTTTATGGTCAAAAGACGGGTCAACGGCGCTTCGAACATCCTCGGCCAAACGCTTAACTTGATAAAGAGCGTCTCCTGGTTTACTTTTTAAGATAAATGGGATAGAAAGCATCAATAGTAGCGCAAACGAAGTGCTTGTTATGGTCAAAATAACCATCCAGCGTGAACGTTTACGCGGTAATATATCAGCTAAAATGGCTTTTTTATCCGATTTGTCCATCTTGACGTCTTTTTGCTCATGTGCAAGTTCAGATAAGATGTGTTCGAAATCCATAAGATGGTTATGCTTCATAGTAGCTCCTAAGTATTTTGAGCGCGCGATGTTGTCTTACGCGTACATTTGCTTCACTTAATCCTAATTTTTTAGCCACCTCTTTAACATTCAACCGCTCTATATATCGTAAATAAACAACTTCATGGTCTTCGTTCTTTAACTTTTCCATACCTTTCAGCATTTTATCAATGCTTTTTTCTCGATCTAGCAATTCGGCTGTATTGTCTTCTTCGGTTACATCGTGCACCTCTTCAAAGGATACGGATTTCTTTTTTCTATAGTAGTCAATCAACGTCCGCTTTGTAATCGTAAACACCCAAGCCCGTTCAGATTCACCTTTGAATGAATCACGAGATTGCCAAGCTTTCGTAAATACTACAGAAGTAATATCTTTAGCTTGCTCGCTATCACCAAGTCGAAAAAAAGCATAACGATAAATATCGTCAACCAGTGAGTTATACATTTTAATAAACATTTTTTCACTCATGCTCGTGTAACTATCTCATACAACGTATGACGTGTGAAATTGTTACAATTTTAATTAATATATAAACATCCAATACTTACGCATTTTTTAATGCCGTGTTAGATATGCGCTAAATTCAAATGGATTAGTTGGGATTAAAATACAGAATTCTCTTTTTTCATAATAGTTATACACCGAGTATGTAGTATGTAATAAATTTCAATAGTACGTTCGATTCTCGACCGACTTTATATTCTTATTGTTACTTTCGCTGATCTAGTTCATGGATTCGACCGGCGTTATGGCCTCGAGATATGAGGGATAGGTTAAGTATTTTCGCAGCAATTACTGCGTCGTAGGGAGTATTATCATCTTCTGCTAAATTTTTAAAGTAGTGCGCTTCTAATGAACCAATTTTTTCATGCAAGATGGTAGGCTTACGATATGTTTCTTGCCGTGTTCGTGTTTTTTCAAATTGTTCTGCAAGTGTCCGAACAACTGAAGAAGCCGACATAATCGGCACAGGATTTACATCGAATGCAGTGCTTTCAATTGCTTCAGAAAAAAGAGGATGCGCATAAAATGTTGAACCCACAATGGAAGGGATTATTAGTCTCCCCATCTCTTCATCTATACTAAGCCCTTCGCCTGTTACGATACCAGAACGCATTTCTATACCATCTGTATATACGATGGGCTCCCCTGCAAGTGTGACGATATTTTCTTGGAAGTGCTTAAGGTTTTGCTCTCCACTCTCAACATCCAATCTAAAATTTCTGTCGTCCCTATCAAGCCAGTACACGCCAAGAGCTGAAGATACTGCAAAATGCAGGAGTTTGTCGGAAGAATTTTGACGAGCAAACTGCAGAACATCGCTTTTACTTTTTCCCGCGATATCGTATTTTTCTTTAATTCCTGGAACCATATCGAGTTCTTCGTCATAGATCATGTCTACTTGGGCAAGGTCTCCAACCTCACAAAAACTTTCTATTTGACCTTCAATGAACTCAATTGTTTCATCTAGAATATATTCTTTGTCTTTATCGCTCCATGAGTCTCTATTAACATACAAAAGCTCACGAAATGTAATGTTAGCTTCTGCATGTGCTTGCTGTGCTTGCTGCCAGGAAGCTACCAAGTCTAAAAATTCAGGTTGTTCAAATAGCTGGGGTGACGCTAATTGCTGTTTTCTGTTCATGCAGAGTAGCGTAACGAATTAAACATAACAACGCAAGTAAACACTTTTGGCACTTGTATTTAGCTAGGCGCGTACTTTCGTTAGTGCTAATACTAATTTATAGGTTTAAAACACCAAAACTGTTATATTCGTCAAAATATTACAAATAGTTTTTTGTGTGTACAGAATAACAAACTAAGATAATGATATAACGTGCGTTTAAATTAAAATTTACAAAAGTTAAAAATAATGAATGACAATGTTTAATTAATGATTTATTCGAGGTTTTTAATATGAACAGAAAAATAGCCTGTGTTGGTGTCTCTGGTGCACTTTTGTTAACTGGATGTAGAGAAAAAAACTGGAGCTTGACTTATCTCATGCTCAACCTGTTTTAGATATGCACGTTAAAAAACAAGCACTTGTTTTCCAGGCAGCTGAAAAGGCACTAACAGACGCCCAGATTGAATACGAAAAGGGAGCTTCAGCCCTACCTGATGAGTGTGAAGTAGCTGTCAAGAAATTTATTCAACCTTATGGTGACATGGTATATGAAGATGAAGAGTTTGCTGGTTCAGTAACAGCTCCTTTTTGCGAAGGTAATACTACTTATGTGGGTTTATTTAGAGATGCCTTTAGTCATTTGCAAGAATTACAGGGAATCCGTGATGTTGCATCGAATGACATGGCACTCACTTTAGCTGCCGCAGATGTTGAGCCAACTCAAGGGTAATTTATTCTACCATCGACAGATACATACGTATTTTAGTATGAATACCAGTAGTGCTGACTTTATTTGTTGCTTTATTTAAAAATGGCAGGGGTGGCCAGGCTCGAACTGACGACACCCGGTTTTGGAGACCGGTGCTCTACCAACTGAGCTACACCCCTATCATTAAAAAACAAATTTTTAACCGAGACCGCCCCACGGTCTTGCTTGAATAGAATTTCAAATCAGCCGTCGGTACACCCCACATCTGGAGATTCATCTCGCAGGTGCTCCGGTCTTGCATAATGCGCGTATGGCATTCTTCACTCTACCTCCGTAATCCGCCAACTGGCCGAGACGGATGAGCTACACTCCTATTCGAGTTAGCTCATTATAAATGATTATCTGTAAAAAGTCAGCTATCAACAGGTCACTAATGTGGCAAGTATAAGATTTTCTTTTATGCGTTTACGTGTTTCATCAACATCTTGACGTTGCGAAGCTTCGTAAACAAGACCGCCGGCGTTGAGCTGTATGCTGTCTCGTAGTACGGCTAACCCAGGAGTTGCAACAGGTCTACCTCTGAATAAACCTGATCGTCCAGATTCGCTTGGATCGGATGATGCGACTATTAGCTCCCAGTCATCAGATAAGTCTGTATCTGTGAGACTTGGTACGGTTTGAGTAAGCTGAACTTTTGTAATATCTCTATCATTGCCTTTTGGCGCTCTCAGAACGGCTTGTGCACATACTTTTATTTGTGAGCCGATAAAATCTCGACGTTCTATCTCACTTATATAGCGGTCTTTTATACCGATTTCTTCGCTCCCATGAACAATGATATCCTCGCCCCATTCGCCAACTACATGAAGCTCACCGGAGGCATGTCGCCTTCCATGTTGAACAGCGCGCATTATGCTCGTATCTGACGCAACCGAGCCCGCTAAAGGGTATATCTCGGTTGTGCGTGCAATCGGCTGACGACCATCGAAATCGGTTTGAACTACGACAGTCTTCAACCATTGTTCAGGGTATATCTCTGAACTTTCACGTAGGGTATCCACGGTATTGTGTGCGGTTGGAGCAAATGGCTGAAAGCGTTCACCTGAAAATTCTTGCAAATACATACTATTAACTCCCTGCGATCATGACGGTAATATACCGTTGACGACCGTTCTTTATATCAAATACCATTTGCGCAAAACCGACATTATTCATGCGAGAATCTAGCATGCATTCTCTATGTGCTGAACTTTGTTTCCACCCAGCAAAAGGTGTTTCTGCACTATTTGAATAACTTAATGATAAATTTTCACATGCATACGCTGGTGCATCGTTATTGAGACTCATTTCCTGAAAGAAATTTAAGCCTTGCTTATTGCTATGTGAAAATAACCCCTCTGCCACTATAGTTTCAGCACGAATCTGCGCATATGTTTGTAATGTAGATTCAATCGATAAAGGTGCTCGCCCGGTTAATTGGCGATACTCATTTACGAACTCGATCGTAGAGGCGAAACGTTGCGCATGTTGCTCTTGTGCTATAACCCGAGTGTTCGCGGAAGCAGTAGCATGGGCTAGCGCGACTGACTCATAGGGAAACAGAACGCTTGCAAGTGCGAACGCGATCGAGATGAGTATTGTGTGTGGAGACAAGATAGTTTTCATATGGACGAGCTCCTTTATCGTCTTTCCGACTAGTTTGGAGACGCCCGTCCTGTTTTAGGACAAGAGTTCAGTTTGTGTGGGTTCGCTACTGGCTCCCCTTGAGTGAAAGCGACCAAGTAATCGCTCAAGGATCAACGCTACAAACTAGTACAGCGCGTATTATAACAGTAAGTAGTAATAATGTCAATAGTAATTTTTCTACTCGCTTGATACCATGGTCTGTAAGATGAAAATTACTGTCTGTTCTTGGAACATTCTCAACGATGGATACGTCCCAAAACATGCGTCTCAGCATGAACGGCTTGAGATAATCATCAAAGAGATTCGTAAGGTTGCTGAAAGTTCAGAAAATATGACACTTTTCTTGTGCGAAGTAATTAACCCTAAGCATTTTGACATCATCGCAGAAGCCACGGGCATGGTTGTCGCAGGCAAACCGATACACTACCGAGGCGGTCAAAAAGAGTACTGTGGTTTTTTAATCACTAAATCACTTGAGAAGAAGGCCAAACAACATCAAATTGTCATATATGACGGTAATCATAACTCAATCATGCTCCTTACTATCGGTAATATAACCATCGCTGGAACTCATCTACCGGTTAAAGTTATTCGCGAATGGACTGCACGCAAAAACCACGTTATGAGCATGCTGAAAGCTGAGCCGGATATATTTTCGGGAGATTTTAACGCCACATCGTTCTTCCCTCTTCGTCAACGTATCTTGCGTTCTAGTTACAAAGAAGCGCACGTCCTAGAGCGACCGCCCTTTCCCTATCCAACGTACCGTGGGCAGAATATTTATTGGTGGTTACCGACTATATCTATAGACGCAATTTTTTATAAGCCGAAGGTAAAGATACTAAGTACCGGTCATTCGCTTAATCCTGGTTCTGATCATCCGTTAATATGGGCAGAGTGCGAATTATGAAGCTCATCTTAGCCTCGCAATCGCCACGGCGCAAGCAACTTCTTGAAATGATGGGATTGCAATTCGATACCATCCCGAGCCAATTTGAAGAGTATTTTGATCACTCCCGAACTGCCGATGAAATTGCAAAAGAACTTGGGCTTGGTAAGGTGCGCGAAGTTGCCGAGAAATATCCTGACGCTATTGTGATAGGTGGTGACGTCATCGTCGTCTTGGACGGCAAGCAGCTCGGCAAACCTGAATCCGAGCAAGAAGCATATGACATGATACGAGGATTTAGTAGCCGAACTCACGAGATTATTACATCTGTCGCTGTTGTTTGTAAATCAAAGCAATATGAAAAAGTTCTGACCGAAACATCACATATTACCTTTGGTGACCTGCCTGACGATGTTATCTGGGAATATATCCGCACCGGCAACCCTTACGACAAAGCAGGAGGCTATGCGATCCAGCATCCACTTATCAAGCCATATGTATTAAAAATCGAAGGCAGAATGGATACGATTGTCGGCATGCCGACCAACCTCGTCGCTCATTTTCTTGCGGATTTCGACTACGAACTAGAGCCGGTTGAACTCTCTGGTGACGAGTTGATCGTCTGAGATTCTCTTGCAGAATACTTTTGCCTAATACATTCATGTATTCCAGAAAGCATCCCGCTATAGTCGCTGTAAAATTGCGTCGACTCAACCCTATCTAGCTCGTCTAGTATGGCGGGTCTAGTGTGTTCTACATCCTTTGGCTCGTGTATTTTTACCTCTGCCATACTTCTTTCCTAAAACTATAGTTTATTGGTTTAGCAAAAATTTACTGCTCTACAGGAGGTCGACCCGAGGCAAGTTCGTCTATTCTATTCTGTAAAACATTCGCTTGCATTGAATATGTTGCGACGTTAAATAGTGCGGTAGTACCAATATTAACCACCGTATCTCTTCCGGCATCGTTGTTAAGGCCCCATTCATCATTTATAGCTACGTCAAACGAAGCATCCGCTTCTACGACTGCAACAAATTTCGCCGGAGCTGGTCGATATCCTGCTATTTCATCTAGTTCGCGCAACTGAGTTTCTGCTTCGGTCAGCCTAGTCAAACCACGTAATTCTTCTGTCGAAATTGGTGGCATTACTTGTGGCACTCGAAGTGCTACGAGCCCTCTCTTTGCAGCCAATTCGGACATATATTTACCTTCCGTGAGGTATTCCTTGGGATTAATCATTTTACTTTTGACATCAATGAATATTGCTTCTTCTGGCAGTATTCGTTTGTTGTCTACTACGTTTTGCCCTATCTGAAGAGTGTAGCTTTCTGGTGGGAAAGCTTTAAAAGTTTCATTTTCAGGATCATAATACTTACTCATAAAATATATGATATCACAAAAAGTATAAATTAGCAATTTTCTTCACACTCAAAAACCCTAAAAATCAATGTTTACACACGCTTTGAAACGGGATTATACTGTAGATAAGTTGTGTGAGGGCTTTATTCGGAAACGATTAATTCCTCCTCGCAGGCTCTATCGCATTCGTAGCCATCTGCCTATCTTTTAGCCGGATGCCTACTTCAAGCAAGCTAGCTAAATCGCTGTCGCTCATAAGACACCCCTTCGGGGTTTCTCATCGCGCGGGACGTACGAAATAAATTCGACGTGCCGGCTGCTCTTCCCGAGCTGCACAGACAAAATTAGTTCTATAAAAACCGTTGACAGTGTGAGCGTTAAACTGATCAAAAAGATGCAATAAAACAGATTGACGTCTGATTTTTTGCACCCTTTTCTCTCTTATTAACAGCTTAAAACTTGGAGTAGAATCTTATGAAAATCTATTACTTTGGCGAACTAATCGAAGAAAACGGTCGCAAGATAACAAACGCTTTAGAGGCTGAAACCAAAAAAGCGCAAGAAATAGCTCAGCTGGAACTAAGCTTTGCAGACACCGAACCAGCCCCAGAACCAAAAAAGACTGGCATGGATTCAATCGGGGATATTCTAAAAGAGCTTGATCTTAGCCTCGACATCTATCGGCCTCTCCAGAAAGTGCTACAATAATGGCTATGAGTGATTACGTCACACAAAAGCAACTTGAGCAGACGCTTAGCACAGCCCTCTCTAAACAAACCGACGAGATACTGGGCGTCATGCAAACGTTTATGCAACAAGTCGATGAACGCTTTAATCGCGTCGAAAAAGATATTCAAGACATTAAGGATTCATTAGATAAACTCATTAACACTGTTGATAGCTTTGCAAAACGACTTGATGATATGGAGACGGAAAATACCGCGCGAGATGCGCAATTTGCACGCCTCGTTCAATGGGCGAAAGAAGTCTCTGAAAAAACCGGCATCCCTATGCCTCAACTCTAATGATAGTGTGTAGCATTTAGTAGCTAACTGTGGTCTTGTAGCCCCCTCCAGCATAAAGATAAAACACCGAGTGGACTTGCTTCATCCTCCCCGTAGCTTAATCAGCCTTTGACAATGAGACCGAATGTTCGTAGCCCTTGTAGCTTCGGCATAAAGTACTAAATCCGAGAAAGAAGCGATGACAAACCATCGAATCATTGCCGAGGACCAGTCCGGCTACTCCTTTTCAGAAACTAGCCGGACCGCTTGCGTCCCGCAGGCACGATGATTTTCATCGGTTATTTCATCGTTGATATTAGTACCCGCCGCGGACCTTTTGCATACTTTTGTGGCTGCAGACAAAAGTATGGCGAGGGGGTATAAGGGGGCTGGCACTAGCCCCCATTTGTAACAAAATAATTTAATTAAAAAAGGAAATAACCACTATGCGTGAAGGTCTCCACGAACCCGTCTCCGTTCTCTCAATCTATTCAGAAAAGCAAAAAATTTTTAAACCCGCTATCATGACTTGGCACGGTATCGACTACCGACTGGGCAAGGTCGACTTCTACCACAAAACCAAGAAAGGTGCGACCACCCTACACCATTTTTCAATGGCCACGAAGGACGAGGCTGTCTATTTTAAGCTTCTCTTTGATGCAAGCACCCTCAACTGGACGCTGGAAGAGTACCAATTCGCAGGCGAGACGCAAGCACATTATACGTAGACATGCATCGGGTGGCATGAGGCAGAAATGCTACAGGTATTATGTTTCAGATGTGCTGTTCTATTGAACATTATTAACCATTCAGCCCAGCGCTGCGCCGAGCAGAAGAGTAACTGAAAGTCTAAATTAGTATCACCGAACGTTAGTGTCTTCAAAAACAATTGAGTGACTACTTGGACCAGTGAAGCCTATTGGTTTAAGTTTAGGCCCTGAAAAACCAAAATCACTTGACCCTTCTCTATGAAGTAACCCTATAGCTCTGAGAGTATTGAGTACACGAGCTGGGTCTGCTTCGGCGATAGTGTCAAGTTTGCCTGCAATAGTTACATATTTAAGATCTTCGCCTTCTGTCGGCCTCGTAAGACAAATCACTTCATCGGTAGCGTTAATCATTTCATAGTCTTTTAAATTCATATGGACTCCAGAGTTACTAACTAATACTATCTTTTAATTATATCATACTATGAAAGAAAATACAATATTTCCTCAACAAGCGTCTCTGTTAATACAATTGGGGCAACCCAAAAATAGGGCTTGTTCGGTATCGCAGCTGAATTTACCTTCCTCAGGAATACACTCCCAAACGTGGCAACCAGCGCACCCTAGCGTAGCACTACCTATGTCGACTGCCCGACTAATTGAAGGGTCTATGAAGAATGCCAAATGGTCAATGTAAAATGCTAAATCCAAGAAAGGTATCTACTCTATGAAATCTGATACATCTCTGACACATGTCACATGCCATATGCTAAATACTGGTCTTCCCTATACCATGCACATAGACCTTAATTCCTGTTTTGCAATCATCGAGCAACAAGCCAACCGGCTTCTTCGTGGTCGACCAGTAGGAGTTGCTGCCTACGATACACCTCGTGGCTTTGTGCTTGCCGCCAGCTACGAAGCCAAAGCCAAGGGTGTGAAGCTGGGCGTCAATGTTGAGCAGTCCCGCACGCTTGCACCTGACATCGTTATACTCACCCCAGACCCCGCCAAATACCGTGAGGCTCACCGTCGTTTCAAAGAGTTACTACTTGAATACACCCCAGATGTGGTGCCGAAGAGCATCGACGAGTTTGTACTCGATATGTCGAAATCCCCCGTCCTGACTACTAAAATACAAGAACTTCACACTCTTCGTACCTCTTCTCAATTATCAAACATCAATTATCAAACATCTGAAGCGAACCGACTTCTCCATAATGAGGCGATGGAAATGATAGGCCTAGAGATGAAAAAACGAATAGCTGAGTCACTAGGCGAATGGGTGACGGTAAACGTTGGTATTGGCACCAATCGGTTTCTTGCAAAATATGCTGCGGGCTTCAATAAACCTGACGGCATGACCTTGATAGATTATGCAAACCTCCATGCTCACTATGAGCATATGAAGTTGGTAGACCTGCCCGGCATTAATACACGCTATCGTACTCGTCTCTGGACTGCCGGCATCTTTACCCCACTCGATTTTTTGAATGCTGACCTCTCGCTCCTTCGCAAGCAAGTATTCAAAAGTATCGTTGGCTACTACTGGTATTTACGCCTGCGTGGGCACGAGATAGATAACGTAGAATTTAGTCGCAAGAGTATCGGACACCAATATGCGCTCAGCGATAAGACGACTGATATGGAAAAACTCGAACGCCTCCTCATCAAACTGTGTGAAAAAACCGGCAGACGCCTGCGCAGAAACAATCTGTATGCCGGAGGTATCCATCTCTATATTGGCTTTGCGTCGGACTATCCTATGTGGGATGGCCCGAGCTCCTTTGAGAATATGCACAACATCCGCTCATGGCACCATGGCGAAAAAGTGCACTATCGTCTGTATTCTACCCCTGATATTTATGACGCCGCAAAGCGCCTACTTCATCAAGCGGAGATACCTGCCAAGGTCAAGATTATGAGCGTGCACGTCTTTGACTTGCACGATTGGGAGCCAGAACAGCTTAGTATCTTTGATATTAAGCAAAATGAAATAAGTAACAAGAAACAGGGGATAAAAACGGTCGCGACCGATATTCGAAGTGTTGGGTCGCGAAAGCGAGTCTCAGACGCCGTCGATGCAATCAATAATCGCTACGGTGAGTTCGTCGTGACTCCGGCTAGCATGATGGATATGTCAGGAGAAATCCTCGACCGCATCGCTTTTGGACAGGTTAGGGATTTTTAGCATAAACATCATTATCATCGATAAATTGTAGGATCTTACGCGCGTTACGTTGCAACGTCGACGGGTTTGTTAACTGATGCACATAACCATTTTTATGGTGTAAATTTCCAATTCTCTCGCCTTCAACACTCCCATCAGGTTTTAGAAGCAATGAAACTAAATCATTGAACCGACCGTCCCGATATTCAACATCAATGGTTGGCCCAGCTGTTGAGCTACTTTCTAATGCGTAGATGCGCAAGGCTATTTGGCCATGGTTTTCGTAAGAAATAACACAGTAATTCATACCCTCACAATACTGAGACATTTTAGACATTTCAGCTTCCACAATTCCGAATTGTCTTAACTCATCAAGATAATCGTATGGTTCCTGTTCGTGAGTAATATCGTTCATTGTCACTCTTTCTTAGTTATGTTGAACCAATAATAGCAAACAACCATGCGTACAAAAGACGTAAACAAACTATTTCACGCTATACTATTGATGAGATGTATCGAAGCACGCAAAAATACTCGAGAAGACGTTCAAAAAAGCCATTGCTACTCGTAGGTCTGATAATCTTGGCAATCGGAGCGGGCATACTTCTTTATATTTCTGGCACCTCTGATGACAAAAAGCCTACTCAAGAAAGCACAAATACGACAAAACAAGAAGTTACATCCGACTCGGACGCGACAGCCGATCAGCCAGCAGAGCCTCAGCAGCAAGTTCAAAAGCCCGTTGAAACAAATTGGCCTGTTACTTACACGACCGAGGAGGCGGCTTCACTCACCGTAGTCGTCAACAAAAAGCATAAACTGCCGAGTGATTATGCACCTGTGCTTGAAACGGTAGCGGGGTCAGATATGCGAACTGAAGCAGCACAAGCGATGCAGGAACTACTCAACGCCGCACAAAAAGACGGCGTTCCCATGAAAATCGTCAGTGGGTATCGTTCTTATCAGACACAGGTGACAACCTATCAATACTGGGTTGATCAGCAAGGTAAAACGCAAGCTGACCGCTCAAGCGCTCGTGCAGGCCACTCCGAACATCAAACAGGTCTTGCTGCCGACTTAGGTATGCCAGATGGTTCCTGTGAGCTCCTGATATGCTTTGGCGAAACCCCTCAGGGAATATGGCTTGCAGAACACGCGCCAGAATATGGTTTTATTATCAGATACGAATCAGACACTGAAGCAATAACGGGTTATCAATATGAACCCTGGCACATTCGCTACCTCGGTACAGAAACTGCGAAAGCGGTGGTAGCAAGTGGTAAAACACTCGATGAATACTACGATGTCGAAGCCGGCGACTACGCGGAGTAGTGTTTAGTTCTTAGCGGCGCGTTTTCGCTTGTTGTGGTCGAGCTCACGCTTTCGTAATCGTAGCGTCTTTGGCGTCACTTCAAGCAATTCATCATTTTCAATGAAATCTATACATTGCTCTAAGCTCATGACGGTATGTGGCGTCAGCTGAACAACGCCGTCACTGCTTTTGCTACGCATGTTCGTAAGGTGTTTTTCTTTACAGATATTTACTTCAAGATCATCCTGCCGTTGATTAAGTCCAACAACTTGACCGGCATAAATCTGTTCAGTGGGGCCGACAAACAAGACACCGCGCTCCCACGCATTCTCAAGCGCATATGGGGTACTGATGCCGGCTTCCCATGCAACTAACACGCCGTTTCGTATTTGCTCTAGACTAGCACCGAGTGGCGCGTAGCTATCAAGGAGCGAGTTCATAATGATAGTGCCCTTTGTTGCGGTCAGTAAAATGTTGCGCGCCCCTAAGAGTGAACGAGTTGGAATCTTGTATACCAACTTCGTGACTCCCTTGTTACTACTGAATTGATCAACGAGCTCTGCACGTCTTTTACCAAATTCCATCTGCACAGCACCGACATGTTCAGCTGGTACTTCTACGACAACTTCTTCGATTGGCTCAACTTCTACCCCATTTTCAGTGTGCGTAACGACTTGAGGTCGACCAACTTCAAATTCATAGCCCTCACGTCGCATTGTCTCAATAAGTACAGAGAGGTGTAGTTCGCCACGTCCAGACACCAAAAAGCCGATGCCCTCGTCTTCAACACGCAAACCGACATTCGTCTCGAGCTCTTTACGCAGACGATCACCTATTTGCCTACTTGTCGTGAACTCTCCCTCTTTCCCTTTTAGCGGGCTCGTATTTGGCCCAAGGTATATCTTGAGTGTTGGAGCTTCTACTTCAATACGTGGAAGCGCTTCTGGAGTGTCCGCGTCGGCAATAGTGTCACCAATCTGCGTATCAGCAATACCTGAGACTGATACGATATCACCCGCTTCTGCAGACTCGATTTCAATAAACTGTAAACCGACGGTACGGTAAACGCGGTCAATCTTACCTTTTTTCATCTCGTTTTCTTGACATAATGTTACCGCCTGGCCTTTTCTTAGAGTGCCACGCTCAATTCTACCGACAGAGTACTTACCCTGAAACGAATCATAACGGAGAGCTGAAACGAGTAATTGCAAAGAACCTTCGCTCGATACTGAAGGTGCGGCGATATCGTTGATAATCGCATCGAATATCGGGGTGAGATCGGCATCTGCTTCTGTGTCGGCTGGGATTTCTTTCCAGGCTTTTGCCTCACGTCCAATAGCGTAATAAACCGGATAGTGAAGCTGATCTTCATGGATCGCCAGCTCTAAGAACAGATCGGCAAGCTCATCTTCAACTTCACCGAGACGACGGGCAGGTTTGTCGATCTTGTTAATAACCACTATCGGCTTTAGACCAAGGCCGAGCGCCTTACTTAACACGAATTTCGTTTGTGGCATCGGGCCTTCTTGCGCATCGACAACTAGGATAACTCCATCAGCCATACGGAGCGTGCGCTCAACTTCACCACTGAAATCTGCGTGCCCTGGCGTATCGATGATATTAATACGATAACCTTCGTGATCTACGGCAGTGATTTTCGCAGTAATGGTAATACCCCGTTCACGCTCTTGATCGCCGCTGTCCATGATGAGTTCTTGCGCCATTTCGGCTTGGTTGTCACGAAATGTCCGTGACTGCTTTAAAAGTCCATCAACCAGTGTTGTTTTGCCATGATCAACGTGGGCAATAATGGCTATATTTCGAATCTTATCCTGCATAAATTTCCTGTCGTCTAAAGTTTTTCGTAATAAAAAATCTGGGGAAATGTAACCCAGATAGTTCTTAAGAAGAATTATAGCATATTTTACAGAGAAAATACACCTTGATATTTCTTGTGCTAAAAACGCATAAGCATTATAATGAAATGTGTATGCCGCACAAGGGTTATAAACGCCGGTCTTTAACGACGTATAGTCTAGATTGGTTTAAAGCCCGCAGAAAAATGGGTAGAGTACAAATAAAAACGCAGAATGAGGGTTGAGGTCATATGAAAGTGCTGATGCTAGGATGGGAGCTACCGCCGCACCACGCGGGTGGTATGGGTATAGCATGCTATCAAATGTGCAAAGGCCTGTCCGCAAAAGGTGTTGATATTGAGTTCATACTGCCCTATACCGCTGAGTTTGATATTTCGTTCATGAAAGTTACCCCTGCTCATCATCAATCTGTTGACGTCGTTAAGTTTGCCGGTGGTGTGTATGACACGGCCTACTATGGCGAATCACGGAGTAAAAAAACCGCGTTTGGAGAACTCGATTTACGCCAGCAACATGACCTTTATGCACACAACGTCGCAAAACTCGCAAGTAGTCGAGAATTCGACATAATCCATGCTCATGACTGGCTCACGTTCAAAGCTGCGATGTTGGCGAAGCATGTGACAGGAAAACCAATGATTGCACATGTGCATGCTACCCAATACGACCAATCAGCCGGTGGGTATGGTAATCCTGAAGTTCGTGAGATTGAATACAACGCACTCATGATGGCAGATCAGGTTTTTGCAGTCAGCCAGCATACCAAGAACGTCATAGTGCGGGAATACGGCATCAACCCTAAGAAGATTCATGTCGTCCATAACTCTATGGAAGTGAGCGCAGATATCGATGAAAGTAACAACCTACACCGGTACCTCGAACTCATGAAGCAAAATGGCTACAAAGTAGTTGTTAATGCCGGACGAAAAACCATACAAAAAGGTTTGACACAGCTCCTTGAAGCAGCTCAAAAAGTGATAGCGGTCGATCCAAAAGTACTCTTTTTGCTTGCCGGTGGTGGCGAACAAGAACAAGAACTCATGATGCTCGCTGCTCAATACGGAATCAGTAAAAATGTTATTTTCGAGGGCTGGATGAATGGTACGGGCAAGCCATGGCGAGACTCATTTCGTATTGCCGATGTTTTTGTCATGCCAAGTGTGAGTGAACCATTCGGGCTGGTTGCGCTAGAAGCGATTGGATACGGAGCCCCCGTCATCGTTTCAAAGCAATCTGGTGTAGGTGAAGTATTGCGAAACGCTTATAAGGTTGACTTCTGGGATACTGAGCAAATGGCTGACATGATACTTGCACTATGCCAACATCCTGCGCTTGCACGTACTATGTGGCAAGAAAGTTACCGTGAATACCAAGAACAGTCATGGTCTAAGTCGGTAGATATTATGAAGCATCGCTACCATCATGCAGTAGGAGCTTCGTCATGAGTAAGTCTATCGTTCTCTATCTGCATGCTCACCAGCCTTGGCGAGTGAAGCCATATTCTATTTTTAACGCTGGACATGACCCACTATATTTCAATGACAATACCGAAAATAAAGATACCAATAATAGGTTCATAATCGATAAAGTATCAGAAAAATCATATCTACCAACGAACGAGGTATTGAAAGATTTATTATTGCGACATCCAAATTTTAAGATTTCACTATCTATCACCGGGACACTTATAGAACAGCTCGAAGCATGGCGACCAGATGTATTGCAGTCGTTTAAAGATATCGTCGCTACCGGTAAAGTGGAGATTATCGCGGAAACTTATTATCACAGCTTGGCATTTTTTTATTCACGCGCTGAGTTTGTAAAGCAAGTTGCTATGCATGCCAACAAAATACGTGAAGTGTTCGGTGTAGTTCCTACTGCTTTTCGTAACACAGAGCTGAGTTACAATAATGATCTCGCATATTGGGCAGATGAAGCTGGGTACAAAGCGATTATTACTGAAGGATGGGATCCAATACTTGGGTGGCGCTCGCCTAATTACGTATATCGTCCAGCATATACAGACTCTATCCGTTTGCTTATGAAGAATTACCGTTTGAGCGATGATGTAGCGTTCAGATTCTCAGATCGTAATTGGTCAGAGTGGCCACTTACCACCGAAAAGTATTGTCACTGGCTCAGCGAGACAGACGGAGGTGGCGACACGATTAATCTCTTCATGGATTACGAAACGTTCGGAGAGCATCAATGGGCAGATACGGGTATTCTTGATTTCTTACGTGCCTTCCCTGGTGAATGGATGCGCACAAACGGACATGATTTTAAAACAATTTCAGAAGCAGCTGATTATTATGAACCCAAAGATTATATTGATGTTCCGCAAACTATCACGTGGGCGGATACCGAGCGTGACCTGACCGCGTGGCTTGGCAACCCGATGCAACACGATGCCATATTAAGTTTGTATTCGCTAGAACGCGAAATAATTGATTCGGGAGATACCTATTTAATAGACGACTGGAGAAAATTACAGACCAGTGATCACTTCTACTATATGTGTACGAAATGGTTTTCTGATGGTGATGTTCATGCCTATTTTAGCCCATACGATTCACCTTATGAAGCATTTCGTTACTTTATGAATGCATGGCGAGATACACAAGGTAGATTACTATCTAAAAATATAGGAGCATCGGGTGGCACGATCAGTTATCCTCGGTAATTCTGGCCTTACGGTTGGTCTTGACGAATCAGGACTTGTACATGATTTCTATTATCCTTATGTAGGGCTTGAAAACCTTACGACCTCTCGCATGAACACACATCACGTGGGATTGTGGGTCGATGGTGTATTTCGGTGGCTTCATGATGTTTCTTGGGAAAGTCATGTAGATTTTAGTGACAAAGCGCTCGTGAGCTCAATTATCAAGATTAGCAAAGAGTTAAATGTTGAACTACATTTTCAAGACTTCGTAGACGCGAATCACGATATTTTTGCCAGAAAAATCATGATTGTTAATAAATCAGATACTTTGCGCGATATTAGGATGTTTTTTCATCAAAATTTTCAGATTAGCGCACTTGGGCGCGCAGATACAGCAATGTACGTTCCCGATGGACATTATATGCTCGACTATAAAGGTAGATGCAGTCTCTTAGCCTACGCGGAGACAATAAGTGGCACACCATTTGACCAATACGCAGCAGGCAATGCTGGCATAGAAGGAAAAGAAGGAACCTATCGCGACGCTGAAGATGGAGAACTCTCTATGTCTGCAGTAGAACATGGAGGTGTCGATTCTACCATTCGTGTACGAACTGAGATTGGTCCGCAATCATCAGAAACGATACATTACTGGCTGGCAATAGCCGACAGCCAACAAAGACTCGAAATGTTGCACGAACTTATGTTAGATAATGGGTTTGATCGACGTCTACAGGCAACCCGTCAACATTGGCATGATTGGTTAAGTGTATCCGAGCAAAGACTATCATCATTACCTGATAAATATGCAAAAGCTGTCAGGAAATCACTGATGGTTATCAAAGCACATACCGACGAACACGGCGGTATTATTGCGTCATGTGACTCATCTATCTATAACTACGGTCGTGATTATTACAGTTACGTATGGCCACGAGATGGAGCCTATGTAATGTGGCCACTTATTCAGCTGGGGTATGTATATGAACCACGAGCATTCTTTCATTTTTGTGCTAATATCATTTCTCCGGATGGTTATTTAATGCATAAATATCAACCAGATCGAGCAATCGGTAGTACGTGGCATCCTCTTGTACACGGCAAACGTAAAGAGTTAGCAATTCAAGAAGACGAAACTGCAATAGTCATATTTATGATTGCCGAATATTATCGGGAAACAGAAGATAAAAAGCTCGTCGAGGATGTCATGCAATCGCTCATTTTACCTGCAGGTGATTTCATGGCTCGATTTATTGATAAAGAACTTGGGCTTGCACATGCTAGCTATGATTTATGGGAAGAAAAATTCTTAAGTAATACCTACACGAATGCTATTACGTATAAGGCACTTCTTGATGCACTATGGCTTGTAGAAGCGTGCGGTATTAATCATCCAAACTTAAATAAGTGGAAAGAGACCGCTAAGAGCTTGGTTCACGGTGCTCCTATGTTTTTCGATCAACAGAAAAACTCGTTAATAAAAGGATTCCTATTTAGTGAAGGAACGTGCAAAATTGACCCCGTGCTTGACGTTTCTTCTTTCTACGGTGGTTGGAAATTTGGGTATATACCAGACGAATTTACCAAACTTACATTACAAAATATTGAGAAAAAACTCCTAGACGTATCGCCATCGGGCGGTAGTCCTCGCTATGAACATGATAATTATTTTCGCTCTGAACCAGCACACATGGGTAATCCATGGTTTGTGACAACCCTGTGGCTTGCACAATACTATGCAGAAAACGGCGAAAAAGAACGCGCAAAGCATTATATCGATTGGGCACTTAAACATTCACTGCCAAGCGGAGTACTGTCTGAGCAGATAACACCAGAAGACGGAAAGATAGTAGGCGTAACCCCGCTCGTCTGGAGTCATGCGGAACTGATACGCGCTATTCTTTGCCTAAATTAGATTCGTTTTTTTGAGCGTATTTATCGGCAACATAGATATACCCTGCACCCTGCAGCAACCCGGTCAAGTAGCCCGAGAGTAGGAGAAACTTTTGAGTAGACAGATAATCTGGCTGCTCAGTAATGCATCTTTTATCTGATCCGCATTCACCGTAAAGAATCTCGCCAGCCGCGTGACCAAGCCACGTTCCACCCAGCAAACTACCAGTCATAACCAATGCTCTACCGAGATGATTCATATAGTACTACCGAAAGAGTGCTCTAACCCTTACGTGGCTTGACTTCGTTTCTTCCAAGGTTTTTCTTGGTCTCTACGTACCATGTGTGCTTACGCAAAACCGGATTATACTTACGAAGTCTAAGCTTGTCAGGTGTATTTTGAGTGTTTTTCATCGTGTAGTAGTGACGATGACCTGACTCTTCACATACGAGCCCGATAATTCTTCGTTTTTCAGATTTCTTTGCCATATTCGATACATTCTAACAGATTACAGAAATATAATCAACCCTATTTGACCTGTGACTTTGGCGGCATGATAGCAGCAAGGACAATGTATGCGAGTATCCCAGGGATAATGCCGGTAACGACCGTGATGAATGCGTATCCAGCACGTATAAGCACAGGATCGACGTTGAAATACTCTGCAATACCAGCACAGACACCATCGAGTTTCTTGTCTGTGTCATGTTTATAAAGTCGTTTAATGTCTGACATAAATTATTTTCGGTATTCTATATTGGAGCCAACGACGAGGGTCGAACTCGTGACCTCATCCTTACCATGGATGCGCTCTACCAACTGAGCTACGTCGGCGCGTTTTAATCAATGAATGGAGCCACCTGTCGGATTCGAACCGACGACCCTCTGTTTACAAAACAGATGCTCTAACCAGCTGAGCTAAGGTGGCAATTGGTGCAGAGTGAAGGATTCGAACCTTCGAAGGCGAATGCCGACAGATTTACAGTCTGTTGTGTTTGACCGCTTCACTAACTCTGCAAGTCTCAAGCATTATACCGATGTTAGCAACATTCTTCAATGCTATAAATACTCAAAACATCATTTTACCATGTAAAATTTCTCATAGATTACTAGTTGAAATGGCTGTACATTTACAACATATCAAGCAAATATAGTGTAAAAGCTCAAGAAAAAGTACATCAAGTAATGCATGAAATGAAGAAAGGTACTTTAAAGTCCGGGAACACTGGTAAAAAGGTGACAAACCGAAAGCAAGCTTTTGCAATTGGACTTTCCGAAGCTTGTGAATCTGGCGCTAAATTCCTAAAAAGAAAAACTAAACAATTACTCGACGGGCAGGTCGCGTAACTCGAGCTTTTTGAACGGCTTTTTCATGGTGTTTGTCTAGTTGAGACTCGATCTTATCAGCTTCTTCAGTTTTACCGGCACTAATATATGCTTGATACAGGAGACTCAGTGCTTCTCGAGTAGGCTCAAGCTCGACAGCACGCTCTAGAGAGTGTATGACACGCGACATATTACCGAGCTTTTCTTGTACTTTTGCGAATGCGATATGTCGAGCCGCCATCTCTTCATCAAGCTTTAGGGCTTGTTCAAATGCAGTTGCCGCCTTTTCATAATTTTCAGTCTCATAATAAATAAGTCCAAGATTGTGTAATGATGACGCTGAAGGTTCAATTGAACTTGCGATTTCGAAACAATCAATTGCATCTTTATACTCTTTCTGTTTTGCGTATAAAATACCAAGACGGTTATAAGCTGCTGCGTTCTTTTTATCAATATTCAGTATGGTTAAAAGAGCTTTCTCAGCTCGAACAAATCGATTTTCTTTCATGCCATGATGGGCAATTTCCCAGAGCCCACTCAGCTTCTCACTTACCTTCAGGGGTATCGGTGAGAGCTCACTATCACGATGCTTACTGCTTATAAATGCGATAGATGCAAATACGACGAGCAAAATTAGTGCAGTCATTGCCTAATAGTATAGCACCGTTACAGATTCACACATAGCCGAAGGTATACTGCTTTTGTAAGCACATTTCTTTGCAACAACTGCTTGCAGGCACGAAGTTCTCGAATTACCCCTGCCCATTTGTGTACTTGGCCTCGCGATCCATGACGGAGACCAGCCACGGAAACTGTTAAAAGCCCGTCAATGAGATCGCCCAGACCAGCAACGGTATCGAATTCTTTCATGCGTTTTAGTCGGTCAAAAGATGTTTGTTTTAAAAACATTTTTGCTGAGTCTAGACGTGCAGTAAGCTCTTCGGCTTGATCTTTCAGTATCAATTCTGTTAAGTGCGAAGCCCCGCCTGCTAACAAGTAAGCGCGTCGAGCGTCCTCTGAATTTTTACCATAAATGTGAGCGAGCTCAAGTACTTGTTGCTCACTTAAAGGTAGGATACTGACTGTTTGACACCGAGAAACAATTGTATCTAAAAGTACTTCTTTTGTGTCCGCTTGGAGCAGTATTGCTGTGCGGGCAACAGGTTCTTCAAGCAGTTTTAGCAATGCATTTTGTGCTTCGGTCGTAGCCGTATGTAGTTTTTTTACAATAGCTATCCGAGAAATCGGCTTACTCCCAGCTTGCATCTTCGTTTGAAGTGATTGCTTGAAGACTCGTACGGCCTCAACGCCAATTTGCTTGCCTTCTTCTGGTAGTAATTCTATCCGCTGATTTTTCAGGGAATCTTCAAGTAACCCCTGCAATAGATAATCGATACATTCCTCGCTACCATCATGACTATCACCAATAATGAGTAACGTGCTGGTTGGTCTTTTTATATAACCATCTAAGATGTGCTTTGTTTTTTTATTAATCATGATTTCATAAATTCATTAAATACCGATGGTAACTCAGAAGTAAATGTTTTATTACCGTGAACTGGTATTGCAATGGTTAACGTTCGAGCATGCAATAACAATCTTTCGTACGGCTCAACACCATAGAGCTCGTCACCTACTATTGGCGTGTGGATATACTGAAGATGCACACGTAATTGATGCGTTCTCCCTGTTTTAGGGGTCAACTCGAGCATAGAGTGAGCCTCATTCCGTTTAAGTACTACGTAATGAGTTTGCGCAGATTTACCATCAACTTGTACCATAAATCGCTTTGGTGAAAGGGGATCGCGTGCTATTGGTGCATCGATGATAGCTTCTTCGTGTTTTGGCGTCCCAGATGTAATGGCAACATATTTTTTCTCAACAGAACGATTCGAAAATTGTTTTTGCAGGAACGATAAGGTAGCTTCATTTTTTGCGCAAATCATTATACCGCTCGTCGCTCTATCTAGCCGATGGACTATACCACCCCGCTCACCATCCATTCCATTGATCCGGTCACGAATAAATGATGCGACACTAGCTTCTTGCCAAAACTTTCCTCGAGCATGAGAAATAATCCCTGCTGGCTTATCAACGACCACAACATTGTCATCTTCATAAATGATAGGGAGTGGTATAACTTCAGGTTTTGCCTGCAAAGGTCCCAAATCATATTCAAAAGTCGTACCAGGACGTAATTTATGACCGGGCTGTATGGGCTCACCGTTTAGTTTAATCAGGTTAAGTGTAAAAAGTTTGGCTAAGGCTGCACGTGAGTATTCTGAATGTAAAATTGCGAGAAATTTATCTACTCGTACGACACCATCCTCATCTGAAATTTTATAGTATATCTTGGTCATTCTTATGAGATTCCTTCGGCATCGAATGGTAGCTGTTCTTTTTTGGTCAAAAGATAATCAACGAAGTTAATGGTCGACGCACTCTCTGCGATTTCAACTTCTGCCATTTCTGACTGTCTCCATTCAGGATGTATAGCGTCTAGAGTTGCTATCGTGACTTTTATTGCCTTCAACGAATCAACGCCCTCACCAAATTGTTCGGCTAATCGTGTATTTAGTACATCTTGCTCCCATACAACAACTTCGTGTAAGCCAGCAAGTGACTGCATCAAGGCCTCAGTCCTATCAGGAAAGCCTATGTGAAAGCGTAACCAACCTCTTCCTTCTGTCCACTGAGAAGCAACATGTATTTCTCTTTGCCATTCTCCTTCTCGTTCCAGCTTTTTATCTGCCTGATTCATGGGCGTAAGCCGACAGCTTTTTGCACCTTTCGCAGTGTTTGTTGCGCTGTTTCCGTCATTAACTTTTCAGATTCTTCAAGTTTCTTCTTTAATTCTGATTCGTCGACATTTGCAAGGTTCATCTGGAATTCGTG
>OEIV010000410.1_pt1 | contig 23693 bp, 14 predicted proteins | sample 1539231 | NCBI WGS metagenome assembly OEIV01 (sample SAMN03794762, study PRJEB22550) | activated sludge metagenome | feature: wastewater treatment plant; material: activated sludge; isolation source: Wastewater treatment plant of a petroleum refinery complex | place: Argentina: Buenos Aires ... | reverse complement strand
CTCACGAAACTCCTCTCGCATCCCAACATCGCCAGCAAGCACTGGATCATCCGCCAGTACGACCACGAGGTTCAGGGCGCGACCATCGTCAAGCCCCTCGTCGGCCCGCACTCCCGTGGCCCGGGCGACGCCAGCGTGCTCGAACCGCGCCCCGGCACAAACCGGGGCATCGCTCTGGCGTGCGGCCTGCAGACTCCCGTCGGTGACCCCGACCTTGGCGGCGATCCCTACCACATGGTTCTCTCCGCCGTCGACGAGTGCGTGCGCAACCTCGTCTGCGTCGGCACGGATCCGTCGCACATCGCGATCCTCGACAACTTCTGCTGGCCGAGCTGCGAGAAGCCGGAAAACCTCGCGCGGCTCGTCCGCGCCTGCGAAGGTTGCTACGACGCCGCCAAGGCCTATCGCACGCCCTTCGTCTCGGGCAAGGACTCGCTCAACAACCAGCTCCGCTACGAAGACCCCGCGACCGGCGAGAAGCACGTCATCGAGATCCCGCCCACGCTCCTCATCACGGGCCTGGGAATCGTTCCAAGCGTGAGCCGCTGCATCACCATGGACGCCAAGCACCCGGGCAACGCGCTGGTCCTCGTCGGCGCAACCACTGATCAGATGGGCGCGTCGATGTTTGCCTCGATGTTCGGGCACGCGGGTTCCGACGCCGCGATCCCGGCGCTCGACCTTTCCAAGGGCCCTGCCTATGCCAGCGCGATCGCCACGCTGATCCGCGACGGACTCATTCTGTCGGCCCACGATTGCTCCGACGGCGGGATGCTCGTCGCCCTCGCGGAGATGCTCATCGCCACGCCCGGACCTCGCACCGCCGCCGGTCGCGACGCCTCCTCGCCGCTCACGTCGCTGCTCTCAGCGAGTGTTCGATCGGCTCAGCCCCTGGGCGCGCAGCTCTCGACGCCCGCGGGCGCGATGCTGGAATCGCACGAACTGGCGTTCAGCGAAGCGCCGAGCCGCTACATCGTCGAGGTCGCGCCCGAAAACCTGCCGCGCCTGCGTCAAGTTCTGCGCGATCACGGCGAGCGCGTCGGCGGCCTGTTCCACACCGTGCTCGGCCATCTCAACGACTCGGGCCGCCTCACCTGGCCCGAGGCCGACCTCGACGCCGATGTCAACGCCCTGGCCGACGCGTGGCTCGCACCCCTGGATTGGTAGTGGCTTCCGCTCTTCACTTCGCCTCTCCGTCACTTCGTCCATTTACTCTTCCCCGAGTGCCGAGTGCCGAGTGCACGGTGCCAAGTGCTTTCTTTCAAGTGCCCAATGCCTACTGCCTTCCTCCTATACGAATCCTGCGTCCAGAACCCCGAGCTGGCGGTCAAACTGCTGCGCGGGATTCACGGCGCGTCGCCGCGCATCCTCGCGGAAGATTTCTGCGGGACGGCCGCCCTCTCCCGAGCCTGGGTCCGCGCGATCGAGAGCTCCCGCGCCATCGCGGCTGACATCGACCCCACGCCGCTGAAACGCGCTAAGGCAGAGATCACCAAGTACCGTGCGAAATCCCGCGGCAAGTCTCTGGCTCCGGCCGCCCAAGCGGTCCGCATCCTCCGCGCGGACGTGCTCACGTCCGCGCCGCTCGCAAAGGCACGCGCCGACGTGCTCTTCGTGGGCAATTTCTCGATCGGCGAGATTCACGATCGCGCCACGCTCGTCCGCTACCTCGCCCGCTCGCGAAAGCGGCTGCTCAAGGGCGGCGTGTTCGTCTGCGATATCTACGCCGGCGAATCGGCCTTCCGCGAGGGAACCACCCAGCGCGAGCACATCCTCGCGGACGGCACGCGCGTGAAGTACACCTGGGAACAGCGCACCGCCGATCCTTTGACTGCACGGGTCGTGAACGCGCTCCACTTCCGTGTCTTCAAGGGGAGCGAACTCGTCCAGGACCTGCGCGACGCCTTTGTCTATCACTGGCGGCTGTGGTCGATCCCCGAGCTCCGCGACGCGATGCTTGAGGCCGGGTTCGATCGCGTCGATGTCTACGCACAGCTCCCCGACGCCGAGGACTCCGACGGCAACGTCTACGCCTCGCCCGTCGACGACCCCGAGGAACTCGGGCCCAGCTTCATCGTGTGCGTCGCGGCGCGGGCCTCGTCCAAAAAGGCCGCGGGCCCCGGAGGTCGTCCGAGGCCCGCGAAGCGGTCAGCGCGGCGATAAGCCGAGTTCTGTCGAGCGCCGGTTGCCCGACGCCCCGACGGCCATTTCTCTGGGCGACGCGTCGCCGCGCCGCTCGAGCAGTCGACCCGCCCCCTTCCGCCCGGACCGGGCGTCCCCGTGTTTCCACGGAGCGGAAGCTGCTTGACCTTGCACGCGGTGGGGTCTGCCATGCCCCGCGTGTCACCACGCGGGCGGTGCGCTCTTACCGCACCTTTTCACCCTTGCCTGATCCCTTTCGGGCCATCGGCGGTGTGTTTTCTGTGGCACTTTCCCTCGCCCCCAACCGTCGGAGCGGGTGGGCGTTACCCACCACCGTGTCCTTTCGTGCTCGGACTTTCCTCAGGAGGCCCGAGGGCCTCCCGCGGCCGTCTGCCGCGCCGTGGTCAGATCATACGACGACCCGCGCTTGGTCGCCGTCCCCGCGCGCGGCCCCCGCGCGGTACCATCTTTGGCCGTGCCGACGCCCGCCTCCCATCGCGTCATCGCTTGGCTGCGCCCCGACCAGGTCGCGCTGGCGCGCGCCGTCGCCGAAGCCGCCGGCCTCTCGTTCGCGGCCGCCGGCTCGCCCGCGCGCGGGCAGGCGACGTCGATCGCCGGCGGGCTGGGCTGCGCGGCGATCGATGATCTTCGGCTGGCGATCGCGACGGCCCGCCTCCCCGCGCCCGACGCCGACGCATCGCCCGATCGCGCGTCGATGGTCTGGATGCTCGATCCGGGCGAGTTTGCGGCCAGTCCGGGCGACGACGACACGAGCGCGCTCCTGGCCGCCCGCGAGCGCGGCGTGCGCGTCGCGTCGCTCGAGCCCATCCCCGCGTCGGCGCTGGCGCTCGGAGGCCCGGGCCTGGCGGGGGAGGAGCCGCCCCCGGCGCGAGCGACCGACTCCATCCGCCTGGTTCCATTGGCGCGGTTTGCCGCCGCGTATCGCAACGCGGCCGACATCGTGCAATCGCTGGTCCCGCCGCGTTTGCTGGTCCACGAGGCCTGGGCGACACCCGTCGAGGGCTCGCTGGGGGCGCGCCTGTTTGCGGCGATGGACCTTGTGGTGGCGCTGATGGGCGAGCCGGAGACGATCGACGCGGCGTATGTCGGCCCCAAGGCCGGCGCGCTCCACACGCTTCCGGGCGAGTCCCTCCGCGACCTGCACGGCGACCTGACGGTGAACATGCGCTTCGCGGACGCGCGGGCCGCGTGCCTGGCACTTTCCAATCAGGGCGGTCGATTCAGCCGCGGGACGACGATCATCGGGAACGCCGGGCGGCTGCGGGTCTTTGAGGACGGGTTTGAGTGGACGGACCCGGCGGGGCAGAAGCTGGACGAATCCCGCCCGGCCTCGCGTCGGCGGGGCTCGCCCCCGCCCGCCCACGCCGCCGCCACGCTCGCGGACGCGCTGTCGCGTCTGCTGGAGCCCGGGCAGCCCGACGCGGCGCCGGTCAACGTGGAGTCGGCGCTGGTGCTGAGCCAGACGGCCCTGCTCTCGGCCCGCACGGGGCAGGCCGAGTCGCCCTCCAGCGTTCGGCGCATGGCGGGCATCGCGTAGCCCTACCCTTGCTTTCGGCGGGGCTTGCCCGGCGGATTAGGCCCGATGGTTCGATTCGTATCATTTGGGCAACCCCCGCTTCCGTCAGCGGTATTCAAGTGTCAGCACCTTCACGCACCGGACAGGAGAATCGCATGGCAACGACCCGTCGGCTGATCGCCGCCGCCGCCCTCGCGCTCTGCACCAGCGCCTGGGCCCAGCAGGCCATCACGTACCCCAAGGCCGAGACGTATTTCGTCGACTACTACCACGGCACGCCCGTGGCGGACCCCTACCGCTGGCTCGAGGACCCGGATTCGGCCCAGACCCGAGCCTGGATCGACGCCCAGAACAAGATCACCATGCCTTACCTGGCCGCGATCCCGCAGCGCGATTCGATCCAGGCGCGCGTCACCGAGCTCTGGAACTATGAGAAGTTCTCCGCGCCCGGCAAGGAAGGGGGCAAGTACTTCTACAGCTACAACTCCGGCCTGCAGAACCAGGGCGTTCTCTACGTCACCGACAAGCTCGAGGACAAGGGGCGCGTCCTTCTCGATCCCAACACCCTCAAGGCGGACGGCACCGCCGCCCTCGCGGGCACGGCGGTCTCAGACGATGGCAAGTACATCGCCTATGGCATCGCCGAGGCCGGGTCCGACTGGAACGTGTGGAAGGTCCGCGATATCGCCACGGGCCAGGACCTCGGCGACGAGCTTCGCTGGGTCAAGTTCTCCGGCGCGAGCTGGATGAAAGACGGGAGCGGTTTCTTCTACAGCCGCTACGACGAGCCCAAGCAGGGCGCCGAGTACACGTCGGTCAACTACTACCCCAAGTTCTATTTCCACAAGGTGAACACGCCTCAATCGCAGGACGTGCTCATCTATGAGCGCCCGGACCAGAAGGAATGGGGCATCGGCGGGGGCGTGTCCGAGGACGGGCGTTTCATCGTCCTCAGCATCTCGCAGGGGACGGACCCGAAGAATCGCCTGTTCGTGCGCGACCTCAAGTCGCACCCGCTGACCGGAGCGCCGACCGAGCAGGACAAGCAGGTCCGCGCCGTCGAGACGCAGATCCAGGCCGCGGTCGCCGCGCTGGAGTCCGGCGCGGACAAGGCCAAAGCCGAGGAAGTGATCGCGGGCCTGCGCGCCAAGCGCGCCGAGCTGGTCGCGGCCCAGGGGAACATGTCTTTCGGCTTCGTCGAGCTGCTCAACGACTTTGACGCCAGCTATGAGTGGATCGGCAACGACGGCACGACGGCCTACTTCTCGACCAACCTCGAGGCGCCGCGCTCGCGCGTCATCGCGATCGATCTCACCAAGCCCGCCCGCGCGAACTGGAAGGAGCTGATCCCCCAGGCCGCCGAGACTCTGCAGGGTTGCGGCATGGTGGGCGATTTCTTCTTCGCCAGCTACCTCAAGGACGCCAAGACACAGGTCAAGCAGTTTGACACCGGGGGCAAGCTGGTGCGCGAGGTGAAGTTCCCGGGCATCGGCTCGGCCGGCGGCCTTGGCGGCCAGCGCCCCCACGCCGACACCTTCTATTCCTTCACCACCTACAACGTCCCGCCGCAGATCTTCCGCTACGACATCAAGACCGGCGAGAGCAAGCTGTGGAAAGCTCCCGCCGTCAAGTTCAACCCCGACGATTATGTCGTCAAGCAGGAGTTCTACGCCTCCAAGGACGGCACGAAGGTCCCGATGTTCATCGTCCACAAGAAATCCACCAAGCTCGACGGGAACAACCCGACACTGCTGTATGGCTACGGCGGCTTCAACATCCCGCTCACGCCCGGCTTCAGCCCCGGCACCCTCGCGTGGCTTGAGATGGGTGGCGTGTACGCGGTCGCCAACATCCGCGGCGGCGGCGAGTATGGCGAAGAGTGGCACAAGGCCGGCACGCTGACGCAGAAGCAGAACGTCTTTGACGACTTCATCGCGGCCGCGGAGTATCTGATCGCCCAGAAGTACACGAGCAAGGGCAAGATCGCGTGCCAGGGCGGGTCCAACGGTGGGCTGCTCGTGGGAGCGATGGTGACGCAGCGGCCCGACCTGTGGGGCGCGTGCCTCCCCGCCGTCGGCGTGCTCGACATGCTCCGCTTCCAGAAGTTCACGATCGGCTGGGCGTGGAAGAGCGACTATGGCGACACCGAGGGCGACAAGGCGGTCTTCGAGGCCGTCTACAAGTACAGCCCCTACCACCTGGCGCTGCGCACCAAGGGCGCCAAGTGGCCGCCGACGCTGATCACGACCGGCGACCACGACGACCGCGTGGTGCCGGCGCACAGCTTCAAGTTCGCCGCGGCGCTGCAGGCGACCCAGACCGGGGCCTCGCCGGTGCTGATCCGCATCGATGTCCGTGCCGGGCACGGCGCGGGCAAGCCGACGGCCAAGCGCATCGAGGAGCTCGCCGACACATGGGCCTTCCTCGCCAAGAACCTCGGCATGAGCATGAACTGATGGAGCCGCCCCGGGGCTGATGCTCTCAGCCCAAGGTAATCCGATTTCGTTCGCGCACGAGTCTGCACCCAACCCCTCGCCTTCGAGGGGTTTTTCGATGGGGCACGTCACGATGTGACTCATGACGCGAACGAGTCTGGCCCACTCGCGGATGGAGGCGTGCAACCGCGATCGGCGAATCCGGCCCGCTCCAGCCCGGTCCCACGACTCACGACTTGCGATCGATGACCTGCGATTCGGAGGGTTCTCCTGGGCGCTTCCTCGACAATGGGCCCGACTGGATTCGAACCAGTGCACTACGAATTATGAGTTCGCTGCTCTACCGCTGAGCTACGGGCCCGTAGCACACAACCGTAGCCGTGAAGGAGGTTGCGTTCCTTTTCCCTACCCGCGGCCGGCGCGCGACATGCCCGCACAGAATCTGCGTCGTGCCCAACAGGCGTCTCGGGCCCGCATCTGAACGACCGCGATCGATCCCGTCGCCGCCGCGTTCGTCTCCGCTTACCGCAACGCTTCGTGCGACAATCTCCGCGCATCACCACGCCGTTGCGCAATCTCGCGGTAACGCGCGGTTTCTCGCGATCCGATCCGCCACGCTCGCGTTCGCCTTCCCGGGAGGAAAGCCATGCGCGACATCGCCGCAATCACCCTGCTCGCGTTCCTGCTCTGCGTTGGTTCGCTCACCGCGAGCGCCACCTCGCACGACCGGCGGCGCTGCGCCCTCCCGAACGCCCGCGCATCGAACTACTTCGGCAACAGAGGCCAGATCAGCGGAGTCAGCCCAACCGTCACCGCCATCACCGCGAAGTTCAGCGGGAATCCCACGCGCGTGAAATCCGCGAAGCGATACCCGCCCGGGCCCATCACCATCATGTGCGTCTGGTACCCGATGGGCGTCATGAAGCACGCCGACGCCGCCATCATGATGTTGATCGCAAAGGGCAAGGGGTCCGCGCCGACCTTCTCCGCCGCCCCGATCGCGATCGGGAAGACCAGCATGGCCGCCGCGTTGTTGGTCAGGATTTCGGACAGGAGCATGGTGACGAGGTACACCATGCCGAGCGTGACCCATGCGTTTCCCTGCGCCAGCGCGATCAACCGTTCGGCGATGACGCCCGCGGCGCCGCTCGTTTCCATCGCCTTGCCCAGGCCGAACCCGCCCGCGATCGCGATCAAGACCTGCCAGTCCACCGACGACCGCGCCTGCGAGCCCGAGCAGCAGCGCGTCATGAGCATCAGCCCCGCGGCCAGGGCGGCCGCGTGGATCATCGACACGCCCCATCGCTCGCCGAAGACCGCCAGCAGCACCATCCCGATCAGGATCGCGACGGCCATGATCGCCCGCTCGTGGCGCATGGGCGTGGAGTCGGCCACGGGGTAGAGGAGCGCCCCCTCGGGCCTGTGCTTGTCCTGCACCGGGACCGTGGGGTGGGCCTGCAGGGGGAGCGTGGCGCCCGCCTGCAGCTCGATGTCGCCGATCTTCTTGTCGGTGATGCGATGGCCGTCGCGCGCCACCGCGATGACGACCGCGTTGAACACCGAGCGGAAGCGCCCCTCCTTCACGGTCTTGCCGATGAGCGGGTTGGTCCGCGAGACCACGGCCTCAACGAGAGATCGCTGCGGGCGCGGCGCGTCGAGTTTCACAACTTGGTTGGTCGCGGGGCGCAGCCCGCGGATCTTCTGCAATTCCACCACCGAATCGACGACCCCGACGAACACCAGGCGATCGCCCGCCATCAGTTTCTCATCCGGGCCGACGGCCGGAAGGAAGACGCCTGCGCGATCGATCTCGGCGAGGTACAGGCTGGGCAGGTTGCGGAGGCCCGCCTGGGCGATGGTCTGCCCGACCAGGCCGGCGGCGGGGTCGACCTCCATCTCGACGGTGTACGAGCGGGCGTCGCCGCCGATGTTGAGCACGGGCTTGCGATCGGGAAGGAACCATCGGGTCATCACGATCAGCACCAGGCCGCCCAGGATCGCCGACGGGACGCCGACCCAGGCGATGTCGAAGAAACCGATGGGGCGATCCTTGAAGTGGGACGACCACAGGCCGGACACGATGAGGTTGGTGCTGGTGCCGATGATCGTGCAGGTACCGCCGAGCACCGTCGCAAAAGAGAGCGGGATCATCATCTTCGAGGCGCTGATGCCGAGGCGCTTGCACCAGTCCTGCACGACGGGGATGAACATGGCGACCAGCGGCGTGTTGTTCATGAACGCCGAGAGCAGCATCGACTGGCCGGTCAATCGCAATTGCGCGCCGAGCAGTGTTCTGGGGTGCCCGAGCAATCGGCGTCCGATCCAGGCGATGCCGCCGGTCTCGCGCAGGCCGCAGACCACGACGTACATGATCGCAACCGTGATCATGCCCTCGTTGGCCATGCCGCCCAGCGCGTCCTTGGTGGAGAGGATGTTCGCGCCGGGCACCGCCAGATCGATCAGGACCATAAGCACGACCGCGCCGACGAGGGCCACGTCCGCCGCGACCTTGCCGGTCGCCAGCGCGACGAGCACGCCGAGGGTGATACCGACGACGACCCAACCTTCCCACGTCACGCGCGGCGTCCTTTCGAACTAAATGCAAACTGAACCGTACGGAACCCATCGGCCGCATGGCGCCCGGTGGTTGAGCCAAAGTACGTGTCCGGCGTCTGATCGTGCATCGGTCGGGAGTTGCGAATCGAAGTCATTGCGTCACAGCGTCACGGGCACACGAGTGCAGGAGGCCGAAACATGCTGACCATCCGACGGGCGGACGAGCGCGGGATCACGGAGATCGAGTGGCTGAAGAGTTGGCACACGTTCTCATTCGGAGACTATCACGACGCCGCACACATGGGCTTTCGAACGCTGCGGGTGATCAACGACGACATCATCGGCGCCGGCGGCGGGTTCGGCACGCACCCGCACCGGAACATGGAGATCATCACGATCATGCTGGAGGGCGAGCTGACGCACCGCGACAGCCTCGGGCACGCGCAATCGCTCAGGCCCGGCGAGGTGCAGGTGATGTCCGCCGGCTCGGGCATCCGTCACAGCGAGTTCAACGCGTCGGAGACCGCGCGGGCGCACCTGATTCAGACGTGGATCACGCCGCGATCGCTGGGGATCACGCCGCGTTATGAGCAGCGCGCGTTCCCGCGCGAGCAGCGCCTGAACAAGATCATCCCGGTCGCGTCGGGGCGCCGCGATGTCGGAGACAATGCGTCCGGCGCGATCGAGATACATCAGGATGCGTCGCTCTCGCTCCTGGCGATCCAGGCGGGGAAGAGCGCCACGCACATGATCGCGCCGGGTCGGGCGGTGTGGCTGCACGTCGCACGCGGTCGGGTGTCGGCCGAAGGCGAGACGCTTTCGGCGGGGGACGCGATCGGCGTGGAGGGAGTGCCGGAGCTTTCGATCCGCGGGGAGATGGAGTCGGACGTGCTGATCTTCGACCTTGCGTGAGGAAGGCGCGGGGGATGACATCTCGTCGTCGGGGGATGCGGCCTCGCGCCGGCGCGAACGTCGGGGACGCGCGGGTCGCCGGCGAAACCGCGGTGAGATCGCGGGACCTTCGGGCGGTGAGGCGCGACCCCGGCTCCCGCGCTATATTTCGGACGCGGGGGACTTTGGCCCCTCGCCCGCCCGAAAACTCGCTCCATCACCACGCCGACTCGGAGATCACGAATGTCCGCCGCCCCCACTTCCCCCAAGGCTCCCGCCATCAGCAAGGAACAGGCCGAAGCGATCTACTCTCGCGGGCTGGAGGGCATCATCGCCGGCGAGACCGCGGTGTGCTCCATCGAGCAGGGCGGTCTGTGGTACCGCGGCTATGAGATCCACGACTTGGCGCAAAACGCCAGCTTCGAAGAGGTCGCCTTCGTCTTGCTCGAAGGGCACAAGCCCAGCCCCGCCGAACTCGCGCGATTCAAGGGCGAGATCGTCGCGGAACGCCCGCTCCACCCGATGGTGACGAGCTTCATCGAATCCGCGGGCGGCTACCTCGCGAGCGGGCGGGCCGTGCCGATGGACGTGCTCCGCACCGCGGTGAGCATCCTTGCCCACACCGATCCCGACGCCCAGAGCGTCGACAACGCCGCGAATCTCCGCAAGGCCAAGCGCCTGCTCGCGAAGATACCCACCATAATCGGGCACATGCAGAACGTCATCGACGGGCGCGCCATCATCGGGCGCGAGCTGGGCGGCGACCCCACGCTCGGGCACGCGGCGAACCTCATGTACCTGATGAACGGCGAGAAGCCCAACAAGGACTACGCCCGCGTGATCGACGTCTCGCTGATTCTCTACGCCGAGCACGACTACAACGCCAGCACGTTCACGAGCCGCGTCATTGCCGGCACGCTCTCCGACATGCACGGCGCGGTGGCGGGCGCGATCGCGGCGCTCAAGGGCCCGCTCCACGGCGGCGCCAACGAGGCCGCGATGGAGATGCTCAAGGAGATCATGCACGACGTGGGCGAGAAGGCGATCGGCACCAAGGCCGTCGACGACTGGATGCAGAAGGCCTTCGACACCAAGCGCAAGCTGATGGGCTTCGGGCACCGCGTCTACAAGAACGGCGACCACCGCGCTCCGATCCTGCACAAGATGGGTCGCGCGATCGCGGAGAAGGACACGAAGAATCCCGGCGGGCACGCGGCCGTCAAGTGGTTCGAGCTGGGCGAGCAGGTGCAGAAGATCATGCTCGAGAAGAAGAACATCCATCCGAACGTGGACTTCCCGTGCGGCATGACGTATTTCACGATGGGGATCCCCGTGCCGCAGTACACGCCGATCTTCGTCGCCAGCCGCATCACCGGCTGGTGCGCCCACATCATCGAGCAGCACGCCAACAACCGCATCATCCGCCCGCTCTCGAAGTACACGGGCGAAGCGCCGCGGAAGTGGTGAGCCAGCGCACGCGGTGAGCGTCCGGCGCAATCGCCGCGATCGCTGCGGTCGGCACCCGTCGCAATGTCCCGCGCAAGAAAAGGCCCCGGCCGCTCCCGGGGCCTTTCTCTTGCGCTCGCCATGCCTCGCCGCGTGCGCCACGTCGGCGTTCGCTCATCTCGACTTGCCCTGCATCTCATCAACCAGCGGCCCGGCGTCATAGAGCTTCCGCAATGCCTCGATGATCGCGCGCGAATCGACCGCCACCGCCCGGTTCAGCGTGTCGTCGTACTGGAACGCGCCGACGAGGCTGTGGATGTTGCCGTCAAAGATGAGGCCGATCACCTCGCCCTTGGTGTTGACGACCGGGCTGCCGGAATTGCCGCCGATGATGTCGGCGCCGCACACGAAGTTAAAGGGCGTCGTGAGATCGAGCCGCCCCTTGCCGCGCACCCAGCGCTCGGGCAGCTCGAATCCGACCTGACCCTTGCGATCCTGGTATCGCTCGTACAACCCCGCGAAATCCGTGTAGGGCGGGACCTCCTTGGCGTTTTCTGAATACCCCTTGATCGGGCCGAACGCCAGACGCAGCGTGAACGTCGCATCGGGATAGGCGTTCTCGCCCTCGACCGCGAACTTCGCCGCGGCGATCTTGGCGTACCCCGCCTGCTCCACCGCCTCGACCTCGCGCTCGAAGCGCCCGCGCAATTCGCGCGACTCCTTGTCCATCAGCTTCCAGAACGCGATCATCGGGTCCTTGCACTCCGCCAGCGCCGCGCTCCCGCCCTCGACGAGTTTCTTCCTCGCCGCGGCGTCCTTCAGCGTGGTGCCGAGAACCAGTTCGTCCGCCCGCGCCTTGGGCGACTTTCCACCCAGCGCCGCGAGCACGGCGGGATCCTCGGCGCCGAGCATCTCGGCCATGAAACTCAACGCGCCCTCCATGCGATGAACCTCCAACGCTTCATGCACCGGCGCCGGCGAGTAGAGCTGCGTGTAGAGCGACGGCAGCGACGAATCACGGAAATCGCGCAGTCGCTCGGCGTTCGGCTTCCCGGTTTCTTCGGCGTGGCGCACGATGTCGCGGGCATAGCCGATGAGGTCCGAGCGCAGGCCTCTCTCGAACACGAACCAGCGCCTGAACCACGCCAGCCGATCACGCTGCGCCCCGGCGACCAGGTTCCAGCCGTCGCCCCACTGCTTGTTCCATTCGGGATTGGCGCGGACCGCTTCACGCAGCTTCGCTTCCGCAGCCGCCTTGCCCCCCATCACCGCGGGATCGTGCAGGCCCGCGAGTTCGCCCATGAACGCCTTTCGCCCGTTCGCGACGCCGAGCAGGTCCTCGTTGCCGAGGCGCTGGTTCTCCGCGCTGCGGCCCATGAAACCCTGCGTTCGTACCTCGGAACGCCACATCTGGCGCAATCGCTCGGGGATCAGCGTGTCGCGCAGGAACCTGAGATGATCGGTGGTATAGAGGCGTTCGGTGCTTCCCGGATGGCCGACGACGAGCGCGAGGTCACCTTCCTTGGAGCCGTTGCTCCAGGAGAGGAAGTGCTCGGGCTGCAGGGGCAAGCCGTTCTCATAGATGCGGAAGAAGCACATGTCGAGGTTGAAGCGCGGGAACTCAAAGTTGTCGGTGTCGCCGCCGAAGAACGCGATCGCCTGCTCCGGGGCGAAGACCAGGCGCACGTCGGTGTATCGCTTGTAGAAGTACAGGTGGTATCTCGCGCCCTGGTAGAGCGTGACGACCTCGCACTTGAGCTTGCTCTCGTCCTGGGCCTTCTTGGCGATGCCCGCGATCGCACGCTGGCGGGCGGCGCCGGCGTCCGCGGTGGACATGGCGTCCTTCACGCCAGCGTTCACCTCGCCCGTCACGTCCTTGATCTGCCAGAGCACGTTCAGCTCGAGGTCCGGGCAGCGGAGTTCCTCGCCGCGTGTGCGCGCATAGAAGCCGGTTTCCAACAGATCGCGCGATTTGGTCGAGAGCTGCGCCAGCACATCCGATCCAACGTGGTGATTGGTCAGCACCAGGCCGTCGCTCGAGATGATCGAGCCCGAGCCGCCCGTCGAGAACCTCACCGCGGCCTTCTGCATGTGCTCGAGCCATGCGGCGCTGGGCTCGAACCCATACCGATCCTTCAGGATCGCCCGCGGCGGGCTCGTGAGCAGCCACATTCCCTCGTCGCGCGCCAGCGACACGCCGGCCATCACGCCGCCGAGCACGCACACCGCCACACCCGCCAGCAAACGACGCTGCTTTGTTGAGTTCATGGCCCGATCGTAGGGCCGATTCAGCGCCGCTCGGCGACCGGCGCGGCCGCGCTCCGGGCCACTTCAATCCGCGCCGCGCCGGCCTTGGCCTGCCCATCACCGCCCGCCAGGAGGTCGAGGTATACGCCCTCCACCTCGCGCACGTGGTCGGGGTAGCTGACCAGCGTCGAAATGCCGTGAACCTCCCGTGGCGTGGGGAGCGCAACCTCGCCGCGCACGACGCGCGTGATGCACGCCGCCAGGGCCTCCGCGTCGCCGCCCGGGAACAGGAGCCCGTTGCCGCGCGGCAGGTCCGCTCGATCACCCGGCTGCACGATCCAATCCGGCGGCCCGCCCAATCGCGACGCGATCACGAACTTGCCCGCGTGCAGCATCTCCAGGAGCACCAGCGGCGAGTTCTCAAACCAGATGTGCGGCAAGATTCCGACGTCAAACTCGCCCATCACCGAGATCAGCGTCAACGCATCAAACCCGCCCGCGAACGTCACCTCGGGATACGCGCTGAGCCGCTTGCGGAAGTGCCAGTCCCAACCGGCGGCACGGATCAGGAAGTGGCAGCGCTGGCGCACGTCCTTGGTCAGCATCGGGATCGAGCGGACCAGCACCTCCAAGCCCTTGTTGTTCCGCGTCGTGCCCAGGAACGCGATCCGCAGCGGGCCGGCGCTCGCGGGCGACCATGGCTTCACGTCGTACGTTGCCGATCGGCGCGCCCGCCGGTTCAACTGATCAAAGTGCGGCTGCCCGAGGCGCACATGCCGCAGTTTCTCGCTCGAAACGCCCATCGCGTGCATTGCCTCGAGCAGAAACTTGCTCGGCGGCGTCACGAGCGACGCGGCGTTGAGCGCGTCGCGCCCCGCGAGGCGTCGCCGCCCGTACACGTTGTTGTTCAGCACCACGAGGTGCGAGTCGCGTTTCAGGAATCGCTCGTTCTCGTCCCACGGCGCCAGGCCGACGTCCGGGCACTTCTCGCCCTTTTCCAACCTGAGACCGTGCTCGACTCGCCCGGTGTGCGTGCGCGCATCGTCGACATCAAACCCGAGCGCGAGTTCCGGGTCGGGCGATGGCGCGGGATGCTCGTGCACCTTGAAGAGCCAGCGTTGCTTGAGCCCACGCGCCAGGCGATCGGGCCGCCAGTGCCACTTCACGTAGCCATAGATCCCGCGCAGCGTTCCCGCCCAGAAGCCGCCCATCACCCGGTGCGCCAGCTGATCCAGCCCACGCTTCAGGCGAACTCGCTCCGCCCGCGGCGCCTCAAGACATCCCGCGCATCGCGTGCCGCCCTGGTAGTCCTCGCACACGCGGAGTTCCTCGTGCAGGAGATCAACCTGAGGGCACACGTACCAGTAGTTGTGCGGCGTGACCACGACCGGCCGCCCGCCGGCGCGAATCGCGGCGATCAGATCAAGCCCGTACCCCTCGAGCGAGTGGACATGCACCACCCCGGCGCGGATCGAGTCGAGCCACTCCAGCACGGCCCTGTTGTCCCGCGGCGAGGACATCTCCCGCTCCATGTTGCGGAAGTTGCTCGACGCCGGCGACACGTTCAGGCTGTTGTGGAAGTCATAGCACTCGATGCCCTTCCAGTTCTCGACCCGCTTCACGAACGCGCCGCGCCCGAGCGAATAGTCCATCCCCGACCGCAGGTAGCTCACCGAGTGCCCACAGAGCGCAAGTCCCCACGCCAGATCCGACGCGTTAAGGTTGTAGCCAGAGCCCTCACGCGCCTGCAGCGAGAGACGCGCCCAGCCCAGGATCGCGATGCGCAGAGGCCGCGTCGCCACGGGCCAGCCCTCGGGCGGCGTGCCCGAGCCGGGCTTCTGCGTTTCGGCGTTGTCCTGGCTCATCGAGGTCGACACGCACTCATCCAAGCTTCTCGCGCACCCGCGCGTTCACCTTCGGTTCCGCCGCCCGCTCCGCACGCCTCGCGATCAACCGTACCGGCCCTTCGATTCATACGGCGAGAGGTTCTTCCAAAAGCGCCAGGCCCGGAATCCCGTCATCGCCAGCTTCGCCGCGATGGTGAGCCGCGGGATCCACCCGTCCCATTCGATCTGCGCCCTGGCCGGCTGACGCCGATCGATGTGGATATTCCAGCCCGTGTACACCAGCGGAAAATCATTGGTATGGTCGAACACGATCGCCGCGTCCGGCCAATGCTCAAAGAACTCCAACTGCCGGCGCAGCTTGGACCTGATCCGGCTCGAATACACCACGCGCTTCGGCGCGCCGGGCACGCTCGCACCGGGGTCGGCGACATCGTTCCGCACCACATACACGAACCGCGGCATGTTCTCCGCGCACCCCGCGGCCTTCAGCTTCGCCTCAAGCGTCGCGCGCAGCTCATCGCCCCACGCGATCATGTCCGCGCGCGGGCACATCACCGCGATCGTCGCCTTGGGCGTGAGCAGCTTGGCCGACCTCATCGTCTCAAAGAGGTCCCCGAACGCCGGCCCCTCGTCGTCCAGCTTGCCCCAGCGCCCCCTGACCATGTCGTCGAGTTGCCGCCGCGCGATCTCCGCCGCGAACAGCCGGCGATACACCAGCGCCTTGCCCGCTTCCCACAGGATCCGTCGGAACCATCCCGGGAGCGCTCGCTTCTGCGTCTCCAGCGGGAGCACCTTGCGGAGCACCCACAGGATGTTCCGCATCGCGTAGTACGCACGCGCCGGCGTCAGCTTGTGATGCCACGGCGTGTGATACACCACCGCGTCCAGCGACAGCACCACACGGTACCCCGCCTTGGCGAAGCGCAGGCACCAGTCCGCGTCGTCGCAATAGATGAAGTAGCGATAGTCCCAGAAGCCGACCTTCTTCACGCCGCTCCAGCGCGCCAGCATCGAGCACGCGCTCACGATGTCAACATCGCGAGACCCGGAGTAGTAGTGCTCGCCGCGCGTCCCGCCGACCTTGGCCGCCCACTCGCGGTGCGATTGCTCGAGGCGATGCCCGCGCGGCGCCTCATCGCCCATCAGGCCCGTCGTCGGGTCAAAGTAGATGGTCGTCTCAATCGTGCTGGCGCGGTTGTTGATGTCCATGGTGCGCGAGCCGACGAGCCCGATGTTCTCGTCCCGCGCCATCGTCGCCATGAGATTCGCCAGCGTCGTCTCGGGCAGGTCGATGTCATCGTCGACCAGCCACACAAAGGACGGCCGTTCGCCCGCGGGTCGCGCCGCGCCGTCGAGCACGGAGTCGACGTACGCGAAGCCCGTGTTGAACCCGCCGCACCCGCCGAAGTTCGTCGCGTTCCGCACCAGGGTCAGCGATCCCAGGCCCAGCGAGTTCCCGCCCGCCTGCTCGATCGGCTCGCGGAAGCGCGGCTCGTGCGCCAGCGTCGCGTCGTTGAACACAACCCGCTCGGGGTGGAACTGCTCTCGAAGATGGTCGAGCGTGCCGTCCGTGCCCGCGTTGTCCACGACCACGACGTCCAGCTGCGATGGCGGGAACGTCTGACGCGACAGCGCACGCATCACGTTGGTTACGTATCCCTTGCGGTTCCAGGTGATGATGATCACCGCCACGCGCGTGGGAGCCTGCACCTGACTCTCGTTCACGCTCGCGGGCAACAACACCTCGATCGGCTTCTGAACCAACGTGCTCTGCGGGGCGATTGTCGTCACGAGTCCATCCATGGGCGGAAGCGCGCTCTCCGTGTCATCACCCCCCGGCCGGCCGCCCCGCGCCGGGTCAGTCTCTATTTTTCACACCCCGGATCGTCCGGTACAGCCCCACCAGCTCTTTCGCGTGAACCCCGATGTCCTTGGGCGGCCTGACCCCCGCCCGAAGTCTCGTCAGGATCGATGGTTCCGCCGCCAGAAGCGTCAGCTGCCTCGCCAGGTCCGCCCGATCGTTTCCGCGGAAAAGCAGCCCGTTTTCGCCCGGTCGGACAAAGTCAGGGATGCCGCCCACCGCCGCACCCAGCACGGGCACCCGGCACGAGAAGAACTCGAAGACCGTCTGCGGCGCGTTGTCCCACCAGATGCTCGGCACCACCCCGACGTCCTTGCCGCCCAGCATCCACGGCACGTCGTAGTACTGATATCCGAAGTGGATCGTCAGGCCCGCCAGGCGCGGCTGCATCCTCCGGAACCGCCACTCGATCGATTCACCCGCCTGCGCAAACATAGAGAAATCGAACCGCGACAGCACGTGGGCTGGCAGCAAGTCCATCGCGTCCGCGAACATCGACAGGCCCTTGTACACGTTGTGGTAGCCCATGAACACCATGCGGATGGGCCGCGGGTTCACCGGATCAAATGGGGGCGGGTCGAACACCAGATCGGCTCGCCGCTCCACCACGCGGTTCACCCGCGTGCCGATCGACATCACCTCGAGTTTCGCCGCCTCCCCCCCCATCGACTCGTAGCGATCTCGCACAAACTTCGACACCGCCAGCACGCGGTCGCACGAGTTCAGCATCGCAACCATCGCGCGGCGCCGTTTCGCGTAGTCGTTTCCTTCGCCGACCTCCGCACGCCGCGCCGCGATCTCGTTCGTCACCGGGCGAAGCTCCGGCGCATTCGCATCCACCACCGGCGGCGGCGCCCGATCGCCCGAGATCGACACCGTCTGCCCGCGCGTGTCACCCTCAAGGCCCCACGTGCCGTTCCAATCCGAGTCGCTCCCTCGCCCGGGCATCACAGCCGCACGCGCCACTCCCGCCGAGTTGGCCGCGCCGATCGGCGCCTTCGCCGCAATCTCACGCGGCTTCCCGGGCGGCAGACGTCCCGTCACCAGCCACGCGACCCGCTCTCCCAGCGTCATTCCAGCCAGGGGCGAAAGCTGCTCCGCTCGCCCCGCCTCCGTTGGCTCGCTCGCCCGCGCCGCGCTCACGGTCAGCGCCGTCAATCCCTGTTCCTTCGCAACCGCCGTCGCCCGCGCGGTCCGTTCGGCCCTTGCGTCCACGCCCGGAATGCACCCAACGCACCTCTCGCCGTTCAGGTCATCGTGGCAGGGCTCACGGTACTGGTGCATCAAATACGCCTGCGGGCAGATCGTGTGGTAATTGTGCAGGCTGTACAAGACCGCCGGAGGTTTCTCGCAGCCGCGAACCATCGACGCGACGCTCCCGGCCGTGAATCCCTCGATGTTGTGAAGATGGATCACGTCCGGCGCGATCCGCCCGGCCCACGCCTGAAGCTCGCGCTCCAGGGCCTCGTCCGCGATCTCGCCTGCCGGTTCGCGGAACTGAAACCCCGCCGGCGCGGTCACCGGCGAGTTCACGACCTCGAAGATCCGAATACCCAGCCAATCCGGCTGGCGCCGAACGGCACACTCGCCCGGCGTCGCGCTCCCGTCGGGTTTGACGTCGCCCGGCACAAACGCCGTGCCTCCCGAGAGATACACGACCTCGTGCCCCTGCTCCACCAGTTCCAGCGCCAGGGACTGGGCGTACCCGTTGACCCCGCCTCCCTGCGTCGCGCCATCCCAGATTTTCGCCCAGTTCACAAGGATGATGCGCATCGGGCGAGTATACCGCCTCAAAACCACACCTACCGGGAACCAATGCCGCACGGAATTCGAATCGTCCAGGTCTGAATTGCCGAACTACGGTATGTCTTGCTATCGTGTTGCTCGTCGCTCCCCGCGACACGCCCGAGGTCATCGTGAGCCAGTCGCCCGACAACCTCTCCTCACGCTGGATGCGAAAGCTCCGCCTGCGCGCCTTGGCCTTCCTCGCCGGGCTGGGCTTGGCCGCCCTCGCCATGATCTCGCTCACCTCGATCCCAGCGTGGCCCATCGTCGGCGTGGCCGTCGCCTGCGCCGCCGTCGCCCTCAACTCCCTCGCCTCCCGCCTCGATCAACCCACCTGCTACTCCTGCGGCGTCGACATCTCCAAAGAACCGATCGGCGTCCACGGCCGCATCTGCAAGTCCTGCGGCGCCATCAACGAAGCCCGCGATCGCGGGACGACGGCCTGACACGGCGGGGGGCGGCACCGGAAGCCGTGGGTCCGTCGACGGAATTCTCAGCAGTTAATCCCCACGTAGACCTGTCGAAGAAGCTCCGCCATCAACGCGCCCGTGACGTTGGCCAAGATCAGCGGGCCATTCACTCGCTTGCGATCGATCGTCTCAAGTGTTCGCAGTGCCAACCAGAGCGTGATCGTCGCAACGCCCGCGGCCCCGGCCGCCACGCCGAAAAACGTGTTGGCCAGCTTCGGCAGGTCGTTGGACTGAAATAGCCACGCGGGCGCCAACATGATCGAAGCCCACAGGCCCACCACGATCGGAAAGGACAAGGCCGCTCCGCTCGACCGTCGCGCCGGGGTCTCACCCGAGCCGTCGTGCGGTGCGTTCAACGATTCACCAAGAGGTTCCGATTCGCTTGGCATGATCGGCCCCCGCGAACTGAGTCTGATGGTATGGCGCCGCTGTCCAATCCAATCGCACTGTTTCGTGCTCATTGCAACGCAACGTCAACTTCCGAGCTAGATTGTTGCCATGCCCGACAGATCAACTCGTTTGAATCCGATTAGCCCAGCCTCTTTCCTCGTTTCGAAGACTCTTCACCAGCCTTCGAACCTCTTCCTCCTCGCCGCCATCTCGCTCTGTTCCGCCTCGGCTCTCGCCCAGCCCGCCACTCCTGCCAAACCCAAGGCCGGCATCATCACCAGTCACTCCGAAGGCCTTCACGGCTACATCGGCTTCTCGACCGAAGAGCCGCCCGATCGCGCGATGTACAGCGCCGGCGTGGGGTTCTACACCGCCGTCTGGCCGCTCGTCGATCGCCCGCTCGCCAACTTCCAGATCGGCCTGGCCAGCACATGGATCCTCCCCAACAACTCGGACGATCGCGACACGCCGCTTGCGCCCGAGGGAACGCTCGCCCGCTCATGGCCCGAGCGCGGGCCCACGTGGGACAGCGTCTTCCAGACCGTCGAGGGCGGCGTTGGTTTCTGGGCCGGCAATCACTTCCGCTATCACTCCCCCAAGTTCAGCATGAACGCCACACCGCAGTGCTACGACTACGAGGTCGGCTCGCCCGGCTGGTCGTTCTTCCAGAGCAACGAAGCGCTCGCCGACGATCGCCTCGGCATCGCGCAGCTCAGCAATCGACTCCTCATCCCGCCCGACGGCCTGCCGTTCGAGGGCGAACCCTCCGGACAGTTCCTCGGCTATTCATGGCTCGCGCTCCCGTTCACCGATCCCATCGCGGGCGCGCCGCCCACGGGCGATCAGAGCTGGACCTGCTTCCTGAACGCCGCCAACTTCAAAGGCCCCATCGCCTTCTACATCCCCGAAACCTGGAGCAAGATCGGCAAGCTCTTCAACTACCCGTACATCTTCGGCCGCGGGCTTGACGCACGCCCCGCGACGGTCGGCGGCGGCGCGATCGAGATCAACACCGTGCCGCGCTTCGATTCGCTCGACGCGTCCGGCGTGGTCTATTCCAAGATCCCGAAGCTGCAGTTTCCCGTCGACGAACAGGGCCGGACTTTTCTCGTGCAGGACGTGACGTACTACTCCAAGGCCGCGCTGTGGGATTCGCTGAAGACCTGGCGTGACGGCGGCGATCCGAGTTCAGGCCGCTTCGACGCCAATGGCGCCTGGAAGCCAACGCTCACAACCCAAACCACCGAGTACGACCAGGAGGGCAAGAAGGTCGTCGGTGTGGAGCGCACGTTCGACACCAAGGTCTTTGAAGGGAACGTGTGGGGGTTGCAATGGTCGGGCGAGTCTCGCGCCCGCTTTGCAGTGTTCCCGCAGTACTACAAGCAAGCGGGCGAAGAGCGTGTCGCCGTCGCGCCCGCCGACGTCCCGCGCGAGACCAAGCTGATCGCCAAGGAGTTCGCCAACGCCGCCGTCGGCCCCGCGTACACCTCGCCCACCACCGGCGCGTGGGCCACGCCCGGCCCGACCAAGGGCCCATTCAAAGCCAAGCTCCGCGACGGCTCGATCGTGACCTACTCGTGGTACCGCTTCGTGGACCAGCCCTCGCTCCAGCAGTACCACTGGAGCGACGAAAAGAAGGCGCGCGTCCAGCAACTCGTTGAGAAGATGCACACGTCGTGGACGATCGATGCCGAGTACATGCCGCCGCCCACCCGCGGCGAACTCGTCCGTCTCGATCCCGGCCTGATCGTCACGCCGCCCAAGGGCCTCGAGTCCGGCTATGTCCCCATCGTCACGCGCCAGGAATGCAAGCAGTGAGAGGCGTGATCTGAATCCCGCGCCTTTGCACGCCGGACGTGACGAGGCAGCGAGGAAGGTCCGGGTTGATGAGCCACTCTCGACCGCCTTCGCCGCCCCCTCTTGGCGGGGGGGCCGGGGGCGGCCGCCCCGGCATGATCAGTTTGCCTCGCTGTTCGTTCGGCGAAATACGGCAAGCCCCTCGAGCATGCGAGTCACCGATATGCACAATTGGACGCCAGCCTGCTGGCCCGAGTCGCACTTATCGACATCCTGACCATTGAACTGCAAACTGCGAACTTGCTCCTCAATGAACTCGTCTTCAATGCAGATGGCAATGGTGTCATCTTTTTGAAGCGGTTCGGTCAAAAGAATGCCCACTGCACCAGGCTTTGGGTACGCCTTCTCGATAGTGCCAAGCTTTTGATAGCAAAGTGGAATTGCTGGTACCTCACCGTCCTGATAGAGCAGACTCTTGATGCACTCAGCGGGCCAGCCGTTCCGAATCATTCCGCGGACGAGCTTGTAGAGCGTGAGCGTCGAAACAAGCGTCTGTTCATTGATCAAAGCGTCATTGATCTGCTGTTGAGTGAAGCATTCGCCGTTACTTCGGTCATGTGGTGGAAGATGGCGTTGGTGATTCACAACGGTCAAGGCGCGGACGTCCGTTCCTTTCCACTGCTTCAGCCTGCGCGGGACGTACTTTGAAACCTGTTGAGTATCGCTCTCAGTTGGGTTTCCGGACAGGCCCTTCACCTCAACGAGGATAACAGGAGATCGATCATGAATTTGAAGGTCCTCTTGGGGCAACGATTGACCGCCTTTGGACTCCTCGGGAGGGATGCGAACGTCCGAAAAGCCGATGCGTTCGAGCGTAGTTCTCACCGCGTCTCTGAGTTCATCGCCCGTCGAGGTGAGAAGCGCATGGAGAAAACCGTCTGCGCTTCGTGCCGCTGCAACGCGAGCGTCAAACTCCACTAGGCGAGATCTGTGCGCATCCTCTGCTTTCGCACGCTCCTCCTGGATTGATAGAACTTCCGAAAGCTCGTATCGAGGCGTATGGGTCCAAGTGTTGCGCAAGAGCGATGGAAAGAGGGCAGGTGACACAGCGGGAAGTGTCTGCGACAAGAGCACGGACAATGTACCTGGCACGTCGCTGCAACGCGGCAGAAGTACTACATGCCCATCGCCAACGGCGAGTACGGCGCTGACAACATCGCCATGCCTGTTGAAAGCGAGTGGCGTGTAGGTGACGTCTGGATGGAGATTCCGCAGATCAATGGCGCAGCCGAAGCCGCTCTCTCTGAGACATTGACGGGCGAAATTGTGCCATTCAGTATGACCGTCGGTGGCAGTCACCCCCGATCCGGAGACGTGGATTGGCGCTATGCCGCCAATAAAATCTGATGAGTTGAAGATGGACCAAATACTACAATCGAACGTATTGTAAAAGCCACGATCGCCCGGGCTCGGTTTATAGTCACAAACAGCATAGCTGACGACGCGAGGTGATTCTAGAAAGACAATAAGACAGCCGCCACGCTGGACTAGCGCTTTGGTTTGAGAGTTAATCGAACATGCCGCGAGCGGTCGCGAATCGAGTAGTCCCCATCCCATGTGCTGCCAATAGTCCTCAATGCCTTCAGACACCGCCTTTCGATGATGTCCCAAATACTCGGGGCCTCGCGTTGCCTGATCGACGCACACGATGTCGTAGTCGGATAGCTGTGGCATTCTCCAAGAATGGGGCACCCAATGCCATGAGTCCTCTTGGTGGACTCGGAATTCACTGCCTAGATTCCCGGTTGAAACGCCAAAGCCCAGTGATTTGAGTACGCCTGGACAGGCATGGTCTAGATCAACCAACAGCACGTTCGGTCGTGACACAGACATAGCAACTTTATCCCTTTGCCACCGCTGGGCCGGTGGACACTCGTATCGTGGACTGGGTTTCCAAGTGTATTCCGCTGACGTTTCGGCGCAAGTTGCGAATACTCATCCATTCCACGACTTGTTCCCTACACCCTCCCCCCAGTCTCCAGCCTCAGCAGCACCTCGTCCAGCCGTGCATCCAGCGACCCACGCGGCATCACCTCGTCCGCGCCCGCGTCGCGTGCTCGCTGGAACAACTCCTTCAGCACGTGCGGCCCGAAGCACACCACGCGCACGCCGCGCCAGCGCTCCTCGCTCCTCACCCGCGCGATCATCGCCAGCGCCTCGTCCGCCTTGTCGAGGTCCCGCAACAGAGCCCGCGCCGGATTCTCCGCCGTCGATTCGCCGCGGCGAGCC
>OEIV010000408.1_pt1 | contig 23773 bp, 9 predicted proteins | sample 1539231 | NCBI WGS metagenome assembly OEIV01 (sample SAMN03794762, study PRJEB22550) | activated sludge metagenome | feature: wastewater treatment plant; material: activated sludge; isolation source: Wastewater treatment plant of a petroleum refinery complex | place: Argentina: Buenos Aires ... | reverse complement strand
ACCGCTGCCTCTACCATCAATGGGGCCACCATCTCTGGGGGTACCATCTCTGGTGGGTCACTCAGTGCCACTGCCGTCAATGGCTTAACCGTCTCTGGCGGTACCATCACCGGTGGTACCTGGAATGGAACAGCCCTGACGGATGCCTACGTCAGTGACACTCTCACCGCGAGCCTCTTCGTCGGCTCAGGGAGCACGACCACCGCCGTTGACCTCGCTACCGCTGAAGTGAGTGGAACACTCGGTGCCACGACCGGTGGTACTGGTCAAAGTACCGTCACCACTGGTGATCTGCTGTACGGGTCTGCTGCTAATACCTGGAGTAAGCTCGCCTCCGGTGCTGCCAACACCTGCCTTATATCCAATGGTGCTGGGGTTGCTCCATCATGGGGAAGCTGTCTGTCTGCCGGTGGGGGAGCCAACACCGCTTTGTCTAACATCGCTTCTACGAACTTAAGTGCTGCGCTTAACGTGACGAGTGGTGATCTTGCCCTCACCACCACCACCTCAGGCAACATCAACATAACCCCTGCAACCACCAGCGGTCTCGTCAATGTTCTTACCGGTAACCTAAAGGTAGGCAATGGCACCCCAACCGTCACCCTCAATGGTGAAGATGCCTACATAGAAGGAACACTCGAAGTCGATGGGACGACACGCTTTGATGGTGCCGTCACCGTCTCCACGGGTGGTATTGCCGTCACCGGGAACAGTACCATCAGTGGCACCCTCGGTTCACTCACCGGCCTGACGGTCGTCTCTGGCGGTGCATCCATCGCCGGTAATACCACGATTGCTACCACGGCGGGCAATACCCTTGGACTCGGCAACAGCACCGGAGCCGTCACGCTCACCGGCTCAAGTGCGAGCACCTTTGTCATAAACGGTGTCACGGTCTCAGCAACCGAGTTTAACTACCTTGACGGTCATGACGCTGCCCTCATAGATACGAACGATGCCGTCACCACCGCTATTACGGGTGTCGGGACGATTACCAGTGGTACCTGGAATGGAACAGCCCTGACGGATGCGTATGTCTCAGATACCTTAACCATCGGGTCAGCTGGTACGGTTGACTGGTTAGCACTGTCTAACTACCCAACTGCTTGTACCGCTGGACAGGCGGTCACCGCTGTCGGTGATACCTTGACCTGTAGTGCCTTTGCTGCGAGCTCCGGTTCAGGTAACTACATCAACAACACCACGACGACGCAGACTGGTGCTAATCTCGCTATCCAGTCAACCGGCACGAGCAATGTCACTGCCAAGCTCGTAGCGAATACCAGCCAAACAGCCGACATTATCCAAGTGCGCAACAGTACCGATACCTCAACCGTCTTTAGTGTCAGCCCAGCTGGTGTGGTTACCGCTGCCTCTACCATCAATGGGGCCACCATCTCTGGGGGTACCATCTCTGGTGGGTCACTCAGTGCCACTGCCGTCAATGGCTTAACCGTCTCTGGCGGTACCATCACCGGTGGTACCTGGAATGGAACAGCCCTGACGGATGCCTACGTCAGTGACACTCTCACCGCGAGCCTCTTCGTCGGCTCAGGGAGCACGACCACCGCCGTTGACCTCGCTACCGCTGAAGTGAGTGGAACACTCGGTGCCACGACCGGTGGTACTGGTCAAAGTACCGTCACCACTGGTGATCTGCTGTACGGGTCTGCTGCTAATACCTGGAGTAAGCTCGCCTCCGGTGCTGCCAACACCTGCCTTATATCCAATGGTGCTGGGGTTGCTCCATCATGGGGAAGCTGTCTGTCTGCCGGTGGGGGAGCCAACACCGCTTTGTCTAACATCGCTTCTACGAACTTAAGTGCTGCGCTTAACGTGACGAGTGGTGATCTTGCCCTCACCACCACCACCTCAGGCAACATCAACATAACCCCTGCAACCACCAGCGGTCTCGTCAATGTTCTTACCGGTAACCTAAAGGTAGGCAATGGCACCCCAACCGTCACCCTCAATGGTGAAGATGCCTACATAGAAGGAACACTCGAAGTCGATGGGACGACACGCTTTGATGGTGCCGTCACCGTCTCCACGGGTGGTATTGCCGTCACCGGGAACAGTACCATCAGTGGCACCCTCGGTTCACTCACCGGCCTGACGGTCGTCTCTGGCGGTGCATCCATCGCCGGTAATACCACGATTGCTACCACGGCGGGCAATACCCTTGGACTCGGCAACAGCACCGGAGCCGTCACGCTCACCGGCTCAAGTGCGAGCACCTTTGTCATAAACGGTGTCACGGTCTCAGCAACCGAGTTTAACTACCTTGACGGTCATGACGCTGCCCTCATAGATACGAACGATGCCGTCACCACCGCTATTACGGGTACGGGTGCCTTAAATGCAGGCAGTATTACTTCCGGCTTCGGTACCATAGATAATGCAGACACCATTACCGGTACGACCATCAACGGTACCACTGGCATCAACACGGGTGCGAGTGCCGGTACCCAGCGTATTGATAGCTCTGGTAACTTGGTGAACATTGGCAACCTCACTGCGAGTGGTGCCATTACTATTGCCTCTGCCGGTGCTGGTAGTGATGTCATTATTGATGGCACTGACCAGTTCATCGTCCAAGACTCCGCTGACTTCAACGCCGCTGCCAACTTTGACGGTGCCACCACCTTCACGACCGACGTTGACTTTACCCTCGCCGGGACTGAGAACATTGTCTTCACCAATACGGTCACCGGTACGAGTGCACTCGATCTCTTAAGTGGTACCCTCACCAACCAAACGAGCTCAGGTACCCAACGAGGCGTCGCACTGACCAATGCCAATGATGCTGCCAATGCCACCACCGAATCACTCATCTTCCTCGACAATGCCGAGACCACCGCTTCCACCTTGACCGATGCACTGCTCATTACTAGCTCTGGAGTGAGTGGGGGAGTGGTTGATGCCATCGATGTCTCAGATAGCAACATTACCAATGCCATTAACGTAGGTACTAACACCATCCTCGGTACCACCGGTACCATCGACTTCACCAACTTCGATGTCTCCAGTGCGGGGGCGCTCACGGCGGTTGGCGTGAACGCGGGTAGCGGTTCACTTCAAGGAACAGGTGGGCTGAGCCTTACTGGAACTACGACTATCAATACGTCAGGTACCGCAACAACACAAATTGGCAATGCAACAGGAACTTTCCAACTTGATAGTTCGGCTGTTGATATCTCAACAGCTGGCGCAATATCCGGCGTCACGACATTAAGCACGAGCAGTACTATCACCGTTGGTGCACTTGGCTCGACTGATTCAACAACTATCATTTGTCGAAATACAAGCAATATACTTTCAGGTTGCAACGCGCTTACCGATGCGCAAATAAGCGATACTTTGACTGCTTCAATCTTGATTGGATCAGGAAGCACAACAAACGCAGTCGATCTTGCAACTGCTGAAGTGAGCGGCACATTAGGTGCAACAAATGGTGGCACTGGACAAAACACAGTAACTACGGGTGACTTACTCTATGGTTCTGCAGCAAACACCTGGGGCAAACTAGCTGCCGTTGCATCAGGGAGCTGTCTGGTATCTCAGGGTGTGGGAGTGGCGCCGGCATGGGGTAGTTGCGGTACGACGTCAGGTTACATAATTCAAGTTCCAGGCTCTACAGCACAAAACACTATAACTCCAACTGCTAACTCGGTTGTCGGTCTTACAGTCAATGGTACATCTGGTACTGCAGCCACGGCAGTGAACATTATTCAAGGAGGTGCAGCGGCATCGCTTACAGTTGGTAATAGTGCCGCTGCAACTAGTATCGCTACTATTACCGGAACGAACACATCTGGCACTCAAACTAATGGACTGCTCATTGAGCGCAACGGCACTAGTGGCACCACTACAAATCTCCTTAATCTCACACAGACAGCAGGAACTGCAACGAACGGCATCAATTTCTCAGGAACATTTACACGCTTCATAAACAGTACGGCATTAACGGTTTCGAGTTCAGAATTTGATTATGTAAATGGCGGTACGCTAACATCTAGCACAAGCAGCTTGACAGTTCAAGGTAACACCGGTCTTGCTCTTAATACAGCTAACAAAGGTGGCGGTACGGTAACGGGTGCCGTAACGATAGCTTCAGGCAACCAGACAGGTTCAACTACTTCTGGCAACGTATCAATACAATCAGGAAGCGCAACAAATGCAGCATCAGGAAGCCTCTCCCTTACAACTGGCACCACAAGTTCACTTGGAAATTCAGGATCACTTTCAATCACAACTGGAAACGCCGCGCAAACGGCAGGAAGTATTAACATAGATACCGGAAATACAGGTGCAGGCACTACTCCAGCAATAACTCTCGGTACGAGTGCGAATGCACGAACAATAAGCATGGGTAACAGCACGACAGGAACGACCGTTACTATCCAAGGTGGAAACGGTACGGCTGTGAGCATTCAAGGTCAGGCAGGCTCGACAATTGCAATTGGATCGACTACAAGTGCTGCAATTAGTGTTGGGTCTGGTGGCGGTACAGTGAATCTTGGTAATGGCAATGGATCAGTCAATATAAACTCTACCGGTACTGGGAATGTGGTAATCGGCTCTAACTCGAATACATTTACCTTAGATAGCTCTAATATCGATATATCAAGCGCAGGGGCGATTTCAGGTGTAACGGGCTATATTCAGGGTTCTGGTACGTTTGCGCAGACGAGTGCTGCAACTACAACTAATGCAATGTCGGTAACGGCTAATTCGCTGACTACAGGTTCAGCGTTGTCGGTTACTACTCAAAATGCCAATACTGCAAATACTGCTGTGCGTGGCATAGCAATAAACTATACTAATGCTCAATCGACTACTGCGAATACAACAGGTGTTGCAGGTTTTGGACTTAATTTCACACAAAATCCATCAGTTGCTGGTAACACTGAATACGCACTGCAAATCCAAAACCAAGTTACGACCAATACAACTGACGCGACAGTGTCTGCACTCCTTCGTCTAGACAATGCAGACACTTCAGCAACAGGCTCCACAGTTGTTGATAGTGCTATCCGTGTAGAAAACTCTGGTAATATCGCCAGCGGTATTACCTACGGCCTAAACATTGCTGATAGCGACATCGTTACTGATATCTCGCTTCAGAATGGTGAGACGATAGATAACAACACAGACGGCACAATAACAGTCACCGCTACTACCACAAGTCTTAGTGGAGCATTGTCAGTGGCGGGCAATTCGACATTTACTGGAGATATCGCCGTCAACGGAGACGACATCACTAGCGATGGTAACCTCACCGTCAATGCCACTGGCTACGTTAGAATCGGTGACACTGGTTCCCCAGGAGTCGCATCAGGTGATGATGATTTGTATGTCGAAGGAGACTTAGAGGTTGATGCAACAGCAACAATCGCAGGAGCCTTGACGGTTAGCGGGCTCCAGACTCTTGATTCAAGTGGAAACTCTGGCATTAACCATATATCTATTCGTAACTCTAACGCTGGTTCATCAGCAACAGGTGGCTTACAATTCGGTCAGGATACAAGTGCGAGCGTTTCATATATTTTCCAAAATAGCTCAACGAACTCTTCTTACGGCGGGTTTAATTCATTTAATATAATGAACGGTTTCAACGCGCCTATCTCTCTTTACACAAATAGTACCGAAAGATTACGACTAACTGGTACCGGTGACGCGTACTTCAATGGCACTGCATCGACAACTCAGCTTGAAATAAGAGATGGGACAAGCTCAACAGTCACATTACTCGTAGCCGACAGCACAAATGATCGTATCTACGTTGGTGACACCTCAGGAGATACAACCGGTACGCTCCTCGTGCTTGATACTAAGACCAACTCGGGTGACCCAACGGGTGTTGCAGGTGCAATGTACTACAACAGTAACTCAGGAACGTTTAGATGCTATACCTCTTCTTGGGTAGAATGCAGTAAATGGACAGATGCTGGGTCATATACTTATCTCACAGATACGACTGAGCGCTTGATTGTAGGATCGTCGAGTGATGTGTCGACGACGAAATTAGCCGTAATTTCAACAAATACTGCAAATAATGTGTCTACGTTCAACACGCAAGCAACACTTACGACAACCACCGCATCGACTAGAACATACAATACATGGCTCAATACTGAAATAGCACCAGGTAGTGCAGTTGGTGCGAATACAAACTACTCTGTACTGCATCTATGGACAGCAGCTAACAGTGCAGGTCGACTTGATTCAACAACAGATATACGAAAGATTGATCTATATACTGAGTATAATTCGTCGTCTACAGAAACAATTGCAAATGCATCAAACCTATTCACTTCCGATGTTGTTGGGTCTAACTTTACCATCTCAAACTTCAGAGGTATTCAGCTTAGTAACCCAACTGGCTCGGGTGCAATTACTAATCTTGCTGGAATAAATATTGAAAACAACACCAAGGCAACAAATAATACAAATCTATTAATCGGGACGACAACTATCCCTAGCGGTAACTGGTCAATCTACAATTCTAGTACATATGACAACGCTATCGCTGGTAACCTCCGTGTTGGTGGTACGACTGCTCCAACGGCTACGGTTGACGTAACGGGAGACATTGCTGCAAGCGGATGGCTGACACTTGGGGGTGGTCTAGAGGTAAATGACTATACAGAGTTTAACGGAACGGTTTATGACTATGCCTATGCTGGGCTTGTAAATGTGTGGGCGATCAGCGACTCAACGACGAATGAACAAAGGGCATTGACGGTTGGCAATTATGTTGACCCATCATCGGCATCAACACGCGCTTATGCAGCGGTTCATGGTAATACAAACTCTGACTCAACCAATCTCTCAGGAGCACTATTAACAGGTGTGTTGGGTCAGGTGCAGAATTCGGGTACGGGCACATTCAGTATTGCTGCCGGTGTAGAAGGGCAGGTGCTCAATCAGTCTACCGGTACCATTAGTAACGCCTATGCCCTATACGCAAACGGAGCAACAAACTCAGGAACTATCACTAATAACTATGGGTTATTCGTGAAGGATGTAACAGCTGGCACAAGTGATTACGGAGTGTACGTAGAAGGCGCCGATACGAATGCTATTTATGTTGCAGCCGGCGCGACTGATCTTAATGGAACGCTTCAGATAAACGGTGCAGCCACAACTTATACACAAAGACTTTGTCATAGTGGTGGAAACGGTGCGACTACTAATATGTCTCTTGGCGACTGTCAATCAACAGGACAAGCCGACTTGGCTGAAATGTATGATACGAATGGAACGCTTGAACCAGGTGATGTCGTGTTCCCAACCGGCAATTATGTCGTAGACAAGACATCTTCGAGTTATCAGGTGAATGCGGTAGGTATCGTCTCAACAAACCCAATCGCAGATGGCATCATCGGTAACAATGTTACTTCACCAAATCGTCAACCAATTGCACTTGCAGGTCGTGTACCTGTGAAGATATCACTTGAAAACGGCCCGATAGCTGTCGGCGATTATCTTACCAGTTCTTCAACTCCAGGATTTGCTATGAAGGCAACTGGCTCCGGTCGAGTTATTGGTGTAGCACTTGAAGCATACGATGGAACTGGACCGCGAGTATCAACGCTTGTTGCTACGGAAGAAGTTGCTCGAAATCAGATACATGCTGGTGAGCTTTCTAACTATGTATCAAACCCTGCAAACTGGCCAGCAAACACAGCTAAAATCATGGCATTCGTGAACCCAACATTCTACACACCGCCAGTGAGTGGTTTGTTACAAGGAAGTAGCCTTCAGGTGAACGGAAACGCAAATATAAACGGTGATGTTCAGATCGGTAGCGAACTCAATGTGACTGGCCCAGTTACCTTTAGCGGCGGGCTTTCAGTAACAGGTACGACACAACTTCAAGCACTTGTTGTGACTGGAGACACCTCAGTACAGAACATCACTGTAAATGGCAAGATTATTTCTCAAGGCGATACGCCTACAGCGGTACTAGGAGTAGCGGTAGTAAATAATCCATTCTCAACAATCGATAACAGTGGTACGGACGTTGCTGGTACGGTAGACATTACTGCTGGGACGCAGCTACCTGACACAGGAGAAATCGCAGATATTAGCTTCACCGAAGCATACGCAACCGCTCCAAGAATAGTCATATCAGGTAATAACGCCAAGAGCGCGAAACTCGGTGCCTATGTCACGCGAACAGCAAACGGCTTCAAGATTGTGACAGATGAACCACTCGAAGCAGGACTGAACTACTCCTTCGACTACATCGTCATCGAAGCGAGCAACTAAAGAGAATACTCAAGCTACAACAAATGGATAGTAATTTCATTTGCTTGCGCTACTGATTGGACGCGTACCAGTGCTTCACGTCGAGCGGTTTAAGTAAATACAAGCAAATAATTAAGAAGCTACATAAATTAATTAAGTAGAAGTGAGGTGTGAATCATTGCGTCTCTATGGTGAGCGTATATCAAAATGCATGTACATACACAGATGCAATATCAGACACGCGAGCAAACTGATGGTTAATTGAAGGTGATTGCTCATTTGGTCTAGAAAGTATAAAGAAGGGGTAGAACCTCCATGTAGTCTATTGAATTACTGTAGGGTTTCGTAGCAAACCTACTCCCAGTGTATGCGCGATCGTGCATTAGCAAAGTACAAAAATTGTTTTACGGTGGGAAAGCAAGTTGTTTTAAAAAAGAAACACGGAGTGTAGGGTAGGGGGTATATGATTGTCAGAAAGGGTGTTCCAAACTAGACAGACGAGTCGGAATAGCCAGCTACCGGGTGCAGTTATAGTAGCGACTTTGTCCCAATTTATGACGTCGTACAATATTTCAAAAGCAACGAACGGAAACCGGGCTAGAAAGACTCAACTATACTTTAAGTATAATCATAATGGTATAAAAAGGCTAGCCTAATAATACTATAATTCAATTTGAATTTAGGTCATTTGAACCGTGTGGATAACTCTTTACAAACAGAGTAGAAAAACATTGAAAACGGTTAATATATTAGTTACACTTGAACTTGATCTGACTGACAAAAACAAAAATTAGATCAATCTCTCGACAAAATTCTCGAGAGAAAACAAAAAATAAAACCAAAAACAAAACAAATACATGTACAGCTTTAAGCAAAGGCATGCCATATGGCAAAAGGTAACCTCATACGGTGTTCTTTTGCCAGTTTTTATTTTTGGGGTAACACTTATCGCAACACTGTTTGCTGGCGGATACGAACGAGCATCTGCAGCGACGAATAGTACGCTCAATTTCCAAGGTCGATTGATGACCGCAGGTGGGAGTACCGTTCCAGATGGGTCGTACAATCTAGAATTCAAACTCTACAACGCATCTGCAGTTGACGGTGGCGAGACACTCGTGCAAGGCGCTTGCCAAACAAATCCAGGACCTGTAGCCGATGAAGATTGTTTGTGGGTAGAGTCGCGCACTGGAGGTAATACGGTTACGGTGCAGAATGGGTACTTCTCTGTAGCGCTCGGTTCGGTAAACGCGTTTCCAACGACTATCAACTGGGATCAAGAGTTGTGGCTTGGCATGAATGTTGGCGGTACGAGCGGACCTTCTTGGGATGGTGAAATGACGCCACGTTTCAAGCTAACGGCTGTGCCATACGCTTTCAGAGCTGGTGCACTGGTAGACGCAAGTGGGACAGAAAAAACTGCTGATGACTTGGCTCAAATTACACCTTCGAGCGTGCAAACAGCGAATGCTGCAGTGGCCGCACTTCGACTGAACCAGACGGGCACGGGCGGTCTACTGCAACTGCAAGGCGATGGAGCCGATGTATTCACGGTTGATAAGTCTGGAAATACGGTACTAGGAGCAGGCATAACACTTAGTAACTCATCGAGCACTGTTGCCGGTACTATTCGGTGGAATGGCTCGGCATTCCAGGGCTATAACGGGTCTGCGTGGACATCGCTCGGGAGTAGTGCAGTCATGCCGTTTGTAAGTAAAACAAAACTTGTGGACGAGACACAAAACATTACGAATAACCCAACTGCAACACTGCAAGCAGATGATGAACTATCTTTCTCGATAGGTGCAAATGAAACGTGGAATTATAGATTCTTACTACACATCACCATGAATGCGACACCGGACATCAAGTTCAGTGTGAGTGCTCCTACAGGAGCCACTTGTGTCAACGGATTTTCAGACTTCGAGAATGCGATTAGCGTTGCTAACGTTGCATGCGGTGTGTCATCAGGAAATATAGCCGGTGTAACCGCAACGGACGTTTATGAAGTTTCAGGCTCTATCACGAACGGTTCGACCGCCGGTACAGTCACCTTGAACTGGGCGCAAAATACTGCAAATGCAGCAAATACCATTGTGCGTGCTGGAAGCTATGTAGAGGCATCACGTTCTGTCGGGGGGTCAAGCGCCGATGTTGCATTCATACAAGACGGTAATTCTTTTGGCGGTACTGCAGTGCTCGGCACAAACGATGCAAACGGGCTTAGCTTTGAGACTAACGGTGTCGAGCGAATGCAAATATTGAGCACCGGAGAGATTCGCACGAGCGGCGATTTTATTGCAAATAGAACGGCAACCGGAACGACCGGAACGACGAGTGGTACCGGAACGAGCACGACAACACTTACATTGAGCGCCGATGTCTTTGCAGTTAATGATGTGGTGTTTATCGATAATGCTGGTCAAGATTATTACACTCGTGTTACCGCCGATGCCGGCACTGGAAGTTATACAGTTTCGCCAGCAGTCACCTTCGAAAATGCTCGTACGGTGACAAAGTATACCATCCAAAACGTCGGCGCAACGGCAAGTGATTACACTTCACAGGCAAACCGCTTCTTCCAAGGATATTTCTTGGGAGGTATCGTTGTAGGTGCCGGTTCCACTACGATTTCTGATGGACTTATTGAGCGTACTACCGGAGATATCACCATCACACCAGGTAGCGGTGGAATCGTTCAAGTCAATGGCACACTCGACGCAACAACTATCACGGGCGACGGGTCTGGCCTCACAAATATTGATGGTTCTTCAGTTGATGGTTCAACAATCACGACATTGAATGCATCTAATATAAGTAGCGGTACCCTCGCCGACGGAAGACTGAGTAGCAATGTCACGCTACTCGGCAACGCTTTCAATGGTGTGAGCCAGCTGGTGCAATTAGACGGAAGTGGTAATTTGCCCGCGCTAAATGGGTCCGGGCTTACCTCACTTACTGCAGCGAATCTCACCGGTGCACTCCCGGCAATCTCTGGTGCAAGCCTCACGAGCCTTAATGCAACTAATATAAGTAGTGGGACCTTGGATGATGCCAGATTATCGGCGAACGTAACTTTGTTGGGTAATACGTTTAACGGCAATAATCAATTAGTGCAACTGAACGGAAGTGGCGCATTGCCTGCATTGAGTGGCGCCAACCTTACGTCACTACCTTCTGCGAACTTAACTGGCGCACTGCCGGCTATTAGCGGTGCCAGCCTTACCAGCCTAAACGGCTCTAATATAAGTAGCGGTACGGTTGCCGATGCTCGACTTAGCACTAACGTCACCTTAGTAGGGAACACCTTTAATGGTATAAACCAACTCGTGCAACTAAACGGTTCTGGCGCACTGCCGGCACTAGATGCTTCTAATCTCACCTCGCTGACATCTGCAAATCTTTCAGGTGCACTCCCAGCTATCTCAGGTGCGAGCCTGACGAGCTTGAATGGCTCAAATATTTCAAGTGGTACTGTTGCTGATGCACGACTCAGCACTAATGTTACTTTACTTGGCAATGCTTTTAACGGTGCGAGCCAATTGGTGCAACTGAACGCGGGAGGAGCGTTGCCTGCGCTAGACGGCTCTAATCTTACAGGACTAACAGCTGCAAATCTTTCAGGTGCACTCCCAGCAATCTCAGGTGCAAGCCTCACGAGCCTTAATGCAACAAATATAAGTAGTGGTACGCTTGCAGATGCTCGACTCAGTACAAATGTAACCTTAGCAGGAAACACCTTTAACGGAGTGAATCAGTTGGTGCAATTAAATGCATCAGGTGAATTACCAGCAATAAGCGGTGTGAATCTGACAAGTATACCTTCAGCAAACTTATCAGGTGCATTACCTGCGATTTCCGGAGCGAGCCTCACAAGTTTGAATGGTACTAATATTACATCAGGTACTGTGGCCGACGCTCGATTAAGTACAAACGTAACGGTTGCGGGTAATACGTTCAATGGAACGAATCAACTCGTCCAGCTGAACGGAAGTGGCGCACTCCCAGCGCTGAACGGGGCAAACTTAACCAGCCTTACATCTGCAAATCTCACCGGTGCACTCCCAGCAATAAGCGGTGCGAGCCTCACAAGCCTAGACGCATCTAATATAAGTAGTGGAACGCTCGCTGATGGGAGATTGAGTACGAATGTCGCATTATTAAACGGTAACCAGACCTTTAGCGGAACGAATACCTTTACTTCAGGCGCAGTCCTTGGGCTTTCGACGGTTACCTCTTCGGCAGCTTCAGCTCGTGCGGTGAGCTTCCCAGATGAAGCGGGTACGGTATGTTTGAGCAATACGAATACGTGTGGATATTTACGACTTGCCGCTGGATCACTACAAACAGACGCAAGCAATAACGATGTGCTTGCAGTGAATAAAACTTCAGCAACTGGTAATTTAATAAATATTCAGCGGAGTGGTACGGCGACATTTACTGTAGCGAATAGTGGTGCATTGCAGATACAATCGACATCTTCAACAGCTTTAGATATTCGTAATGCGAGTGGTACAAGCTACTTCTTGGTTGATACCAATACAGGCGTAGTAACAATAGGATCTGGTACTTCAGCCGCAAACGGAGTCTTGTTCGTTCTGGATGCCCGAACGGCAGATCCAACAGGGGTAGATGGCGGTAGCTACTACAACTCAACGGACGGCAAAATGCGTTGTTATGAAGGATCAATATGGACTGACTGCTCAACAACCAATGTTCTTGGTGAAACAACGCTCGGATCGGCGAACGGCACCATCACAGTAAATCTTGCAGCAAGCACAGAGTATCTGCAATGTAGGGTGGATATAAAAAGCAGGAGCGCTTCGTCACTCGTTTATATGAGATTTAACGGTGACAATGGTGGTGCAAGTTATGGATGGAATACATACAGCATAGTCGCAACCACCGTGCAAGATATCCAAGATGCATCTGACAGTGAAATACAACTGAATGGAACGACAACAGGTACAGTACCTATATCTGCTGACATTAAAATAACAAACTTTGCCGACACGAGAAAAACGGTAGACTGGACTGCTGCTGGTGCAGAAGCTATAGGTACACAAATGAACAGATATAGTGGTGGCGGTGCATGGGGTAATACGACTAATCAAATAAGTTCAGTCAGTTTTATAGCTAGTTCAGGTACTTTTGCAGCTGGTTCCCATGCATGGTGTAGTGGACGAGACATTAGATAAATCGTAAATCAATGTGGTAGTCTTATATTGACATGAGGGTATTAGCAGTTCTCAATCAAAAGGGGGGAGTCGGTAAAACAACGACTACTATTAATTTGGGTGCAGCGTTAGCAAAAGCAGGGAAGTCGGTCCTGATTGTCGATCTTGATCCCCAAGCAAATGCAACGAGTGGTCTTGCCATCGATAAGAATGCCCTGAAAGTCTCGATTTACGAAGTGCTTATTGGTGGAGTGTCGGCTCAAGACGCAGTCGTGGAATCAAAAGTAGATAACCTCTACGTACTGCCTGCAACACCTTCACTCGCAGCAGCAGAGCAAGAACTGGTAACCGTGTTGCAACGAGAGCTTGTGCTGAAGCACGCCATCGAACACTTTTCATATGATTATATCTTAATTGACTGCCCACCATCTCTAGGCTTACTTACGGTCAACGCACTTGCAAGCGCACACTCAGTCCTCATTCCTGTCCAGACAGAATTTTATGCACTGGAAGGCTTAGGGCTACTTATGCAAACCATCCAGCGCGTGCAAGCAGGGCTTAACCCAAATCTTTCGTTACTCGGGGTGGCTATGACGATGGTAGATGCGCGTAATGCACTCAGTGGTCAAGTTATTGAAGAAGTGAAAAAGCATTTTGGAGCGTATGTTTTTGATACGCAGATACCACGTAATGTTCGGCTCGCTGAAGCGCCAAGTTTTGGCAAGACAGTATTTGAGCACGATAAGTGGAGTAAAGGAGCGCGCGCGTATAAAGCACTCGCCAAAGAGGTGCTTAAACGATGACAAAAACGGCACTCGGGAGAGGATTTGATGGTTTGATTCCCGTTGGTTTTAATGTGGATGAAGTTGCGGTGCCCGGCGAGAGCATAAAACAAATTGCTATTGATAAGATACATATTAATCCCGATCAACCAAGGAAGCATTTTGATGATGTTGCACTCGAAGAACTTGCCTCAAGTATTAAACAGCACGGCATCATTCAGCCGCTCGTTGTTACTCCGGTAAGTGACGGATATCGAATTGTTGCAGGCGAAAGACGGTATCGAGCTTCAAAACTTGCGAAACTTGCGAAACTACCAGTTATCGTACGCAACCATCAAGAACTTGAAGAACTCGAAATCGCGTTAGTAGAAAACGTACAGCGTGTCGATCTAAGTCCGCTTGAACAAGCTTTGTCGATAGTACGACTGCGTGATCAGTTTAGTCTTACGCCAAAAGATATCGCTAAAAAATTAGGTAAGGCTGAAACAACTATTAGTAATACCGTGCGCTTATTGCAGTTAACAAAGCGGGGCATAGAAGCGCTGTCTGACGGCAGGATAAGCGAAGGGCACGCACGAGCACTGCTCGCCCTAAAAGCGGATGAACAAGCTCAAGAGCAACTACTTAATGAAATTGAACAAAAAAAGTATTCAGTACGCGAAGCAGAGCAGTGGGTTCAGAACTGGAAAAAGCAGAGAGAACAAAAAAATAATAGTACAGATACACTTTTGGTCAATAGGCTCACTAAGCTTAAAAAATCTGGGTTAAAGATCGCACATAGACAGAAAAAGACGGGTGGTCAAATTATAGTGGACTATAAAACGCAGAATGAGCTCGATACCATAATAAAAGCATTTGAGGCAGAGTCGTAAAATATTTTACCGAAAGGTATCGGAACTTTGCTTAAATGAGTAAAGTCGAGTTGGGGTCAAAGTTTCTTCATAGCATTGACTGGCAAGAAGCGAGCGACTGCCTGACCAACGATCGTATCGACATCAATGGGGCCGAATATTCGGGAGTCTGTAGAATTAGTCCGATTGTCACCTAGTACAAATACTTCATCCTTGCCAACGGTATAATCAACGTTTCGTCCTGGAGTAGTAACAATATCGTTCGCGTATTCTTGGTCTTTGTCAGGATCGAAACCTTCAGGATTGTCTTTATTATATACGGTTACCTTACCGTCATTAACGGTGACGCGCTCGCCAGGCAGAGCAATAACCCTTTTTATCAAATGCTCTGTAGACTCAGGTGTGTTTAATCTCTTTGGCCTATCAAAGACTATGACGTCCCATCGGGTAGGTCGATAATCTCCACTCGTGATATTTGCCCAAGTTTTTGGTAATTTGAAAACAATAAGTCTGTCTGTGTTGTGAAGTGTTGTTTCCATGCTTTGGCCATCTACTTCGTATGGTTGAAAAACATGTGCGGTTAAAAATAGAGCAAGCAAAGGAGCTGCAATGACGAGTCCAAGTGTTCCAGTTAAGCTATGGAAAATCTTTTTAGCTAGTGCCAGCTTCGGATTCATTTCTTCTTCCTGGAAAAGTGGCTTGTCTGGATCAAAATGTTGGTTTGGTGGCATATCACAAGCACTATACCATATTTGAGGGGTACTTATCTTTAAAAAAGTGAACATTTACCAGTAGCAGTTTAGCGTTGTATAATAGTATCTTGAACCTATGTCAGAATTTCGATTTCAAAATAAGCCAAAACCTAAGCAGTCTAATACCGATGGTTTTATTAATCCGAGACAGCCCACAAGTGATAATTTACGAGTGCGGTTTCGTCAAAATTACAGTCCCGCACAATTTGAATCTGCCCGCACTCAAAGACCGGTCCAGAGTGAGTTTTTAAGCAAAGACATAAAAACGAGCCAAGAAGCGTTCCATTCAAATAAGACGGATTTTTCTAAGCAAGTTTCAGCAGATCAAAATTTAGATTTACGTCTCGATGAAGAATTACCTAAATCTGCAAAGCGACGTTGGTTCGGTTTGCGCAAAGCAAAAAATCAGAAACCAAAAAGGAGTGTAGGCAAAAGGATAGCTCGAGGATTCGCAGTGTTTTTCTTTGTGTTGCTGCTTGGTCTATCTTCGATATTCGGGTACGTGTTCTTAAAGCAGCGCCAAATATTTAATGGTTCAGGGGACGGCGCTGCAGCTCTTGGAAAAAATGTTACCCCTTCTCAACTGAATGGCGAGGGGGATGGCAGGGTTAATATTCTTTTGGCAGGTAAAGGGGGTCCAGGTCATGAAGCACCAGATTTAACAGATACGCTGTTGTTGGCAAGCATTGACCCAGTCCAGAATGAAGCGGCAATGGTAAGCGTGCCAAGAGATTTATATGTGCAAGACGCAAATGGGTATTCAACAAAAATTAATGCAATTTACTCAAATGCAAAGCAAGCCCGATTGTCTCAGTCTTCGCAGCAGAATGATGCAGAAGCTAAAGCTGCAGAAGATGCGGGCTTGAGTGCACTCAAGCAAAAGGTGAGTGAAGTATTGGGTGTCCCTGTGCATTACTACGTGATGGTCGATTTCACCGCTTTTAAAGAGGCGATAGACACGGTGGGTGGCATTACTATTGATGTAAAAGAGCAACTATATGATCAAACGATGGCCTGGATGAATGGTGGTAATCCGCTCATTGCGGATGTGGGTATGCAAGCGTTCGACGGGAATCGTGCGCTCATGTATGCGCGGTCGCGTCATGGGAGTGCACGAGGTGATTTTGATCGTAGTGAACGTCAGAAAGAAGTTATTTTTGCCCTGCAACAAAAAGTCCTTACGTTGGGAACTTTTTCGAATCCCGTCAAAATCGTTGAGCTCATAAATACGCTTGGTAATAATGTAAGGACTGACTTCTCCGGATTAAGTGAGTTATCGAGACTTTATGAAATAGGCAAACAGATAACTCATGATAAATTTGTCTCAGTCAGCTTAGCTGACCCAGAACACCTTCTCGTGACGACGGATTTCATTGATAACCAATCCGTTGTGCTACCAATCGCGGGGCAGAATCAATACGAAGAAATTCATTCATATATTAGAAACACACTAAAAGATGCTTTCTTGAAAAATGAAAACGCTCGTGTAGTTATTCTCAATGGTTCTGAAACGCCCGGTCTTGCGAGCTACCGCGAGAAAGAATTAAAATCATATGGGTATAACATAGTGCAGATAGACAATGCTCCTACCAGTGACTACATCCAAACGCGTCTTATAGATTTGACCGGTGGCACAAAACCATTCACTGCAAGTTATCTTGAAAAACGATTCGGGATAACCAAAGAAGCCACAGCTATTGCGGGATTACCTACGGCTGAGACTGCAGACTTTGTTATAATACTTGGTAGTAATGAAGCTACAGCTCAAGCGTCGTCCAACTAGAACATCAGGGAGATTTTCGCATTTTCTCCATTTTATAATTATTGCCGTATTGCCTGTGTTGCTTTACGTCTTAGTTCGACTTGAGTTTGTTGCATTTGCGTTCGCTATCGTATTGCTTAGTAAATGGCGTATGCTCGCTGTGAAAATGAGACATTGGCCGGCCAATATAAGGTCCAACGCAGTAGATATATTTGTTGGATTATCTACCGTCGTGTTTATGTCCATCGCAAGTACGCAAATATTACAGATTGTCTGGGTGGTTTCGTACACGGCGTGGTTGTTGTTTGTAAAACCGAAATCTAGTGAGCTCTGGATAGGTATGCAAGCGATGATTGCTCAAACTATGACGCTTATTGCGCTGTTTCTCATCTGGAATGAAGCAAGTGAGACAGCACTTACATTTGCAGTCTGGGGCGTCACCTACTTATGTGCGAGACATTTTCTAGCAGCTTTTGATGAGGCGATGGCTCGAGCGAGTGCCTACGTCTGGGCATTTTTTGCTGCATGTTTGACATGGCTGACTGCACATTGGCTCCTTTACTACAAAGCAGTTTCTCAGCCTGCTCTCATTTTGACTGTGTTAGGCTATGGCATGGCGTCGCTCTATTATCTGAGACATAAGGATAAGCTCACACCAGGTGTACGCAGACAATTCATCTCTTTGATGGTGGCTGTCGTGCTCTTTATCCTTATATTTTCAGATTGGAGCGGAGATATTATTTAAAGCAATATGAGCATGCAAAAAGTAATGAAGGAGGGGTTTTCATCGTGGCGGATCAAATAGATAAAAAATCAACAAAACAAGAAGCGGTGAAAAAGACCCATCGTTCAGTGGGAAGTCAAACGAAGAGTCTCTTTTTGGTAATGGTCGCGATAGCTTCAGGATTTTTCGGTGGTTGGTTCGGTGGTAAACAGCAGGCGATGCAAGGAAATGAAACGAAGATTACAAGAGAAATCGTTGAAGGAGAAGGCAACCTTATTAATGCCATCGCAAAAGATGTGAATGAGAGTGTCGTATCAATAAATGTAAAAGCAACTGCGACAACACAAGATTTTTTTGGATACAATCGCCAATATGAGACCGGTGGAGCAGGTACCGGATTTATTTTAAGTGAAGAAGGCTATATCGTGACGAATAGACACGTCGTATCAGAAGATGTAACGAGCGTGACAGTAACCTTGTCTGATGGTACGGAAATTGAGAACGTAGAGGTGGTTGGCAGGACGAACAAAAGCGACCCATTAGATGTAGCTTTCGTCAAGATACCCGATGCATCGAAGTATAATTTGAAGCCAGTTAAACTTGGTGACTCTGAAAAAGTTGAGGTTGGCGATCGAGTCGTAGCAATAGGTAATGCACTAGGACAGTTTCAAAACACGGTAACAAGTGGGATTATTTCGGGTTTTGGACGTGACATTGAAGCATCCGATGGTGGTGGTGTCGAAACATTACAAAATCTCTTTCAGACTGACGCCGCGATTAATAGTGGTAACTCAGGTGGTCCACTCGTGAACTCTGCTAGTGAGGTCATTGGGATAAATGTTGCGACAGCAACGGCAGAAAATATAAGCTTTGCAATACCAATAAACGATGTAAAAGCATTGATTGATACGGTCCTAACTGAAGGAAAATTAGAGCGACCCTATTTAGGAGTGCGCTATGTACCTCTTGATGAAGAGGTTGCGAAACAACTCGATATTGAGCAGACTGAAGGTGCCTATATCCCAGAATCGACTAAAGCCCGTCCATCAATTATGGCTGATAGTCCTGCAGAAAAAGCGGGCTTGAAAGAGAAAGACATTATTACTGAAATCGACGGCACAAAATTGGACAACAAGAACACACTGGTTTCTATTCTGGGCAAAAAACGAGTTGGTGATACCATAGAAATTAAAATTGTTCGTGATGGCGATGAGCAAACGGTCACGGCAATACTCGAAGCAGTTAAAGACTAATTTAATTGACTCCTACTTCATTACGCTTATACTAATATATAGTATCGTGAGGAAGAAGGATGAAGCATACACTTAGATCAATTGCGTTGTTTGTTGTCGCATTTTCGAGCATTATCAGCTCAATAGTTCCGCTCGCATATGCCGCAGGTCAATCTGACTGTACTACACATGACGCCATGAGGATTGAAGGTGCAGTTGGGTCGCCTGGAACCTATAAAATCTGGGTACTATTAAAAAAAGACAATAATAATGCAAAACCATACATTAGGATAGGGGAAAACGAATGTCATGCGCTTTCCCTCCCTCAAGGGGATGACTGGGAGTGGGTTAGTGGCGTAGGTGGCTCAGTAATTGAAAAAAATTATACAAACGCAGGCAATAAAACCTTCTATCTTTCTACCGAAGTTGATACGGTGCAGGTCGATAAGCTGTTGGTAACTACAAGTGAATCTTGCAGGCCGGTAGGAGATGGTAAGAATTGTGTTGAAGAGAGACTCGATTTTAGTATTTCCGGCATCTCCCAAGGTGCAGTTGGTGGACCGATTACGATAAGTGCTGACCAAGTAAGTGAGATTACAGGTACGTCTTATGAATTTATAGTTGATGGTGAAGTAATTGGTTCTGCATCGGAGAGTCCTTACTGTATGAGTAAAAAGTCGAACGGGGAATGTGGTTCAATAGACGCGACTTCTCTGGGCTATGGAGAACACACCCTGATTGTAAATGCCACTACCCAAGGAGGCCAATATCTCTCCAGGAGCCTTCCATTTACTATTGTGACACCGCTTGATGTTCCGCCAACGACTCAACCGGAAACTGGTAATCCTAACGAAGTCTTACAGACAATACCTCTTTCAGTTGAGGGTATTAAAGAAGGGGATACCCTGAAAAAATCTAAAAAAATATCTGCAGTTATTTCGAATGGTTTTTCGGGTGCAGTTGGAGTTACTTTTACGCTAGATAAAGGAAAAAAAGTAGTACGATCGACGCGACCGTATTGCTTGATACTGTCGAGTAATGGGACATGTGATGAGCTCTATGCTGCTGATGTATCACCAGGAAAGCATCAACTGATCATCAAGGCGAACGCTAAGGGCTATAAAGAATCTACTATTGTTATAAATTTCAATGTTGAGCGTGCAGTAACCCAAGCTTCAGTAGAGGATGAGAAACCTGAAATTATACTTTCAAAAGATTTACAGAGTGCTTCCGGTGAAGTGACGCTTGATGTGCCAAACGAAGGGTTGTCTCCCGGCGATACAATCACCTATAAAGTTGACGGCGAAGAAGTAGCAAAGTCTACTTCGGCAAATCCTAAAGCAACCTTACAATCATCAGCATTTCCAAATGGAATGAGAAATGTTACGGCAGAGATAAAATCACTAAATGGCGAAACGGCTACACTTAAGAGCTCTGTAGATTTTAAGAATAATCCTGTAGTATCAACAAAATCGTATTTACAGAAGAACCGATCGGCACTGATTTTAACTCTCGGAATGCTTGCTGTTATAACAGTTTTCGTGGCTATTTATATGAAACGACGATATGATAATAATCAACTCTTTTCTGCGCATTTTTCTAATGACGCAGACTACCAGTATGTAGCTCCTCAAAGTGTGGGCCAATATGCAATGCGTGGCGGTTTTGCAGTGCTACTTGTCATTGTCATCGGTGCCGGTATCGTTATGCAAGCAGGCAATGCGAAAGCAGCGCCAGGATTTGGATTCATAGGTCAGGTAGGGCTTGATGCAACCTACATCCCGGAAAACTTCGAGTGGACAGGAGAGATGCATACAGGCATTATGTCGATTCGTATGGTGCCGACAGATGAAAGTAACAACTCGACCGATGGAGATTCGTCTGGACAGAGCGGCGGTTCGTCTAATGGGTCTGTAGATGAAGAAACAGATTCCGGCAATACTGGTACAAATGGTGGAACCAATAGTGGTGACGGCACGGGCTCAGGCACGACTCCTACTCCTACGCCTACGCCTACACCAACGCCAAATCCCACCCCAACGCCTGTTACACCCGCACCTATTCCAGCAGGCGCCTCACAGCATCTGGGAATGGGGCCTGTGATAAACAACGATCTCATACCACCTGCAATACAAGGAGTAAGTGTATCAAAGCTGGGGTCTGGAGATAGTAAGCCAGCCGGAGAAGGAGAACCGGGGGCTTTCCGTCATAGATGTGTCTTTTCGCACATGAACTATGATGATCCGATTCTATACCAAAATCAACCTGGTTTAGCGCATCTCCACACGTTCTTTGGTAATGGATCAACGAATTCAAGTTCGACGTCAGACAGTCTAAAAAACTCTGGAACCTCAACTTGTAGTGGTGGAACCTTCAACCGTTCTGCGTATTGGGTTCCAACAATGATTGATGGGAATGGAAAGCCGATTGCACCAAAAGACCTACGTAATTGTTGTACTTCAGACCTAGAAATATATTATAAGTCTGGTTACCAAGGAATAATGCTTGAAGATATCCAACCTTTTCCTAATGGTCTTCAAATAATCGCCGGTAATCCAGTGAATGCGACGAGTGCAACGCCAACAGATGGTATAAACGGCTACGAAGATAATACCCACTTTTGGTGTGAAGACTTTGAAGTAAACGGCATCAGATATCAAGAAGGAGCAAGCATTCCGAACTGTTCGTCAGGACAAATACTCACGATGTATGTCGGTTTTCCGCAATGTTGGGATGGCAAAAATCTCACCTCTGCAAATGGAAGATCTCATATGACATATGGGGTGTGGAGACCGAGCGCGGATTCCCCCGGAGGCTGTCCTGCATCCCATCCGGTCGGACTGCCATTTATTGAGTTTTTTGTGAGGTATACAGTTTCTGATGCGAATGGTACTAGTCATTGGAGACTTTCGAGCGATAATTACTCTCAGGGACCTGGCGGATATTCAGGACATGCTGATTATATTTTTGCATGGGATGACAGTGCCTTTCCATCTATTAAGAAAAACTGTTATGAAGCCGGTCGTGATTGTGGCTATACGTTAGGAAACGGAACGGCTCCATGGGCAATACGTGACTTTTCAGGTAATCTTGTCGATCGCGACAGCTATCCTTTTTAACGACGTTATGCCGCTTCAAATAGTTGGATAAAGTCGGATGTTGCGCTGAGTCGGTAGTGGTTATTTTGAGCAATTTTTTCTAGTGTTTCGTGTTGAAACGGTAAGCTCTCGGTGATAATTGCCTTAGGTCGCACGCTACGAGCTCCGCACAGTGTAAAAAGAGAAGTATAGTAATCAAGCCCACTATCTCCACCAAACAATGCGATTGAAGGTTCATGAGATGCGGCAAGGTTTATATGAAATTCATCAGGCACGTAAGGCAAATTTGCAACGATAAGGTCCGAGTTAAGCCACGATGTATTTGTACGAAAATCAGCGTGTATAAAGGCGACACTCGCTTTATACACGTCTTTATTTCGATGCGCTTGTTTTAGCGCGTCGGCCGAAATATCATATCCCATAAAAGTATGCTGCGCGTTTCTTATGTCTAACGCTAAAGAGATTGCAATGCATCCTGAGCCCGTACCTATATCACTCACCAACAGCGCTTTTGGATGGTGATTGAGATAATTTTGGGCACATTCAACCAGCGTTTCGGTCTCAGGTCGTGGAGTGAGCGTGTCTGGGGAGACAAAAAAATCTCTCCCATAAAATTCCTGTTTACCGCGAATATATGCAAGCGGTTCATGTTTACAGCGACGGGATAGGAGGGAATCAAGTGTTGAAACAAGAGATACTTCTAATATGTCATCCCCGTGCGCGACCAGCCAGGAGCGATCTTTGTTAAGGGTATCTGCTAGAAGCACCTCGGCATCAAGTTTAGGTGTTGGTATATCGTTTTTTTTGAGTAAGGCGATAGAGCGCTCAAGCCACTCGGAGATTTTCATTAGTGTTCCGAACGCAAGAGGTCAACTTCTGCTTTTTTAAGTTCATCAAGAATATCATCAATTTGTCCAACCATTGCCGCTGGTATATTACTTCTCGAGTAGCCTATGCGATGGTCGGTTATGCGGTCCTGGGGGAAATTATAGGTACGTATCTTTTCGCTTCGGTCACCTGAGCCAATAAGTTTTTTACGCGCAGCACTGAGCTCAGCTTGCTCGGCCTCAATCTTTGCTTGCAGCAGTCGTGCACGCAATACGTTCATCGCTTTTTCACGATTTTTAATTTGAGATTTT